>Ga0180435_10006667_pt1 | contig 11053 bp, 7 predicted proteins | sample SS_ome_3_FD_132467 | JGI IMG/M metagenome (GOLD analysis project Ga0180435, IMG submission 132467) | Hypersaline lake sediment archaeal communities from the Salton Sea, California, USA - SS_3_S_1 metaG | ecosystem: Environmental > Aquatic > Non-marine Saline and Alkaline > Hypersaline > Sediment...
ATCCGAACCTGCAATCATTCTTCGCCTCGATGTACCGTCTGCCCCTGATGCCGTTCACCCGGTTCAACAACACCGTGGTGCTCGGGGGCCTTCTGGCGGGGCTGGCACTCTGGCTCCCGGTATTTTTCCTCGGTCGTATCCTCGTGGGGGTGTACCGAACGAAGATTCACCCGGCGATCGCGAACTCGAAGATCGTCAAGGCCTTCGAGAAGATTCCGATCGTTTCAAAGATCGCAGGACTGGTCCGCAAGTTCTCGCGCGTCTACGGCGCGGTTGCCTGAGGAGGAGAAAACGATGGCTGCACGAATCCCCAGGGCGTACCGCAGGCCCCTCACCGCAACGCGGTTCCGGAAGAAAATCCTTGGCCGGGTCTATCTCGATACCGAGAGGGAGTTTGTCGCCGGGGCGTTTCACGAGAGCGACGACGGTAAATATCGCCTTCGGGAAGATCTGACACCGGAGGACAAAAAACGCCTCGCCCGTATTGCCAAAGAGATCAAGAAGAACCGCGGACTCCTGCGAATCGGGAGGATCGCGGTCCCGCTCCTCATCGTGGGTGGCGCGGTGGCCTTCAATCTCCTCTTTCTCGACCGCATCCTCGAGACCAACGGCGAAAAAATGCTGGAACGCGTCTTTGGCGCCCAGGTAGAGATCGAACAGCTCGACGCGCAGCCCATGGAGGGCCGGATCACGCTGGCGGGTCTGATCGTGGCAGACCGGGATCGACCGATGCGCAATCTCTTTGAGTTTGGCCCGACGACGATCGCGATTCGCATGCCCGAGCTCTTTACCGGGCGCGTCGTCATTCGGGAAATATCCACAACGGGTATCGCCTTTGGAACGGAGCGGACCACCTCCGGCGCCCTCGTCGAGACAGACGGAAGCTCCTCCGACGGAGACGACGGGAGCGGTGCGGTACTGGAGGACCTGGAGCAACGTACCGAGGCGGGTCTCGATGCGGTGGTTGATTCCCTCGGCGTCGACGGTATCGGCGGACTGGACGACCTGTCTCTCGAGGCGCTTTCCCTCGATGTAGAAGCGCTTATCGCCGACGCCCGGGACGATCTCACGGTGACAACCCTCGTTCCGGAGGCGATCGCGGATACGGAGGCGACGATCGCGTCGACGGAAGCTCAGCTCGAGGGTATCTCCGGGCGTGTCCGCGGTCTGGGTGATACGGTCCAGGAGGTCGCGGCGATCGATCCGTCGGCGCTTACCAACCCGCAGACGATCCTCGCCACGGTACAGACGATAGAGACCACCCGCGATTCCGTCACTGCTCTCGGTGAGGACGCGCGGGCCCTGCAGCGTTCTCTGGAAGCGGAGATAGCCCGACTGCGCGAGACGGAGCAGGCCCTTCGCAACGCCGCGCAGAACGATCTCGACGCGCTGCAGGCACGGATTCCCGACTTCGATATCGATCCGTCGGCGATCGCCGAAGCCGGGGCTCGCGCCTTTGTTGCGGGATTTCTCGGCGAGGCCTGGAACACGGTGCAACGGGTGATCGGGGTCGCCCAACGGGTCCGCGCGGCGATCCCGGAGTCGACCGAGCGTGATCGGGGACCGCGCCGTGGCGGCGTGGATATCCCCTTCTCGGAGACCCCCTACCCGCGTTTTGTCATCGAGCGTCTCGCCGGAGACGGCGGCGACAGTTCACAGCGTATCGAGGTTTCCGTTACCGGCATCTCCTCCGATCCTGACCTGACCGACTCGACCACGGAGATCGTTTTTCGCCGGGACAGGACCGACGGGCGATACCTGCATCTGGAAAGCGAGCTCGATCTGAGGAGCGGTGCGCGGGTTCGCTCGGAGAGCCGCTTCGAGGCGGTCGGCGCGGAGCCGTCCCTACCGGAGGCGGCGCAACAGATCGGATGTACCACACTGGAAGGCGCAACCCGTCTCAGCGGCGGTACCACCCTCTTCGCCGACGGTGCCCTGGCGGGTACCCTCGACGCAGTGGTGACGGACCCGCGCTTGAGCGCCACCGAAGACGCATCGCCGGTGTCGTCCCTCATCGCGGAGATCGCCTCAGAGCAGGAGCGGATCGACGGCAGGTTCGCCTTTGAGCTTCGCGACGCGGCGATCACCGATATCGAGGCGTCCACCTCCCTCGCGGAGCTGCTGCGGGCGCAGGTGGAGCAGCTCATCGCCGATCTGCGGGCCGAGGCGGAAGCACGTATTCGCGAGGAGATCGACCGGATCGTGGCGGAGCAGATCGAGCGCCTCGCCGAGGAGATCGCCGTGTTCGATGTGCTGGTCGGCCGTTCCACGGAAGAGCTTCTGCAGATCGAAACCTACGAGCAGATTCTCCAGGAACAGAAAGCCGACCTGGAATCCCGCGTGGCCGACATCCGCGGTCAGGCGGAAGCCGCTGCGCGAGCCGCGGCGGAGCAGGCGGAGGCACAGGCCCGGGCGGAGGCGGAGGCCGCAGCGGAGGCGGCCGCGCAGGAGGCGGAGAGCCGGATCCGCGATGCCGCCGGCGGGATACGGTTGCCGGGACGTCGAAACTGAGGGAGCGCAGGACCGTACACAACGTGAGTGACACGAGGGACACCTCGCACAGAGGTATTTCCGTTGATTTATTTGTCACATTATCATACAATATCGAAGGCGCAACCGGTTTCGCGTAGCGATCACAGGGCCACGAGACAAAGGGAGGAACAGCTATGTACCAGGTAGGACTGATTGGAGCAGGTCGGATCGGGAAGGTCCACGCCATGAGCGTGGGAGCGAACCCGGATGCGCGAATCAAGTACGTCTCCGACGTATACCAGCCGGCGGCGGAGGAGCTTGCCGCGGCGTACGGCGCCGAGACCGCCACGGTGGACGAGATCATGAACGATCCCGATGTCGATATTGTGATGATCTGTTCGGTCACCGACACCCACGCGGACCTGATCGTTCGCTCCGCCAAAGCGGGAAAGGCGATCTTCTGCGAAAAACCGATCGATCTCGACATCGAACGGGTCAGGGAAGTGCTCGCGGTCGTTAAGGAGACCAGGGCAAAACTCATGGTGGGGTTCAACCGGCGTTTTGACCCCAACTTTCAGGCGGTAAAGGCGAAGATCGAAAGCGGCGACGCCGGCAAGGTGGAACTGGTGACGATCGCCTCCCGCGATCCCGCTCCGCCGCCGATCGACTACGTCAAGGGATCCGGCGGGCTCTTCCGCGATATGATGATCCACGACTTTGACATGGCCCGATGGCTCCTCGGCGAGGAGCCGGTGAGGGTGTACGCCAGCGCCTCCTCTCTGGTGGACCCGGCGATCGGGAAAGCCGGTGACGTCGACACGGCGGTGGTGACGCTCACCTGCGCGAGCGGCCGCATAGCGGTGATCACCAACAGCCGCCGCGCCACCTACGGCTACGACCAGCGCATCGAGGTCCACGGCAGTAAGGGTATGGTCGCCGCGGGGAACGTTCTGGAAAACTCCATGGGGTTTTACGGTAACGACGGTGTCACCACGGCAAAACCGATGTTCTTTTTCCTCGAACGCTACGCCCCGGCCTACGCCGCGGAGTTTGCCTCACTCATGGAGGCGCTCAAATCGGACGCGACCCTCTCACCGAGCGGCGACGACGGGTACCGTTCCCTGGCGCTTGCCGAGGCGGCACTGGCGTCGCTCAAATCGGGTGCAGCAGTCTCCGTAGGCTGACGAAGCATCCTGGTCTGCACGAACCTGACGCTATGTCTGAATCGCGAGAGTACCCATCCCGCCCCTTTGTCGGCGTGGGTGTAGTGGTGTTCAAGGACGACTCGGTACTTCTCATCCGCCGGGGCAAGCCACCTCGGGCGGGCGAGTGGAGCCTCCCCGGGGGCTCCCAGCACACCGGCGAGACCGTACGGGAGACCGCGGCGCGGGAGGTCCGGGAGGAGACCGGCGTCGAGATCGGGGAGCCGCAGTTTCTCGAGGTGATCGATGCGATCATCCCGGACGATCGGGGGCAAACCCGGTTCCACTACACGTTGATCGACTTCTGGGCGGAGTGGCGCGGCGGTGACCCCGTGGCGGACGACGACGCGGCCCACGCGGAGTGGATCGACCTGGCGGCGCTGGAGGAGCTGGAGATCTGGGAGAAGACGCGGGAGTTTATACGAACCGCGGAGCAGCGGCGTCGCCTCCACGGAGCAGGATCTTTGCCGTTTTACCCGGACCCTTGACGAGGAGCCGCTCGTCGCTTTATGCACGGCATCTACTACGGCGCGGGCTTTATGGAGTACCACTTCGGCGAGTTCTTCTTTCTGCTCAGGGGATTCCCCAGGCTGGTGGGTCACATGGGTGTTCCGGGAATCGCATTCCGGGTGAAATAGCGCTCCAGATAGAATAGCGCCGGGTTCAGGGAGAAGCGGGACCGATCCAATCCGCCGGGGCGAAGACGCGCTCGGTGGAACCGTCACGGTAGAGTATCCGCCAGTCACGAGAGTTCAAATCGGCGTCCAATGTGGCGCGCGCATCCCCACGGCTCCAGCTGAGTAGCAGGCGCCGCGCGGCACCGTCTATCGTGAGCTCTGCCTCCGGTCCAAATGCCGGATAGCCGTTGCGAAAGCGCAGGAGCGCCAGCTGCTCCCGAACCAGCGGCCATGATAGCCGCTCTTCGATCTGCTCCGTCGAGAGATTGGTGCGGTTGATCTCCTTGTGACCGCCCTGGTCGGCGGCCTCGCGGTCGTTCGTCCCGGCAAAGATGTCGAGGTACCAGACCTGGGGTATCCCCGGCATAAAGAGCTGGATCGCCCGCGCCAGGAGCATCGATCGCGGGTTCTCACCGAGGGCACTGAAGAAGGTGGCGTTTACCTGGTAGTAGGAGATACGCGTTCCGTCGGGGCCGTAGAGATCCTTCACGCGGCCGCCCCGCCGGGTGATCAGATCGATCATGCCGTCGATTGTCGCCTCATCCAGGATACCCTTGACGTCGAGCACGGGGATCCCATCGTGGCAACCCAGCATGTTCACCGTGGTAAATCCGCGTTTCCGGATCTCCTCGATCCACGCCGCCAGACGCGCGGCTGATCCCGATTCGATCGCGTCGATCACCAAACCCGGGAAAAAGAAATCGTAGAACGGGTACCCTCGCTCGGCGATCGCGTCGTGGATGTGGTCGCCGTAGGTGGAATGGATCTCCGGCAGGAGTACGATCCCGTGATCGTCGGCGATCCCCCGGATCCGCTCCAGGTACTCCCAGGTACCGGGCTCGTTGAAGAAGTTACTCGCGCCGATCTCCTTGTGCAGGTAGGCAAAGGCGTCCAGGCGCACCACCCGCGCGCCGTAGGCGGCGAGTTTGCCCATGGTTTCCCTGTAAAACTCCCAGACGAGCTCCGACCGTGCGTTGAGGTCCATCTGACCCAGGTAGCGCGGCGGATCATCGTCACTCACGGACTGGTAGAAGGTGTTCCAGTAATGGCGGGTGCTGCCGTCGGGGAACGGTATCGAAAGGATCGGGAGTCCCGGCTTGCGCATAAAGAGCTTTGAGAGGTAGCGCTCCTCCGGGACGATATACCCCTCGGGACCGATCGCACCGTGCCCCTCCCAGAATCGGTTCCAGTCGATAAACCCGTGGACCCAGGGCGAGTCATCACCGCGCTCCAGCAGGTCCAGAAACTGCGGGGACTGCGCCGAGAGATGGTTGAGGACAAAATCCAGTTTGAGCTCGAGCCCCAGACCCCGAAGCGCCGCCAGGTCCTCCTCCGGGGCGAGTTCCTCCTCCAGATCGTGGGCGATCACCGAGAACCCCCGGTCCAGGTCGGAGCGGAACATGGAGGGCAGGATGTAGAAATACCGAAACGCCCCGGTAAACTCCGGGCGGCACAGCATCGCCACCGTGGCCGCCAGAGTTCCACCGCAGCTATCGGGATAGGCGTTGAACATGACGCCGTCGGGTATCACGGCGACCCCTCGAGCGATGCGCCGGGAAAACCGTCCTTCGACACTATTTGCCCGTCCTTTCCGAGAATAATCGCCGCCGCGTGGGCCCGCGCGTCGAGCCGTTCCTGTTCGATCTGCAGAACAAGTTTGATAAAGGAGCTGTCCACATCGGCATCACGCCCGCGGGACCGACGGTGCGCCAGGGTCTCCGCCGGCGAGCTGTAGAGGAAAATCGGCAGGTCTACTCCCTGCAGACGCGGGTTGTTGCCGTGGGTCCACTCGATGATGAGCACCCGTGTGTGCGAGAAATCCACCGCCTCAAAATGGATCGCCTCCGGTGTCCGGCCCATCCGCTTGAGAGGGATCGTGGTCTCTCCCGCTTTAAATCGGGCGATGATCGCATTGACGAGATGGAAGTCCACCTCGTTCTGCGTGGCCAGGTAGGATAGAAGCGCCTCCCGGCCCGCCGCCTGATACCGGGCAAAGCCGGGATGACCCGTCGCCAGGGCGGGATCTGCGTCGCCCATCGTGGGCCAGCGCTCGTGGATCGCCGCATCCCACTCGTCGGCAAAGGCGGGGTCGCGGGCGATCGCCGCCATCCCTGCGGCGCGGTAGACGTTGACGCGTTCCGCATCGTTCTGGGGAGGGCAGCGGTGGGGGTAGTTGTCGCCGGACATCACGTACGCCGGATACCCCGCGTCGGTGCAGTAGTATGCCAGGATCGATCCGATCTCAGATTTGCCCACGCCGGACCCACCGTACACGGATATGACCAGGCGCTCCCGGCGGTCATCGTCGAGCCCGCGCAGACGATCCAGCACCAGCGGAAATGCTGCATCGGCCCGCGCGATATGAGAGTCGTCGATCTGAATTCTGTCGCCCGGCATGTCACCAAGAACAAGCCTGGACGGATCAATGGTCGGCGGATTCCATGGCATCGTTTGTACCGTACGCCGCTTACGATACATGCATCAATGAGAGGTGTAAACCGCATCGAAAAATGGACAACACATTATTTATGATATAAATTGTCAGTTATGGACAGGCGTTTATCCGGGTGGATCGTATCATGCGTTTTTGTGGTAGTGGCAATATCGGTTCCGGCGCAGGATTCGTTGTCCTGGGATGTCGTTCCTCATGTAATGGTTCCTCTGTCCGATTCAACGGAACTCTTTGAAATCGGGTACGGAGCCACTCTGGCCGGTCGATATCAGTTCGGGTCATCGCCGCTTCATGGAGTCGGCGGCTTTTCCTTTTCATCATTGGCGACAAAAGCGTCAAGCTCGGTCAACATTCTCGATCTCGGTGTCGGCCCCGCGTTGATCCTCCAACCGGGCGAAGCCGACGCTGTCGATCTCGAGATCGGAACACGAATCGGCGGCTACCTGAGCCTTTACGAGGGCGAGTCCGGTAGCAATCCCTTTGGCACGGGTTATGGTGCGATTCGGTTTCGAGTAAGCGAATCCTTCCGGATCGGTACGGGAGCGGGATACTCGTACTACCCGGCGGCGATTCCGGATCCAAATGAGGTTCTGTTTCAGGGCATCCAGGGATTCCTTACGATTCGATGGTCACCAGGGACCAGCCGACGCGAGCAACGACCCGAAATCAGAATTGAGCCGCCGTCCTTTGACCGGATCTTCCCCGTTTTCTACCGATACTACGACGAAAACGAGATCGGTCAGGTAGAGGTCGTCAACGAAGAGCGGGGCGATATTCGGGATGTAGAGGTGAGCGTCTTTGTACCGCAGTATATGGACGCACCACAAGTCGTCGCAACCTTCGATGAAATTCCGCGGGATGAACGCGTAACCGTTCCTCTACAAGCGCTCTTCGCGGAGCGTATTCTCGGGATCACCGAAAACACCAGCGTTCAGGCACGTATAGCCGTGCGATATACCCGCAACGACATAACGCTTGAAGCAGAACGGGCCGATACGCTTCGGATTCAGAATCGCAATCAGATGACCTGGGACGACGATCGAAAGGCCGCAGCGTTTGTGACCGCCGGCGACCCGACCGTTCTCCGATTGAGCCGGAACGTGACGGCGGTAACTCGTCGCATGCTCAACGTGGCGGTCAATGAGAGACTTCGCAGCGCCATGGCGATTCACGAAACGCTCGGTTTATATGGGATCGAATACGTGATCGATCCCGACTCGTCGTACATCGAACTGTCGCAGAACGAAAGCGCTCTCGATTATATCCAATTCCCGGTGCAGACTCTTGACTACCGAGCAGGAGACTGCGACGACCTGTCCATTTTATATTGCGCGCTTTTCGAGTCGGTCGGAATACCCACCGCCTTTGTTACGGTGCCTGGACACATCTTTATGGCGTTTGATCTCGGCATTTCCGAACAGGAGGCTCGCCGCACCTTCGCCGATCCCGATCAACTGATCTTCCACAACGGAACGGCCTGGATTCCGGTGGAGACCACCGTAGTGGGACAGGACTTTCTTCAGGCCTGGTCAACCGGCGCCTCCCAATACCGTGAACACGAACGCCGCGACGCCGTCGGATTCCATCCCGTGCGCGACGCGTGGTCGATCTACGAACCAACCGGTTTCGCGTCGGAGGCGCTGGCGGTTTCCTTTCCGAACGACGAGGCGATCGGCGGTCGATACGAGACCGTTCTGACGCGGTTCATTGAACGAGAGATCGCACCTCAGGTTCAGGATTTGGAACAGCGCATTGCGCAACGTCCGAGTCCGCGCCTGTACAACCGACTGGGAACCTTATACGCCCGGTACGGCCTGTACGATCGTGCGATAGAGACGTTTCGACGCGCCGTGTCGGAGGAGCCCTATGCACCGTCGCTCTACAACATGGCGAACATTTTCTTCGTGCGGGGAAACGTAACGGAAGCGCTTTCCTACTACCGTCAGGCGGTCACGCTCCGACCGGATGACCCGGAGGGACTCATCGGGCTGGCCAGGGCAAACTTCGAGCTCGGCCGGTACGACGAAGCGGCATCGCATTTCGAGGAAGCACGTATCATCGATCCGGAGGTTGCCGAACCCTTTGCGTATATCGTCAGCGAGTCGGTATCGACCGGTCGTGCATCCTCGGCAGCGGAACGGAACCGCGTAATCTGGGAGGATGAATAGTTATGTCTAGAGTTGCTTCGGCGGGGCTCGCGCTTTTCGGGGCGGTACTTCTTTTTGTGTTTACCGGGTGCGAAAATATCGTTCTCGATCAGGTTCGGGCAGACGTATCGGAGGCCCAGGCGCTACCGGCGCCAACGATCGTCTCCGTAACGCCCACAGATGGCTCGACCTCTATCGGATTGTCTCCAACGATCGAGATCGAGTTTTCTATCGACATTGCGGAATCCTCCATCACGGACAACTCAGTCCAGATCCTGCGAGGGGATTCACCGATAACCCGGACCGCTGAGTACATCCCATCGACACGAACGATCGTGATGACACCCGCAGCCCAACTCGAACGCGATACGTCCTATGGAGTTCGGCTCACAACGGGGATCACAAACACGGAAGGGCGTGGGATGGCGAACACCGTCGAAACAACCTTTCGGACTCTGCAGGTATCGGATTCCGAAATCGTGATCGATCTCGAGTACACGGGGCCGTACCTGGTCGACGACAATCTACCGATGTACGTCGTATTCTATGCCATTCCCGTGCCGCCGAATCCCGAGGGCGGTGGTGGTATCGATCCGAATGCGGTAGCGGTGTTCCCCTTTGAATCGTTCTCCGGAACCTCCGGGCGACTCGTCGTCGACCAGTCGGAATTGCCTGATGCCGGTGACGACGCGTATCTCGTGAAGATCTTCCATGATCTCGATAACAGTTTTGATTCGGACCCTCTCGATTTTGAGGATGATGACGACGCTGCGGGGGTTCTCCTGACGACGGCCGAGACCGGACTCGAGGAGTGGGGATCGGTGCAGGTGCTCCAGACCGATGGCGGCGGAGCACCGTTGACCGACGGTACCGGTGCGTTTCTGATAATCCCCGAAGCGTCGATCGGCTTCGGTAACTACTTCGCGGTTGAGTTTCCGTTTGCCGGCGATATCGACGTAGATGTGTACGAAACGAATGACGAAACCGCCAGCTACCTCACGTTCACGCAGAACGGGGATCCCGTATTCGGGGATAGAATCACCCGCACGATTGCCCTCACCGGAAACGACGAGGACTACTTCATCATTTCGCCATCGAGAAACGATCTCTACAACGTCTTGATCGATACCGACCCCGACGGGAGCGGCGGCTTCGATGCACGGATTTCACTTCATAGTTCTCGAGATGCAATGCTCAACGACAGCGCCATTCTCGAAAGCAACAGCGGAAACGGCATGTTTCAGCTGAGCGGATCCGGCGTATTTCTTGAGGGCGGTAGCAGCTACTATCTCAAGGTGGAAGGAGACTCCGGATCCGACTTCGGTACCTACCGGATTACGCCGGTACTCGAGGCCGTAGCCGACGATGGAGTTGGTGATACGATCGGTACGGCCGGAGCGATCACCTTTGGCCGGGACAACGCGATCACCGGGACCGATACTGATACGGTGGACTACTACGCCTTCGAAGCGGACGACGATGAGATTTACATCTTCGAGATTCGGGAACGCCCCGATCTTGTCCATGCAGGTGCGGAATCACGTGGACTCGACCTTACCCTGACGGTGTATGACGATACCGGATCCAACATAAGCGCCGGTCGCCCGCGAGCTCGGACGGTGGTACTCAATACAACCGGAGGACTCGGCGCAGACACGTACTACCTGGCGGTGGCATCCAACCAGAGGTACGGCAATACCAATCAGCCCCTGACCGCCCACTACGAGTTAGCCTACACGGCCGGCCCCGATATCCGCGACTGGCAGTTTTACAATTCTGTACAGTCGGGAACCGCTTCATATCCGCAATCCCCGGAATCCTCGGAGACGATTAACGCCGCATACGGAGCCACGACGCGTACGATCTACTCCCTGGATCCCTCGGATACCGCAAAGGACGACGAGGACTGGATCTGGTTCTCGCCGCGCGCTACCGGTGATACGCTGGTATTTATCCAACCGGCCGTATCGGAAGGCATCGATGTGGTTGCGACGATCTATCCGGAGGACGGGAACACAAACCAGCCCGATCTTGGCACTTCTGTCGGATCGATCGACAACTCCGACGGTCGTACCGGGGTATACGTACGCTCGTCCATCGCCG
>Ga0180435_10006669_pt1 | contig 11051 bp, 6 predicted proteins | sample SS_ome_3_FD_132467 | JGI IMG/M metagenome (GOLD analysis project Ga0180435, IMG submission 132467) | Hypersaline lake sediment archaeal communities from the Salton Sea, California, USA - SS_3_S_1 metaG | ecosystem: Environmental > Aquatic > Non-marine Saline and Alkaline > Hypersaline > Sediment...
ACTTCCTGCTGCCCGCCGCCGGGCTCGCGATGGTGCTCCTTGATCCCGGAGGAGCCGTCCGGATCTGGCCCCGCAACCGGCCGGTTCTCGTGGCGCTGGCAGCACTGGTCGCGTGGTCTTTCACGGCCTCCGCGCTCGGCCTCTTTCCTACCTTCTCGATTTACTACTGGGTCAAGTATCAGGTGCTGACGGTACTCTTCATCGGCTTTCTCTGCCTGCTCGATTCGCGCCCGGGCTGGAACCGAGCCTTCGACCTGGTGATCGGTTTCCTGCTCGTGCTCGCCGTGCTCGGAACCCTCGAAGTCATCTTCCCCGGCTCCGCGTTTCTGCGTCTCTTCCGCTCGGACTCGTCGCTCACCATGTATCCGCGGGTCGCCTCAGTGCTGCCGTGGCCCAACCAGTACGGCGTCCTCATGGGTATCGGAGCCCTCCTCACCCAGCTGCGAAGCCCGGACAACCCGGTCGCCGACAGATTCTCCTGGATCGTGACGATCTTCTTTCTCACCCAGGTCGCCCAGTCAGGCTCCCGGAACGCCTGGCTCGTGGTGCTCTTCGGCCTGCTCTGGGTGGTCGGACGCCGGTTCCTCAGCGCCCGCCGGGGCCTCGTCCTCGGCGTCGTCTTCATTGCCATCGTCTTCGTTCTTCCAGTGTCGTCCCGCCAGACCGGGCTCTGGGACAAACCACCGGTCGAGGCGACCCAGTTCCTGCTCCGCGAAAACGAGGTTGCATCGACCTCGCTCAGCCCGCCGGGCCTGTCCCTGTCGTTGCGTTCCAAGCTCTGGCGTGAGGGATGGGCGGCCCTTCGCGATCATCCGTTGACCGGAATCGGCCTCGACGCCTTTCCGCGGACCGGTGGCCTCCGGGTCATGGGGAAAGAGGGCTTCAATACCCACAACCTCCCGCTCAACATCGCCGTCGAGCTCGGCCTCGTGGGTCTTGTCCTGGCATCGGTATTCGCTATTCAGCTTGCCCGAAATCGAAAGCCGGGCAACCGGCTGGCCGAGGTGGCGGTGGTGATGGTCATCGGCGGGCAGATCATCGACTGCTTCATCTACGACGCGACCTTCATGACCCTGAGCTGCTTCTTCGCCGCAGCGTTGATCACTCCGCCCGAGGAAGCCTCGTGATCCGCGACATCCTCTGGATGGGCCTGCACCACGGGGTCGGCCGGGGCGCCGTCTTTCTCTTCTTCATGGCGCTGCCGCTGCTGCTGCCGATCTCGACGGTGGGCGAGTTCACATTCTGGTACACCGCACTGCTGCTCCTCTGCCAGCCTCCCATCGACTTCGCCCTGTCGATGGTCATCGTCAAAGCGACGGCCCGCGGCGACCTCCCCACCGCGAGGACCGCCCTCGGCTTCGGGCTCAAGGTTTTGCCCGCCGTTGTGGCGGTGCTCTGGATGGTGACGCTGCCGGCTTCGGTTCCCCACCGCCTCGTCGCCTGGCTGCTCCTCGCCCTCGGACTGAATCTCGCTCTCAACCTCGTCTTCGCGGTCTTTCGAGGCCGCGAGGACATGCGGGTCGAGGGGATCGTCGGCAGCGTCCAGAAGCTCTCGATCCTCGCGGTCCTCTTCGGGCTCCTGACACTCGGCCTCGAGGGCAGCGACCTTCCCGCCGTCAGTCTCGTCGGGATGGGGGTCGTCGGGTGGATCCTGCTCCTGGTCATCTTCCCCGGCCGGGTCTCATCCCTGTGCCGCGAGCTCAGGGCTGCCGCGCCCGGTGTCGACAACGGGTGGCGCCTGGTCCGCCAAGGCCTCGCGCTCGGAGCCGTCGGCCTCGTTGGCATGCTCTACCTCCGAACCGACGTGATCATGCTCGGTCTGATCAGCGGCGACGAAGAGGTCGGGCTGTACTTCACCGCCTCTCGCTGCCTGGAAGCCGCGTTCATCCTGCCCCACGTGGTGATGCTCGCCGTCTTCCCGCGCCTCGCCCGTTCAACCGAGCTTCGCCGCGACGTCGGCCGAGCTGCACGGTGGCTCCTCGCCCTCTCGGGGATGGCGTTCACCGCCCTCGCGGCGACGGCATTCTGGCTCTTGCCGGCCCTCTATCCCGAGCTCGCGCGGATGAGCCTCCTCCTGCTCGTCATGGCGCCCGCCGTGGTCCCCGTCTTTCTCGGCTTTCTCTTCACCCAGTCCCTGGTTGCCGCCGACGCCGAACGCCGGTATCTCATCCTGGCGGTGGCGGGCCTCGTGCTCAACGTTGCGCTCAACCTCGTGCTCATCCCCCTCCTCGCGGGCGTCGGCGCTGCGGCGGCCACCGTCGTCACGGAAACGATCATCACCGTCGGAGCGATGATCAGCCTGGGCCGTTGCACCCGTCCAACCGCCGGCTGATGTACCCCGCCAGCACCTCATGTCCGCAATCACTGAGGTGGGCGTCGTTGTTCTGGTACACCGGCGGACCATGCCCCTCGGCCTGCCGGAGCTCGGCGAGCGGATCGAGGACGCGGACGGCATCGTACCGCGCGGCAACTTCGCGGATTCTCTCGAGCATCGGGTAGGTTCGGGCCTCGAGGAGGTCGTGCCGGGGAAAACCAGCACCCAGCTCGTGGAAGCGCTTTCGATACCGCTCACCCACCTGGGTGCAGTGCGGAACCACCACGACCACCAGGGGCGTGTCCCGAGCCTCGCACACACCGATCAACCGTTCGAGCGCCGTCCGGTATCGGGACCAGGCATTATCCATTCCATCGACGGCGATCTGCCGGTGGATGATGCTCGGATCCGCAGCGAGCAGCATCTTCTCCCGCTGCCGGTACTCATCCACCGAGAACGGGCGTGCCCGTTCCTCCAGCACGCGCTCGCGCGGATCACCACCGTGGCCCTGCCGCCATCCGGCCTTCGCCCGGTTCCACATCTGACCCGCCCGGTAGTTGAGGAAGCCGAGCCCGGTGGCCCCGCTATCGAGCAACAGCCAGTAGAGGTTGCGCGCCGGCCCGACCCGCCGCCATGAAACCGGGTGAGCGAGGTCGAGAAGATCGTTGCCGGCATAGGCCTGGTAGATCACCAACCGAGGCTCGAACCGTTCAATCCGGCGGTCGGCGATGCGTGCCGCATGGAGAATGGTCGTCCCGGTCACCGCGCTGTTGACCACCCGTCGAGGTGCGCCCGGCTCCGACGTCGAGAGACGACTGGCGAAGCTGTCTCGAGCCGCGGCGAACGAGTCGCCCAGCACCAGCACCGGCGGTGGTGTCGAGGCCGAAAGGACCCGGGGGTGGTTGAGCGCGCTCAGCTCCCGGGCGTAGAAGTCCACGACCTGCCGTCGAAACAAGAGCTCGAAGACGGCACCGAAACCTACCAGGAGCGCCAGATTCAGCGCCGCGAGGGTCAGCACCGGATGCCTGCGGAACCACCTCCGCCGGACCGGCAATCTCGATTCGCCGACCCGGCTCATGGACACGATTCCGATACAAAGGCTAGAATAAGTCTCATTCCGTTTCCCGTGCGCCCGAGCGCGGCCACGACGCAAGGAGTACTATCTGGCCATGAAACCTGCTCCCGGCAGCGCCCTGGCTTTCCCGCCCGAAACCTCCCTCCAGCCATTGGAGGTGGAGGTTCTGCGCACTCTGCTGTACTACCACATCTTCAGCTTTCCACTCAATTGCGAGGAAATCAAACGGCAGATCGAACGCACGGTCACGAACACCGAGGAGATGGTCGGCGTGCTCGCAGGGCTCGAGAAACGAGGCCTGATCGGGCGCGACGGCGATCTCTACCACCTCGACGAGCCCGAGTCGGCGGCGCTCCGGAGGGAGAGCGAGGCCAGGGCCCACGCGGTCATGCCTCGGGCCAGGAGTCGGTCGGCCTTCATTGCCCGCCTACCCTACGTACGGGCGGTGGCCATCAGCGGCACCATGTCGAAAGGGGTCATGAAAGCGGAGGATGACCTCGACTTCATGGTGTTCACCGAACCCGGCCGAGTCTGGATCTGCCGGGCGTTGATGATGGCCTTCAAGAAGATCTTTCTGTTCAACTCGCACCGGAGCTTCTGCGTCAATTACCTGCTCGCGGTGGACAGTCTCGAGATCCCCGAGAGGGACCTCTTCACCGCCTCAGAGATCGCCTGGCTGCTTCCCACCGTCAACGGCGACCTCTACGATGAGTTCATCGCCACGAACCAGTGGATCCTCGACGTCTTCCCGAACTGGCGACATCGGTCCGTCGACGCCGTGACCGAGCTGCCTCGATCGGGGCTCAAGAGCATCGCGGAGGCGGTCATCGACCGAATCGGAGGCGACCGCCTCGACCGCTGGTGCCGGCGGTTCATCGCGCGCCGGAACCGTCGACGATACCGCCATTTGGATGACGAGGTCTTCGAGATTGCCCTCCGCACCGAGGCGAACGCCTCGAAGCACCACCCGAGGGCGTTCCGTCATCACACCCTCAGTCGATACCAACAGGCAGTGCGGAAGTTCGAAGCCCGGTATGGTGTGGTGCTCGGATGAAGCTGCACGTTACCCACTCGTATTTTCTCCGCCTCGACCCCAAGCAATGGAAGACCGCCAAGCCCTATCCGCCGCTCGGGACCCTCTACGCCTTGGCCTCCCTGCGCCAACGCGGCCACGACGTCACCTTCACCGACACGATGTTCGCCGAAGGCCCCGAGGTGGTGGCCGTCGCCCTCGACCAGGAAAAACCCGACGCGCTGGTGATCTACGACGACTCGTTCAACTGGCTGACCAAGATGTGCCTGTCGACCATGCAGGAGGCCGCCTTCGCCATGATCGACATGGCTCGGGAGCGCGGTCTTCGAGTCGTGATCTGCAGCTCCGACGCCTCGGACCATCGGGAGCGGTACCTGGCACGGGGGGCAGACGCGGTGATCCTCGGCGAAGGCGAGGTGACCCTGAGCGAGCTGGCGGACGCCTGGCAGCACGAGGCCCCAGAGTGGTCCGCACTTCCAGGCCTTGCAACCATGGCCGGAGGAACGCTCGAGCTCAGTGAGCCCAGGCCCAAGATCCGCGATCTCGATGAGCTTCCACGACCGGCGTGGGACCTCATCGACCTCGCTCCCTACGAGAAAATGTGGCGGCAGACCCACGGCCGCTGGTCGCTCAACCTCGTCTCCTCCCGGGGGTGCCCCTACGCCTGCTCCTGGTGCGCAAAACCGATCTGGGGAAACCAGTACGCCGTTCACTCACCCGAGCGGATGATCTCTGATCTCCACCACCTGAAGACCCGCTACGCCGTCGATCACATCTGGTTCTGCGACGACATCTTCGGCCTCAAGCCCGAGTGGGCTGGCCGCTTCGCCGACGGCATCGCCGCGGCGGGCATCGACATCCGATTCATGATTCAAACGAGGGCGGACTCGCTGCTGCGCGGCGACGTCGCGGCCGACCTCGCGCGCGCCGGTCTCGAAACGGCGTGGCTCGGCGCGGAGTCGGGATCCCAGAAGATCGTCGACGCCATGAACAAAGGTGTGACGGTGGGCCAGATCTACGACGCCGTCCGTCTGCTCCAAGCGCTCGACGTCAGGGTGGCCCTCTTTCTCCAGTTCGGATACCTGGGAGAGACCCGTGAGGATATCGACCTGACCATCCGCATGGTCACCGATCTCCTTCCCGACGAGATCGGTGTATCGGTGTCCTATCCACTTCCGGGAACACCGTTCTACGACCAGGTCGCCTCGCAGCTGGAGGGCAAGACCAACTGGACCGACTCGGACGACCTCGCCCTGATGTACCGGGGCACCTACCAGCCAGCCTACTACCGCCGGCTGCACCGCTACGTTCACAAGGTCTTCCAGACCCACCGCGGCTGGCGGGCCGTCAAGGACCTCGTCCGCGCCCCCTGGCGATTCAACCGCGGGAAAGCGAGATCGGCGTTGGCTGTCCTCTACTACCTCCCGGCCGCAATCCTCGACCGCGCCCGGCTGCGGCTCCTCGAACGGGCATGAACGACGACACGACTGCAAGGGTGGACGACGGCACACATCCGGCGCCGCAGCGTGTTGTGACATCCGGGTCTCATCGGACCGTGCACGTCGTGCTCGCGACTCCTGGGTTTCCCGACGACAACGGGGACAGCACCTGTATTCCACCTCTTCAGCAGACGTTGCAGGCGCTGACGATCCGCCACCCTGAGCTGCGGATCACGGTCATGGCGATCAACTACCCTTACCGTCGGACGCCGTACCAGTGGCACGGCATCCGGATCGTCCCCCTCGACGGCCGCAACCGACCGTGGCCGCTGCGCCTCGCCGCCATCCGGCGAGGCCTCGCCGAGTCGCGTCGGATCCACGAAGAGCACGGCGTGGACCTCATCCACGGCCTGTGGCTCGGCGATGCCGCTCTCCTCGGTTTGATGGCGGCTCGACGGCTGGGCATCCCGATGGCCGCCACCGCCCTCGGTCAGGATGTCAAACCGTCGAACCGCTACCTCAAGCTGCTGCCGTTGAGATCCATGAACCTCAGTGCGGTCTCGGAGCGGGCGGCCTCCGACCTCGAGGCGAGCACCGGTATTGAAGTGAACAGCATCCTCCCCTGGGGGCTCGACACGGCAACGGGCGAGCTGCCGTCGTGGAGCGATCGCGAGCTCGACCTCCTCGGCGTCGGGAGCCTCACGGCCAACAAGAACTTCGTCTCCTTCGTCCGCATCGTGGACCGGCTCCGCAGCGAGGGCCGATCCGTCCGGGCGGCGATCATCGGGGACGGCCCCGAGCGGCCCGCTCTGCGGTGCGAAATCGAGCGACGTGGGCTGTCCGACGTTGTCGAACTTCGAGGCATGCTGCCACGGACACGGGTGCTCGAGGCCATGCGCGGGGCGCGGGTCCTCCTCCACCCCTCCCGTTTCGAGAGCTTCGGCTACGTCTTCCTCGAGGCGCTGGCGCACGGGATGGCGGTGGTGTCGCGACCGACGGGCATTGCCGAGGAGACAGCGTCCTGGCAGCCGTGCTCCGACGATGCCGAGATGACCGCCGCCTGCGGCTCGTTCCTCGATCGGGAGCTGCTCGAGCGCACTGCACCGCCGTTTCCGCTCGGCGCTTCCGTCAGAGCCTGGGCCGCGCTCTACGGGTTGGAGCACGATCGGTGACCGGGCCTGATACCGACCGCAGCCGACTGGAAGCCACGGACCTCCGCACGCAGCTGCTCTTCTGGTCACTCTCGCTCTTCGTGGTCGGTTACTACTGGCTGCCATCGTCCCGAGACCTCGGCAGCACCCCCCACGATTTTCTCTTCTACATCGGCTTTCTTCCGCTGTTCCTGCTCGTCCGGCCCACTGCGGTGTGGGAGACCGTCCGCACCAGCCGCCTGATGGCGGTCGCCCTGCTCTTCGTGGCGTATCTCGGTCTCACGACCCTGTGGTCCCGTCCTCCCACCGAGCTCTCAACCGCCGAAGCCCTCCTCCACACGATTGCCACGGCGGCGTTCCTCTGCGGCTCGTTTCTCATCGTGGATCACGAACGGTGGCGGCGCCTGAGCCTGATCATCGTCATCGCCGCGGTCTCCATCGGCGGGCTCGCCCTCGTCGCCTTCGCTCTCGGACACCGCTACCCACCCGGAAGACTCCACAGCCCGATCCACTTCGAGCATCCCAATCTCTTTGCCCAGTACCTGGGAGTCGCCCTGCTGCTCTCACTGGTCCATTTTCTGCGAGTCCGGCGCCACGATGCCACCGCCGCCAAGCTCGCGCTGGCAGGAATGGCCGTGCTGGCCACGGCGGTGGGCTTGACCGGGAGCCGGACGACAGCGGTGGCGCTGGCGGTGGCTGCGGTCACCATCCTGCTTGCCGCTCGCGACCGAAGGGCTGTCGCCATTACAGCGCTGCTGCTAACCATCGTTCTCGCCACCGGAACCCTGTTCCCCTCGATCGGACCGCGCGCCTTCTTCGAGCGGGGCGATGCCGGCCGCGACGAGATCTACACCGAGCTCTGGCAACGCTCGGAAGGACACCGGTTCTTCGGAATGGGCCTGGCCTCGGAGGACGACGTCACGTTTCCACCCGGGTCCTCTGATTTTCCGGACGGATTCCGAATGCCGCACGCCCACAGCGCCATCTTCGGAACCTTCTACTGGGGCGGGCTCGTCGGGCTAACGCTGCTGCTCGGCGTCATCACCGCCGCATTCCGCCGCGCCTTCGGCGTGTGGCGTACTTCCGGTGACGCCACCGGTCTGGCGCTGCTCGTCTTCGGAACGATCTGCCTGCTTCCCGACGGTCACCGACTCGTCTCCCAACCGCACCTCTCGTCCTGGCTTCTCCTGTGGCTTCCCATCGCTCGCATTGCGGCATCGCCCGTCCACAGCGAACCAACTCCGGAAAGCAAAGCAGGCGGGGAAGAGCTCACATCAGCGGCCGAGATCACCATCGGCCGCGCGCTCTTCGCGGCGATCGTGATCCTCATCTGCGCTCAACGGTTCTTCCACTTCGACCCCGAGATCGACACCCCACACATGTGGCGCCAGTGCGACACCGCCCACTACATTCGAGCGTTTGCCGAGGAGGGCATCGACCTCCTCCACCCGAAGGTCTGTTGGATGGGCGACCACGAGGTCGTGATCCTCGAGTTCCCATTGCCGGAGGCCGTGGCGGCCGTCGCGTATCGCGTCGTCGACCCTACCCACCGGACAGCACGCGCGGTCTTCTTCGCCTTCTTCCTCGGCTCCGCGTTCTTTTTCTACCGATTGCTCGACGAGATTTTCGACCCCGGGATCGCCAAGATCGCCACGATCATCTACCTGGCGATGCCCCTGTCCCTTTACTACTCGCGCGCCGTCCATATCGACTTCAGCGCTCTCTTCTTCGTCCACGGCATGGCGTTGTTCTTCGTGCAGGGCCTCCGTCGTGAGTCGCTGGCGAAGATGTGGGCCGGCTCGGCCTTCGCGACGGCCGCAATGTTGATCAAGGCGCCGTATGTCCTGCCCCTGGCGCCACCGTTGATCTGGCTTGCCGCACGAGAGCGCCGATGGAGCTTCGTCGTCCGGAGCCTCCCGACGCTCCTGGCGCCGGCTGTCGCATTCGTCGTCTGGCAAGCCCATGTCCACCGGGTCAACTCCGCGGCTCCGGACTGGTCCTTCATCCCCTCCTACCGGAAGATGACCTCCAGCTGGGGTTGGTACTTCGGCAACCTCCAACAGCGCATGCAGCTCGACAACTGGCTGATCATCGCGGGACGCATCTGGTCAGAGGTCGTCGGCGCGGTCGGAGTGCCCGCCGCCGCCATCGGAATCGCACTGAGCCGCTTTCGAAGCTCCGGCTTTCTCGGCGTCTGGATTCTCGGTGCGACCGCGACGATGTTGATCTTCTTCAACCTGTTCGTTCAGCACAACTACTATCTGATCCCGTTCCTCGCGCCGGTGGCGGCCGCCATCGCCCTGGGACTCCGTTGGTTGGCCGCTTCGCTGACACAGCGACCGGCTGCCGCACTGGCCCTCACGATAGCCCTCCTCGCCGGCCTGACGATCGAGCACCTGGTCCATGCCGAGCGCAGTTACTACACCATCCGGCACGGATTCATCGACGCCGGCAGAGCCATCGGCAAGGCCACCGAACCCGGAGCGCTGGTCGTCGTCTGCTGCGGCGGCCTCGACTCCCGAAGCCCACACCTGCTCTACCACGCCGGCCGATCCGGCTGGTCGGTGCCCGACTGGGGTCTGTCGCAGGAAACGATCGACGGCCTCGCCGGCCTCGGGGCCGAAACCCTGGCCGTCGTCGATCCCCTGACCCACGCCGACGGACCCGAGCACTGGTTGGGACCGCCGAAACGGGTGATCCCCATCCCGTCCACCGGTTGGTCGGTCCGTCTCTTCGATCTCGGCGCCCGCCCGTCCGGCTCGTTGGATGAGGACACGGATCCGTGAACCGGCGCCGGCCGTGATAGCCTGCGCTCGTCCTCCGATGCCGATCCTCACCCGTCTGCCGAGCTGGACGCTGCCGCTCCTCGTATTCGCCACAGCCCTCGGCGTCAGGCTGGGCGTGATCGCCGTCTGGGGATTCGACGGACTCTACGGCCAGGACGCGTTCGCCTACTTCGACCAGAGCGTCGCCATCGCCGACCGGCTGAAGACCGGCTGCCCCCCCATGCCCGGCTTCTTCTGGCCCAACGGATACCCGATCCTCGGCGCCCTGGCATTGCTCGTCACCGGAGGAGCCCCGACAGCCCCGCAGCTCGTCAACGTGATCCTCGGCAGTCTGCTGGCCGCGCTGCTGGCCGTTGCCGCTCGCGACATCGGCCGAGCCGTCTTCGACGACATCGGCGGCGAGGTCTGCGCCCTCGCCGCCGGTCTGGCAACGGCCATCGCGGGGCAGTTGGTGCTGTCTCCGGTGGTGGTGATGTCGGACATGACGGCGACGTTCCTGCTGGCCCTCGCCGCGCTGTCGATCCACCGCCTGATCCGGGATCCGCAGCGCTGGTGGTGGCTGCCGCTGGCCGCAGCGGCGGTCACGGCCGCCCTCGTCACGCGCCGCGCCGCCCTGCTCGCCGCGCCTGCCTTCGCCGCTGCCGCCCTGCTCGCCGCACCGCGGATCCGCAGGCCCGCCGCGGCGGCGGCGCTCGCCCTCGCGGCCGCAGCCGCCATCGCCGCACCGGAGCTCTTGGTCTTCACGACCGACGACTCGTTGACCGGCTACCTGGCCGGTTGGGACCCACTCAATGCGTTCTCTCGCTCCTTCGAGGTGGAGGGAGACTTCCGAAGCTACCGTTTTCCCAACTGGTTGTTCTACATCGGTTCGTTCTGGCACCCAGGGCTCCTACCGCCGTTCATCGGACTGCTCGCGGCATTCGGCGCGGCCGTCCTGTGGCGTCGAAATCCACCCGCCCTGGTGCTCGTCGGCGGCTGGATCCTCACCGCCACCGTCTTCCTCGTCGGCATGCCCTTCCAGAATCTCCGATTCACCGTTACCCAGTGGCCTCCGGCGGTGGTACTCGCCGCCCTCGGGATCACGGCGACGTGGCGCCATCGGCCACGATTGGCCATCCTGCTGGCAAGCCTCTCCCTGGCGACGGCTGCGGTCTTCAACCCGTGGTGGTTGAACCGCTTCATGGATCGCGTCGAGGGCGCCCGCACCGTTGCGACCCGAGTGGATCAGCTCCTGCCAAACGGCGGCCGGGTCC
>Ga0180435_10006670_pt1 | contig 11050 bp, 5 predicted proteins | sample SS_ome_3_FD_132467 | JGI IMG/M metagenome (GOLD analysis project Ga0180435, IMG submission 132467) | Hypersaline lake sediment archaeal communities from the Salton Sea, California, USA - SS_3_S_1 metaG | ecosystem: Environmental > Aquatic > Non-marine Saline and Alkaline > Hypersaline > Sediment...
AGAAGAAGTATATACCATTGCGCACGATCGCGCAAGTTGCCTATCTTAACATTTTGGCTTTTTTATTCATAATCGACAGTGCCGTTTCATGCGATTGCCCTGGCAATCTCCACCTTCACCCTTGCATTCTCATCTCCAATACCTTATCATAACCTCATGACCGGTTACCCGGCCCGAAACCCAATAATATGAACGTAGTAACGGCTTAACTTTCGCAGTTTTTACGGCCCAATTTTATATCCAACAGGACCTCATGGGCACTTGGAGATTTTTATGAGCTTTCGAAAAATATCTCGATATTGGAAAAAAACGGCTCTATCACTCCTAAGGCCCTGTCGATTCGTTGCATAAAAATGTTACGCAAAAAAAAGTGCAAAATCGCACTAACGGGAGGTTGTCATGTTCAGCAACTCATTCCATAATTAGAACATCTTAATATACGCTCTAATCGCTTTTTTACTCGTTCGGGATTTCGAAGCCTACATTGCCAAACGGTCATAATATGCCAACGTTGTTTACGTAATTCGCGAATTACTTTACGATCACGTTTTTTATTGGTGTCGATTTTTTCTTTCCAAAACGATTTGTTTGTTTTTGGTAATTTTGCCCGTTTGCAGTTAGTATGCCCATGCCAAAAACATCCGTGAATAAAAATTGCTAGTTTGGCGGGCTGGACAATAAAATCCGGTTCTCCGGGTAATGATTTCACATTACGTCGGAATTTACATTTTAATTGTCTTAATAGTTCGGCAACTTTTTCTTCGGGTTCTGTGCCACGGCTTTTAACCCGAGACATTATTTCACTGCGTTTGGCTTTTGTATATATGTCGGTCATAAATTATTAATAATATTTTTCGGTAGTTTTTGCCTTCCGGCATGAATGTCGTCGTGACATCTACTACATAAAACCAATAAATTATTTTCCGTGTTCATCCCGCCTCTGGCGTGTTCGTATATATGATGCAATTCCAAAATTCTTGGATCTTCACGTTTCCATAAACTATGGTTCCAGCCGCATAGTTCACAGGCATTTTTTGATCGTTCATAAACCCTCTTTTGTATCGCAAAGGGTATTTTTCGATCATGTGGTTCGGCTACTCTTTCTTCACTCTCCAGAACATACTCTGACATTTTCAAATCCGGCCGACCGGTAAACCTGGTAGCTATTGCATATCCGTCTTCGGTTCTTAATTCTCTTACCCGCCTTCCGAATTCCGACGCTCTGGCGACATATGCTAATTCCTCACTGGTTATGATTTGACCGGTATTTTCTTTAAGATATTTTAATATTCTCCCCTTGCTCCCTTCGTTTGCCTCCCGTCTGATACGATTTGCTATATGCCAACGTCGTGCTGCGGACATGTCCGGCTCTGCCTCAAGCAACATATATTCGTTTCTACCAATATTTATACCGAGTTCTACATCTTTACTGTTTCCCGTAATTATTTTATAACCGTCTTGAACTCTCAATTCTCTTATTCTTCTGCCGTATTCCGATATGCCGGAAACTACTTCAAGTTCGGAGGCGGATATAATTATACCGACGTGTTCGACAAGATATAATCGAATACGTTCCCTGGAGGCAACTCCGGCAGCGGAGTAATTTGAATTTATGCCTAATATTTTTACTGATTTGGTGATATCGACTAAAAGAAGTACCTTTTCTCTCCAGGTAAGACCGATGAATTCTTGACGATAACCGGAAAGCTTGGATTCAATCTCCGTTACAAGTTCTTGAACAGCATTGTTGTCATTCATTAATTGCTCTCACTTTGGTTCTTCTTTTATTTTTTTGTTTTCGATACCATTTTTTTATTTCTTTTAAAGTCGCGATTCCAATTTGATAGGCTAAGGGCGGAGGTACCGCATTTCCTATTTGAATTCCCACCTCAATTTTTTTCCCGATGAACGTAAAATTGTCTTGAAAGCCTTGTAAGCGGGCGGCTTCTCTGTGTGTAATCGGGCGATTTTCAACAGGATGTAAATATCTTCCCTTCTCAGGTTTGTAAAATTCCGTTCTAATGGTTACCGATGGCTTATCCCACCAAAGTCGGCCGAAAAGATCCGTTCCTCCTTTCGTCTTTTTTTTCCAGCATTCCGGCATTAAATTTTTGGGTAAATTCCATCGATTCCCACCCGGTGGAATAGAACGATAGCGTTTCTTGGACATTTCAGTTGGATTTCGTCCAATGTGCCAGTTTTCACCGTCAGGTTCTGCCGGCAGATCACTTATTGCGTCAATAACAGTTAACCATGACGGTAATTGATTGTCCTCAAAAGTCGGTTCTTGATTTGGATTACGATGGGTCGGGTGAGGAAATACTGGATTTCCGATATGACTGCCGATTATGAATACTCTTTTTCTTTGTTGCGGTACACCGTAGTGAGCCGAGTTGAGGATTCTTCCCTCAACTGTGTAACCAAGTTCCTCGGCTTCTTTTTTGATTTCTTGATATTCCGCCGACTTTAAGAGCGGGGGAACATTTTCCATTATGAAAATGAGAGGTTTCGAGTCTTTTACCGCCCGCAAAAAATGCCTCCATAATTGACGGCGAGGATCGTTGGGAACTTTCTCTCCCAGATTGCTAAATCCCTGACAAGGTGGACCGCCAACCAGTAAATCACATGGCGGAAATGTTTCGATTTCTTGAATCGCACATTGCAGAATTCTCTGGTTAATATTAGTCTTAAAGGTTTCGCAACAAGATGCATCCCATTCGACAGCCAATAGATTTTCAAAACCGGCTTTCTTTAATCCGATTGAAAAACCTCCACATCCCGCAAATAAATCGATTACCACAGGTTTTTTGTGATCTACTTTTGGCCAGTGTCCCGGTACGAACGATCCTTCTCTAACATTCTTGCTCTCAAAAGGGTAAATCCTATAATGATAGTTTTCCAGCTTTTCAACGGCGATGACATCACCTTCGCAAATCTCATGTTTTTCAAAAAATTTACGAACCCACGCACGTCTTCTAAAAAAATTCCTGGGTCGCCCATTACCACCGTTGGTAGCAATGTCTGTCTCGATGTGCCCCGGTAATCCTTCGATATTAAGTTTGATTGTTTTACCGGTTCCTTTCTTGCGGTTGGATTTACCATAACAGTCTTTGGGGAAAAAGTCGTGATGGCCGCTTAAATAAATATGATGAGATCGTATATTCCCACCGGTTATTGAAATCAGTCTCTTTCTGTTACCGACAAAGCCACTCATATCTATCTACCAATTCTTTCCCGAATAATATATCAGTCGTTTGGTCCAAATGAAATCTACCTATTACTACCATAATAAATATTTCATTCAACAGCCTTAAAAAAAATTTTCTTATTTTCTTGTGTTTCCCATTTGCTCTGCTGAAAAATAACCACAATGTGGTCCCGCGCAAATCCGCCGAACGGCGCCCCATCTTAACATCTAAAAACGGCAAATAATGAGAAAAAACGGATAAAACTTGTTAATTTTGCCCAAAAACGAAATATTTTTGGCAAAAATATCCCGTAAAATAGCCCCGGCGACACTTTTGCGCGATTTTTTCTGAACTCATTATGTATTTGCTTACCTGAAAAAGAATTGTAGTTTACAGTAATTATATCGAACCCCGCTGGGAATTCTCTTGCTCATGGAGTATATCACTTTATCGGCGAGGTTGCTAAAGATGACTTCAAGTTGACGGCAGTGCGCGCTTCGTGGTTTTTGCTTGTGTTTGGTCTGGGTGTTGATACAATTTTCCCCGGTGAAATGTTTATATCGTTTCATCTTGACAATGTGGATCAAACGGCAGCAATTCCGTATAACGGGTCACTATTTTTAGCGATGCGTTTTATATTTTAGTATATTTATATTATGTACTTATAAAGGAAACGACATGGAATCAAGAGGATTAACAATAGCGATAGCGGTGTTGGTAATTACAACCGCAAGCTGGGCGGGATCGTTGAATATGGTATGCCGTACTTTCGATGAGCAAAACGCACCGGTGATCCAGAAAAGAGATTTTACGCCCGGCGCAACAGCGATTGTAATCGTTGATATGTGGGACGCGCACTGGTGCAGGACGCATACCCAGCGGGTGGGTGAGTTGGCTGCGAAGATGAACCCGGTGCTGGACGCGGCGCGTCAGTTGGGAGTGCAGGTGGTGTTTTCGCCTTCGGATGTCGTGGGCTATTATAAGGATGATCCGCGTCGGCAGGCGGTGTTGAAGATAGCGCGGTATGAGAAGCCGGCGTTGGAGGCTTTTGATCCGCCGTTGCCGCCCTGGGCGAAGACGGGTGGTTGCGAGTGCGGGCCGGATCGGCCTTGCAAGGGGCGAAACGACGCCTGGGCGCGACAGAACGCGGCGTTGGTGATCAAAGATGGTGATTTGATTGTCAACGGCAACGACAATCAGGAGTTGTACAACGTGTGCCGTGAGAAAGGGATCACGACGTTGTTGTATATGGGGACGGCGGCGAACATGTGCATCAGTTTTACGCGGTCGGTAGCGATGCGGCAGATGCGGCAGCTGGGATTTGACTGTGTGCTGGTGCGGGACATGGCGCTGGCGATCTCGGGGCAGGGTTACGATCCGGACAAGAAGCAGAAGCTGGCGTGGTTTTGTCCGTTGTACGCGGACGAGCTGGTTTTTCAGCATTTGGATCGTTATTTCGGCGCGAGCGCGTTGAGTGTGGATATTCTGACGGCGGCGGGGCAGGCGAAGCCGGTGTTTACGGTCGAGCAGGTCCAGGCGTACAAGCCGAAAGGGCCGACGCAGTGTTTTCGACATTTGTGTTATGATTACAACTGGACGGGGCGGGCAATGGAAGATTTGCCGAAGAAGTTCAGCCAGGCGGACCCGGTCGCGATGGCCCAGTTCAGCGAGCGTTGCAATCTGGACGCGGCGTTGCTGCTGGCGGTGCCGCACCATGGGTATTGCACATACGAGACGCGGGTAGGTAAGAAGTTTCCGGCGATGAAAGGGGACTGGTACGGGCGGGTGATCGAGGAGCACCATAAGCGGGGCATTTCGGTGCTGGGGTACATTACGCTGGGTACCAACTGGAAATTTATGCGGGATAATTATGACCAATCCTTTATTCATAGTAAGGTGGCTGACAACGGACTGGTGGTTAATTACAACGGTTTGTGTCTCAACACTCCCGGTTATCTGGAACTGGTCGAAGCGTACACGCGGGAGGTGCTAAGGCACTATCCGGTGGACGGTATTCGCTATGATATGCTGTTTTCTCCCAAAGGGTGTCTTTGCGCGGGCTGTCGGGCGTTGTACCGGGAGCTTTACGGTGAGGAGTTGGCAGGCTGGGATAAAGTCGATTGGCGTCGAAGGGAGGAGTTTTATCTGGAAACTTTGCGCCGACCCAGCAGGCGGTTGATTAAAATCAGAAACGCGATCAAGCCTTCGGTCGAAATCTGGCAGAATCACGTCAACCTCCATTCCGAATGTGATGTGAATGTGGGCCGACTCCAGGATATAGCGTACATCGAGTTCGGCGCGCCGGGGCAGTTGTTGATATTGAACGGGATTCTGGACAAGCAGGGCATTATCATCGGTCAGACGCTCAAGAGTCCGATCCGGCGGCAGATAATGGCGTTGGGGGCGCGGTGCTACCAGTATGCGCATAAGAGCGAGATGGATCAGCGGACGGTGCTGCCGTGGGAAAATAAGAGGGACTGGTTCTACAATGACCTGGGTCCGTTTTTCGCGATGGTGCGGGAGGTGCAGCCTTATCTGGAAGGTGCGCGGCCTTTCTCGCATGTGGCAGGGTTGTACAGTGAGAAGACGCGTTATCGTTACGAAGGTTTCAATCGTAAAGCTTATTTGAAAGTATGCGATAGTTTGACGCTGGCGTGCCTGAAGGCGTCACTTCCTTTGCAATGGTTGAATGTGCTGGATTTGGGGGAGAAGGATTTGCGTCAGTATCGGGCGCTGGTGTTGCCGGAGACGTCGGGTTTGACGGCGGCGCAGCTGGATCGGCTGCGGGGGTATGTGGTTGGCGGCGGGCAGTTGCTGGTGGTGGGTGGCGCTCTGAGCCATGACAAGGAAGGCCGTCAGAGAAAAGATTTTGCGCTGGCGGATGTCATGGGGCTGACATGGCAAAAGAAGAAGCTGTCGCGGACGGCTGCCAAATGGACGTGGCGGAATGGTCGGTTTGATGGCGGGAAAGCGTTCATAACGGCCGAGAATCGCGGCAAGTGTGTAGTGAGCATGTGGTCTCGGGAGCCGGGAGCGGCAATCGACAAGATCTATCTGACGCAGGATAAGGAATTTCTGGCGAGTGACGAGACGGTGGCGGCGTTGTGGGAGGGGGTTCGCTGGGAGGCGGAGGATTGGCTGGCGGAGTCGGGGCGTGGCGGCGGTCAGTGGAAAAAGCGTACGAAGCTGCCAGATTACACCGGTCACGGCTACATTGTGTGTGATGGCGGCGGGGTGGTTAAGGACACCGATCAGGTGGCGCAAGAGGCCGCTGAGGTTAAGTACGAGGTTTTTCTTCCGGAGGCGGGGACGTGGTATGTTTGGATACGTCAGCAGTCTCCGGACAGTGGGCATGATTCGGTGCATGTGGGTCTGAGCGGAGAGGTCATGGCGTCGGTGGATTTTGATGTTGAGAATCGACAGTCGCATCCCGCGGATCGCTCGCCGAGGCAATGGCAGGTGGTGGTGGATCAATGGGAAGGCGACAAGGGCCCGGCAGCAACGGCTTTCAAGACCGTAACGAAGACGCAAGCGGAACAGGGCGATACTTTGTTAACGTTAGAGTGCGACGAGGGCAGGGCGCCCTTGTTGCATGTGAATGATGTGGGGGTGGGCAGGGTGGCCTATCTGGCCAGTGCGGATTCGCCGGAGTTTACGCTGGAGGTGCTGCGCTGGCTGGCTGAAGGGATGCCGGTAGTGACGGAGCCGGCCGACAAGCAGGCGGTGCTGACGCGTCAGGAAAAGCGGGGGCGGTGGGTGCTGCATTTGTTGAGCGATGGGGATTACCGAGTGCGTCTGGCAGACAAATATATCTCGGTCAAAGAGGTGGTTAAACAGTATCCCGCCAAGGGATGGTCCTGCGAAACCCGAAAGACCAGGGAAGGATTAGAATTTAAGATATCGGGCCGGGCGAAGGATCGATTGCTGATATTAAAGTGACGCTCGCGATGAGTATGCGAAATCACTCCCACGGCATTTTCAGGTGGAGCGGGTGTGCAATACGAAACAGGGGGAACTCGACGTGTGATGATTATAATTTATAACTGATTTTACGCAATTTTTTCGAGTAGAAGAATCAAGAAAGGAATTCTATGATGTGGAGCAAGAAGTTATGTGTTGTGGTTTTGATGTGCGTTGCCCCCCTGTGGGCCCAGCAGGGCAAGAGCTATGGGTTGCTTAATCGTCTGCCGGATGAGGTGATGCCGGATAAGTATATGCGATTCAAGGTTGATCCGATCAAGCGGGTTCAGAGCCATGCATTTACTCGTAAACGTTCGGTGTTAGACTGGCGTAAGGCCATGCCTATAGGTAATGGCGATATGGGCGCGACGGTGCACGGCTATCCGGATAATCTCACGTGGCACATCGGCAAGAATGATGTCTGGTGGAACAATACGGCTTTGCCCCACGAAAATGTTTATCCCTGTATGAATCTCGAAGAGATTCGTCGCCGAGTGCGGAGTGGAGACAAGACCGTTGGCCGCACGATCCGTGCCGCCCTGAATAAGCGTGATGCAGCGTACGGAAAGGGCCGGGCCCATCTAACCTCTTGCGCACGATTTACTCTGCAACTCTGTCGCTCGTCGGTCTTCTACCGGGTGAGTGAGAAGCTGGATTTGGCGACAGCGGTTGCCACGAGCAGTTTCCGCACGAACGAGCACTATGGGGGCGATATGGGTGGTCGGGTGGAATCTTTTGTTTCCCGGATCGACGATGTGCTTGTTATCCGCGCTACGCCGCAGGGCGGCGGTTGGGGTATCGTGCGGTTCGAGTTCGGCCGCGATCCGATGGAGCCGGGCATGCGTACGCCCAAGATAACGGCCGAAGAGGTGGACAAGCTTTATCAGCCTCAGATGCACGCGGAAAAGCAGTTGGCCTGGTTTGACATGGCCCTTATGGGAGAGGACGCTTTTTCGGTGGCGTTGGCGACGGACGCCGAGGGGGTTGATTTGAAAGTTGTCGGACACGATATTTTCGCCCGGGGCCGAACCGGTTCGGGTCCCATTACATTCTATCTGTCTATTGTGAGCAACAACGACACGGCCGAGTATTCGGCCGAGGCCCGGCGCCGAGTCAAGCGTGCCCGGAGCATGGGCTGGAAGTCGCTGCGTAAGCGGCACGAGTCCTGGTGGACCAATTTTTGGCAGCGATCGTGGGTGACTTTACCCAACTCTGTTCGTGAGCGTCCCTGGTATTGGGGGCTCTATCGGGCGGCATCGGCGCGACGTCCCGGCAAGGTGTGTCCGCCCTATACCGCCCCGTGGCAGGCATCCAATAGCCCGGGCTGGGGTATTTATATTCTGACGTATGAAACCACTCGAGCCGTGATGGGTTTGCTGGCTACCAATCACGCCGAGACCATGGAGCCGTGGCTGGCCCTTTTGGATCGAATCCGCGAGCCGCTACGACCCTATGTGCGAAAGCACTACGGCATAGAAGGAATGTGTTATCCGCACTCTTTCACTTGGCGAGGGTATCCCCTCTCGACAACCACCTGTGACGTAAATCAAGTGCTGGCGGCTTCCGGGGAATCGGTCAAGTATGCCTGGGACTATTATGAATTCACCGGCGATATTGATTTTCTGCGGCGTGTCGGGTATCCGATGCTCAAGGACGTGGCTACTTTTTACCGCAATTATCTCACCGAAGACGACAAGGGCAACCTGTTGGTATTTCCGTCGCATTACCTGGAGTCGGCGGTTTACCGGACCAATTGTCTGGGTGATGTATCCATGATCCGTCTGACACTCAGTGACGCTGCCAAGGCGGCCGACGTATTGGGGGTCGATGCCGATCTGGCGGCCGACTGGCGCAAGGCTCTGAAACGGATACCCGCTTACGAATCTCTGCCCGATGGGCGCTGGAAGATGTGTTTGGAAGGCCAGATGCGGGGCGGAGGCACGATTATCACCGATCTCCACGATCTTTATCCGGTCTCCATCGGCGAAGAAGCCGATGCCTGGCATGGCTCACCCGTGATGCGGCAACAGGCCCGCGCGACATACGAACACTATCTGGGCCACAAACCTTATGCCTGGGACATAAGCCTCAGTTTTATAGCTGCGGCGCGGATGGGAGATCGGGAGTACGCGGCCAAGATTCTCGACATTTATCCCAAGACTCGTGACGGCGGCAACATCAACCAGAGTGACAACGCGTCCTACCATCGCGAATTTGCTTATGACGCAGACGGTACCCAGGGTTTCGTTGTCGATATTACCTCAGCTGTCGTTTCCGAGTTTATCACCGAGCTGATGCTGCAATCTCATGGTGGCGACATTCGACTGTTTCCTGCCAATCCTCTCCAAGGCAATTACGCCTTTCATTCGCTCCGGGCACGTGGGGCGTTTCTGGTTAGTTCGGAAATGCGGGACGGCAAGGTTCCCTACGCCCTGCTCCAGAGCCTAGACGGTAATCGTTGCCGGATTGTTCAGCCTTTTGGCAAGGACGTCGAGGTGCGGGTAAGAGACCTGGACACGGGCAAAGTTGTGCTGGAAACCAAAGCATCCGCAGACGAAATCCTGGAGTTTGCCACTACCAAAAAACATATTTATGCTATTGAGAAAAAAGATCAGCCCCTGGAGAGTGTACCAGTGATATAAGTTGATGCCTATACCTGTCGGGTGTGAGGATTCCTGGCAGGGCTCGATGTAATTGTTTCTATGACAAGTGAGCACACAATAGGAAAACGGTAAAACTCAAACGCGATGAGTATATAAGCGTTTTCCGAAAATAGTGTGACGAAATTACTCCCATGGTATTTTCGGTGGGACAGGTATAAATATACAATAAGAAAAATAGAGAGGTTCAATCCTGATGAGCAGAGAAATGATTTTTAGGTATTGTGTGAAGGTTGCATTTGGGATTGTATTGTGTCAAGTTTTTCTTTGTGCCCAAGCCTTGGCGTCGGCAGGAGGCTTGGCCCGATCGGCGCATTGGTTTAAAACCGCTCAATCGTCGGTGCATTTGAGTTACCGGGACTATTTATCCAATCACGACGTGGCTTATGAATCGCTGACGGATAATGTTATCGACGGGCTGCCTATCGGTAACGGGCACATGGGCGGGATCGTTCAGGCGAGGCCTTACGGCATTAAGCTGCTGGTCAATAGGGCGGACGTGCTGGGGGTCAACTCCTACACCGATGTGCATATTCACGAGCCTCAACCCTTGCACCGCGCCAACTGTTGCGGCTGGCTGGAAATTGATTTTGGCGAGGGCAGCTTTCCCGCGAAGACGTTTCAAGGTCTGGAGTATCACAACGCGCTGGGCACAATAGTCGGCGGCGGGATTGAGGTGAAAATCATTGCCTGTGACGATACCGATGTCATGGTCTTTCATGTCAATGACAAGCGTGATAAGGAGAGCAGAAAACCGGTGACGTTGCGATTGCGCATGATGCGTGACCCTTTGGTGCAGAGCGGTCCGCGGCCTTTAACGGCGGCCTCGGCGGTCAAGTCGCGGGGCGGTAGCCTCTTTGTAACCCAGAAATACACGGAGCCGGGCATCGAGGGTATCCCGAATAGTGAACATTATTGTACTTCGGCGATGATGCTTTCGGTGGACGGTGAGAAGATCCACAGAGGCGAACCGAAACAAACGGACAAACGCACCATCGAAATGAGTGTTGCCGGCGAGGGTGAGTACACCATTCGGCTCGCCACGGCGGCAACTTTGGACAAGAACAAGGACGTCATATCCCTGGCGCAGAAGGCGAATCGCAAGGTTTCCGGCAAATCGTTCCAGACGCTCCTGGCCGAGCACGAAGCGTGGTGGTCTGATTTCTGGGACGAATCATACGTGTGCCTTAGAAGCGACAGCGGCAAGGCGGAATACCTGGAGAGGGGCTGGGTGGGGTGGCT
>Ga0180435_10006671_pt1 | contig 11049 bp, 10 predicted proteins | sample SS_ome_3_FD_132467 | JGI IMG/M metagenome (GOLD analysis project Ga0180435, IMG submission 132467) | Hypersaline lake sediment archaeal communities from the Salton Sea, California, USA - SS_3_S_1 metaG | ecosystem: Environmental > Aquatic > Non-marine Saline and Alkaline > Hypersaline >...
TCGGTATTTCTGCCTGGTTCCTCCTGCGTAAGCGCGAGGTACTCTTCGCTAAAAGAAGTACTGTGGTGGCCTCCGTATTTGGCGTGATTGCAGCTATTGCCACCATTGCTACCGGGGATACATCAGCCAGGATTGTAGCCAGGAAACAGCCCATGAAATTTGCGGCCATGGAAGCACTTTACGAGGGTCAGACACATGCCCCTCTGGTGGCCATCGGAGCTATGAGGACCGATACCACCAGTCTTCCCAATCCTCGGGAGGATTTCATATTCAAGATTGAAATACCCAATGCGCTTTCTTACATGGTTTTCCTGACTCCCAGTGGATTTATTCCAGGTATTACGGACCTGGTATACGGGAACGAGGAGCAGGGATTGATGGCTTATGAAGAGCGAATCGAACGGGGTGCCATAGCCATTCAGACCCTGAAAGAGTTAAAAAAGGCAAAGGACCGGGGCGATGAAGCCACTTATTCTGCACTGCGTACTAAATTCAGTGATCCGGAATGGCTCGATGCGTATTACGCCCATTTCGGATACGGGTATTATCAGGGGCGCGAATTAAAAGAGTTAATCCCTAATGTGAAGCTTAATTTTTATTCCTTTCACATCATGGTGATTCTGGGGGTCCATTTTCTGATCCTTTCCGTCCTGGTGCTCTGGCTCAGTATGAAAAACCGCTGGGGAAATCACAAATGGTTGCTCTGGGTGGCACTGATCACCATACCCATGCCATGGATTGCCAGCCAGGCAGGGTGGGTGCTGGCCGAACTGGGGCGCCAGCCCTGGGTGGTTTATGAACTGATGCCCACCATTACCGCGGTGACTCGCTTAAAACCCGGGGCTGTCCAGCTCACCTTCTGGATCTTCCTGCTCACCTTTACGGTGCTCTTTATTGCAGAGATAAAAATTATGATTTCACAAATTAAAAAAGGACCTGGAGGAAAATAATCATGTTTGGAGATCTGTCACATTTAGCTTTACAACAGTACTGGTTTGTCATCGTTTCTCTGCTGGGTTCAATCCTGGTCTTCCTGTTTTTTGTACAGGGCGGGCAAACCTTTATTTTCCGTATTGGTAAATCGGATGCGGAAAGGACCATGATTGTCAATTCCCTGGGCCGGAAATGGGAGTTTACCTTTACCACCCTGGTCACTTTTGGAGGGGCATTTTTTGCCTCCTTCCCGCTTTTTTATGCCACCAGCTTCGGAGGCGCCTACTGGGTATGGATGCTTATTCTTTTTGCCTTTATCATCCAGGCGGTCTCCTATGAGTTCCGGACAAAAGCCAGTAATTTCCTGGGGAAGAAGACCTATGAGTGGTTTCTCTTTATCAATGGCCTGCTGGGTACCTTCCTGGTGGGTGTGGCTGTGGCTACTTTCTTTTCGGGATCGCAGTTCTCGTTAAATGAAATGTACAGTGTTACCTGGGCCACCGGAGCGCACGGACTGGAGGCAGCACTGAATCCCTTCAATCTGCTGCTTGGTCTCACGGTCTTTTTTCTGGCCAGGGTGCTGGGCCTGCTTTATTTTATGAAGACCATCGACCATGATACTATTCTGGCCAGAAGCAAGAAAGCATTGCTCAGGAACGCCATCCCATTTGTGGTGTTCTTCCTGGCATTTGCTGTCTGGCTGATGCTTCGTGAAGGTTTTGCGGTCAACCCCGAAACCGGCGAGGTCTTCATGGAACCCTTTAAGTATTTTCATAATCTGCTGGCCATGCCCCTGGTCCTGGTGATGCTCCTGGCAGGTGTCCTGGCCGTGCTGGGCGGGATAGCTCACGGCTTGCTGCGGGAGAGTGGTAATGGCATCTGGTTTGCCGGTCCCGGGACGGTGCTGGTCGTTTTCTCCCTGTTTATGCTGGCCGGATTTAACCATACTGCTTTCTACCCTTCGACCTATGATCTCCAGAGTTCCCTGACCATCCAGAATGCCTCCTCGAGCCATTATACCCTGGTGGCCATGAGCTGGGTGTCGCTCTTTGTGCCCTTTGTGCTGGCTTATATTATCGTCGCCTGGCGGGCCCTGAACAGGAAGAAGATCGATGAGCAGGAGATGCAGGAGGAGCATCATGTCTATTAATCTTAAACTTAATAACTTTCCACGATGTATATAGGAGCTATTATCGGATATCTGAGCTGGCCATTTATGATCCTGGTCTCATACCTGGCAGTGCGCTGGGCATTGAAACAATTTGAGAGACGGGTCGCCTCAGGAGGGGAGAAGTGAGGCGGCATATTCCCAACCTGATCACCCTGCTTAACCTGGCCTGCGGGACTGTGGCCATTGTACTCACCCTCGAAGGGCAATGGCAGTGGGCTGTCTACCTGGTGCTGGCCGCTTCTGTTTTCGACTTCCTAGACGGTTTTGCGGCACGTTTGCTCAAGGCCCACAGCCCTGCCGGAAAGCAGCTGGACTCCCTGGCCGATATGATCTCTTTCGGAGTGCTACCGGCCGTGTTTATCTATACCCTGTTCAGGCAATTGTTCCTGAGCCTGCCATCTGACGCAGCACCATTTTATGGAAGGCTGCAGTGGATCGTGCTGTTTTCGGTGCTCCTTGTTCCTGTTTTTTCAGCTATTCGTCTGGCAAGATTTAATACGGAACAGGATGAGGGAGCCTTTTTTTACGGGCTTCCCACCCCGGCTCATACCCTTTTCTGGACGGGCATCTTCTGGCAATTTATGCAGAGCGGTGCTATTTTCGGAACCCCCCTCAACCTCTTTTTTATGTGGGCCATCCTGCTAATCATGGCTTTTCATATGATCCTGCCTGTTCCCATGTACAGCCTGAAGTTTGAGCATTTCAGATTAAGAGGAAACCTCATTCGTTACCTGCTTCTCTTGCTGTCTGCAGTGATCCTGATATTCACCGGTTCGGGAGGGCTCACCCTGTTGATCCTTGTCTACATTTTGCTTTCTCTCTTGAACCTTTTGCTTGCCGGACGGGTTTCATAAACATGACTTATGATAACAGGGCTTTTGCCGGCAGACTGAGCCAGTTTAATTCGGGCTATTGTGCGGAGGTCCCTTCCATGAAACAGTCGCATGAATTTTTAGAGAACCTGGTCCATGCGCTCTTTCCCATCAGGCAGAACTGTGCGGTTGAGGAAGACCAGATTGCCATTGAGCTGGATCGTTCTGCGGTAAAGCTGAGGGAGTTGCTTTATTCCATTCGCAAATCTCTGGATCGCTCCCCTTCCGAACTTGTGGAGGAGTTTTTTTCCAGGCTTCCGAAAGCATTTGATAAACTTGCCTGCGATGCTCTTACGGTTACCCAGCTGGACCCGGCAGCCTCCTGTGTGGAAGAGATTATTCTTTGCTATCCCGGGTTCTACGCCATTACGGTTTACCGGATGGCCCATATACTTTATGAGCTGAAGATCCCGGTCCTTCCCCGGATCATGTCGGAATATGCCCATGAAAAAACAGGGATTGATATTCACCCGGGTGCCCAGATCGATTCGCCCTTTTTCATTGATCATGGCACGGGTATCGTGATCGGTGAGACGGCCCGGATTGGGAAGGAGGTAAGTATTTACCAGGGAGTTACCCTGGGAGCCCTGAGTGTGGAGCGTTCCATGGCGAATACAAAACGGCATCCCACCATTGAGGATCACGTGGTGATCTATGCCGGGAGTACTATCCTGGGGGGAGATACCGTGATCGGGCACCATACCGTGGTGGGAGGGAATACCTGGATCACAGAAAGCATCTTACCCCACTCTCTGGTATACAGAAACCACCGGGTCGAAGTAAAAGACCGCAAGAGCTACCAACAGCCTAATAATTTTGAGATATGAAATACAGGCATATACTGGAAGGCATCGGGAATACTCCGCATGTGCGGATCAATCATTTGTTTCCGGGAGCCCGGAATGTTTGGATAAAGCTGGAGCGCGGCAATCCCGGCGGTAGCATCAAGGATCGCATTGCGCTGGCTATGGTAAGCGATGCAGAACAAAACGGGAAGTTAAAGAAGGGTTCCACCATTGTGGAACCTACCTCCGGAAATACGGGCATTGGCCTGGCCATGGTGGCAGCAGTCAAGGGATACCGGATCATCCTGGTAATGCCCGAATCCATGTCTGTCGAGAGGCGAAGCATCCTGAGAGCCTACGGGGCTGAACTTGAACTGACCCCCCGTGAGCTGGGAATGAAGGGCTCCATGGCAAGAGCCAGGGAGCTGGCCGATGAGCTGGAGGATGTCTGGATCCCCTCCCAGTTTGATAACCCGGCCAATCCGTCCGTGCATGAGCTTACTACAGCCATGGAGATCATGGAGGACTTTCCGCAGGGGATAGACTTCCTGGTGACAGGAGTGGGAACGGGCGGACATATCACCGGGGTGTCCAGGATCCTGAAGAAGCACATGCCCGGTATTGCGGTGTATGCCGTGGAACCTTCTGATTCTCCTGTGATCAGCAAGGGAGAGCCGGGTCCCCATGGGATCATGGGGATAGGTGCCGGGTTCATTCCCGGCAACCTGGACCTGGATCTGCTCGACGGAGTCCTCCAGGTAGATAAAGCCGAAGCCTATGAATATGCCAGGCGTTCTGCCAAAGAAGAGGGGATATTCTCTGGAATTTCCACCGGAGCTTCGCTGGCTGCGGTGGCAAAGCTGCTTGAAAAGGAAAATAACTCGGCTACGATTTTGACATTTTCTTACGATACGGGAGAAAGATATCTTTCCGTTAATGATCTGTTTTAAGAGGAATTATTAATTTTATTCGAAATTATGAGGTATTACAGGCATGGAAGGCCCTTTGAAAATTGCAGTTGATTTTGACGGTACCATCGTGGAACACAAGTATCCCGAGATAGGAAAGGAGATTATGTTTGCTTTCCAGACCCTCCGTGCCCTGCAGGATCAGGGGCACCAGCTGATCCTGTGGACCTATCGTTCGGGGAGGGAGCTGGAGGATGCCGTGGAGTATTGCCGTCGGAACGGGCTCGAGTTTTACGCGGTAAATTCCAGTTATCCGGAGGAAGTGTTTGATGAAGACTATGACAGCCGGAAGATTGATGTGGATCTTTTTATTGATGACCGAAATATCGGAGGCCTTCCCCCCTGGGGCGAGATCTACCAGATGATCAATCCAAATGAGAAGCCAACCCTGGAGGAAGAAATCAGGAGCCTGACACAAAAGAAGCGTCCTATCTTGAGGAAGTTGATGGGGAAATAAAGGCAAAGAATCATGAAAATTCCTGGAATACTGCTGCTTGTTTTGCTTTTGGCTTCATGCCTCTCCTGTAGCCCGGGCAATGGAAACTCCGAGCGTATTCCGAAGCCTCCAGCCAAACCAGAGCGAATCACCAGCCTGGTGGCACCCGCTGCTCCGCTCACGATCCCCAGGGGTGAGGAGATCGGGGTACAGCTGTTCATCCCCGATACGGTACAGGTCGATTCCATTGGAGTATACCTGGGGGGAGCTTTGAAAAAAACCTACCGGGCTACCGCAGAGCAGGCCATCCGGGGATCCTTTGAATTTAAGGTGGGCACAGCTGGGGAAAATCCCGGGAAATCGGGCTTGCGCCTGAGGCTTTTTTTTGCAGGAGGAGGAAGCGAAAACCACAGCATGCAGCTGACCTTTCTTTCCAATGTGAAACCGGTGGAGTATAGCTACCAGGTGGTAAACAGCTTTCCTCACGACATAAAAGCATATACCCAGGGATTGGAATATGTGGATGGGGTGCTCTATGAAGGAACCGGTCAGGAAGGGAGTTCTTCGCTCCGTCGTGTCTCCCTGGAGACGGGAGAGGTGCTTAAGATCAGGGACCTGGATCAGGACCTGTTTGGGGAAGGGATCACGGTGCTGGGGGAGCGGATCTACCAGATTACCTACAAATCACAGGTCGGTTTTATCTACGATAAGAAGACCTTTGAGGAGATTCAAAAAATTTACTACCAGAACCGTGAAGGATGGGGCCTCACCAACAACGGGCAGGAGCTGATCATGAGCGACGGGACCAACGTGCTCTATTTTCTCGATCCGGAGATGTTTACCATCAAGCGGCAGATTGAGGTTTACCACAACGAGGGTCCGGCAGAAAGCCTGAACGAACTGGAATACATCAATGGAAAGATCTGGGCCAATCGCTACTTCACCGATGAGATTGTGATTATTGACCCGGAAACAGGGATTGTGGAGGGGAGGATCAATCTGAAAGGGATCCTTAAGGCTACTGACCGAAAAGCTACCACGGACGTACTCAATGGAATCGCCTGGGATCAGGAGGGGGGACGGCTTTTTGTGACAGGGAAGTTATGGCCCCTGCTTTTTGAGATCAGGATCCTGGAATCAGGCGCTTAGCTCTCCTGAAATTACCGTGACGCTTCTGGGGATAATCTGGAAGCTGACCGGGCCATGTCCCAGCGACTCTCCATCCGTTTCGACCTTGAGCAGGGAAGAATCACTTATCTGAACGGTTCTGGCCATATAGGTTTCCACCTTGGAGTGTTTAGCGATGTTCCCGTTATAGAGTTTTTTCATATTGGCAATGACATTCAATTTGCCCATTTTACGGATCAGCGTAATGCTGTAAAGACCGTCGTCGGCTATGGCGTGGGGTACCTGGATCATTCCTCCCCCGTTGTATTTCCCGATGCCCACGTTCAGGGAGAAAATCTTGCGGTTATAGCTGATGCCATCTATTTCAATAACCGCCATTTTTGACCTGTATCTAATAAGACTGTAAAAGATGTTATAGAAATAAAGCATGGCTCCGTTTCTCCCCTGTTCTTTCATGCGATTGCTCCGTTCTACCACGCGTGCCCCGAAACCGAGCCCGGCTATATTAATGAAATAACGCTTCCACTCCTTTCCGTTTTTCTGGTAGTGGACCAGCCCGGCGTCCTGGATGAAGGTCTTCTGTTCCTTGATGGTTCTTACGGCCCCTTCGTAGTCGGCCGGGATTTTGAAGGTCCTGGCCCAGTCGTTGCCGGTACCCACTGAGATCATTCCCAGCATCACCTCCGTAGTTTGGATCCGCTTCTGCGCAAATACCCCGTTGATCACTTCGTTCATGGTGCCGTCGCCGCCGACTACGATGATCCTGGAATATCCCTCATTGATTTTATTCCGGGCAATAATGGAGGCGTGCAGTCTTCGGTCCGTGAAATAGGGTTCGTACCGAATATCTTCTTTTTGGAGTATTTTTGCGATAGAGGGCCAATCTTTTTTGGTTTTCCCCCCGCCTGCTGCCACATTGACTATGGCGATCCAGTTTGATTTATTCATTTGCTAGTTGTTGCCCGCTCCAAAGATAGGAATTAGAGAGTTATCAATGAAATTTGTTGAAAAGCTGTTTATAAATGAAAAATTAATGTTTACAATAACGAAATGGCTGAAATTACCAGGGGACTCGAAAATAGTAAATTTGAAGCCCGTTTTATATCCAATTAAATTTAAAGAAAAAGGCCGATGGGTAAAGTTATTGCGATAGCAAATCAGAAGGGAGGCGTTGGGAAAACTACTACTGCAATCAATCTGGGAGCAAGCCTGGCAGTGCTGGAAAAGAAGGTGCTCATCATTGATGCGGACCCCCAGGCCAATGCCACTTCCGGCACCGGTTTTGATACGAAGAAAGTTAAGACCAGTATATACGAGTGTCTTATAGAAGATGCCGATCCAAGAAAGATTATCCTGAACAGCGAGATCAGCAACCTGGATTTGATCCCCTCCCATATAGACCTGGTAGGTGCTGAAATTGAAATGCTCAATATGAACGAGCGGGAGTATATGCTCAAGAATGTCATTAATCAGGTACGTGGTAACTACGATTACATCCTGATCGATTGTTCCCCTTCTTTGGGATTGATTACGGTGAATGCCCTTACGGCTGCCGATTCGGTTATCCTGCCGGTACAATGCGAGTATTTTGCGCTGGAGGGGCTGGGCAAACTGCTGAATACCATCAATATTATTCAACGCGGATTAAATCCCGATCTGGAGATTGAAGGCTTCCTGCTCACCATGTATGATGCCAGGCTCAGGCTCTCCAACCAGGTGGTGGACGAAGTGCGCAAGCATTTTCAGCAGATGGTTTTTGAGACCATCATTCAACGTAATATTAAGCTCAGTGAGGCACCCAGCTTTGGAAAGCCGGCCGTACTTTATGATGCGGAGTCGAGGGGCGCGGTCAGTCACCTGAATCTGGCCAGAGAGATTCTTCAGAAGAATGAAGAAACCCTGCTGAAGCAGGAAGAAAAAGTAATGGACTAAATGTTTAGCTAATGGCAAAAAAGAACGCTTTGGGAAGAGGCCTGGGTGCATTAATTGATGTAAATGAAGAGCAAGATGAACGAAACCTGATACATTCCCCTTCTGCTGTAAATGAAATACCCCTGAAAAGCATCTCGGTCAATCCTTTCCAGCCCCGGACCTCTTTCGATGAGGAATCTCTGAATGAACTGGTGATGTCGGTAAAGGAGCATGGGATCATCCAGCCCATAACCGTTCGGAGGGCCGCAGACAATACCTACCAGATGATCAGTGGAGAGCGTCGTATTCGCGCTGCTGAAAAAGCCGGATTAAAAAGAATCCCCGCATTTGTGAGGGAGGCTGGCGACGAGAATATGCTGGAACTGGCTCTGGTGGAAAATATCCAGCGGGAAGACCTGGACGCCATTGAGGTGGCCATCTCCTACCAGCGTTTGATTGAGGAATTTGCTCTGACCCAGGAGGCGCTGGGAGACCGGGTGGGAAAGAAACGAGCCACCATAGCTAATTACCTGCGTTTATTGAATCTCCCGGTGGAGATTCAAACCGGGATACGTGAGAAAAAAATATCCATGGGACATGCCCGTGCGCTTGCCGGAATTGAAGATAAAGACTACCAGGTGGAGGTGTTCAGTAAAATTCTGTCCCAGGATCTTTCAGTACGTCAGGTGGAGAGCCTGGCTAAGAAGTCCAAGGACTCCGCAGAGACAGCTGAGCCCGGTTCGCAAGAACATCGCTCCGACTATGAAGATCTCCGGGAACACCTCAGTCACTACTTTGGAGCCACCATTGAATTTAAGCGCAGCAATAAAGGGACTGGCCAAATCGTTATTCCTTTTAAATCGGACGAGGATTTGCAACGGATAGTCAGTATCCTCGACAAACCGGGTAAATGAACAGATACACTGTAGCAGTATTTCTTCTGTTATTTATATCCCTTCCGGGCATAGGTCAGGAAAGTGATACAGTGTATACCAATCAGCAAAAGGACGGCCTTTTGGTTTCTCAAAATCCCGATTCTATCTTTCGCTCTGGTTCGGAAGAGTTTTTACTTACGGATACCCTGGAGGTAGAAGCCCGCAAAGTCAAATCGCCCAAGAGAGCCCTTATGTATGCCCTGGTACTTCCAGGATTGGGACAGGCCTATAATGAGAAATACTGGAAGGTACCCATTGTTCTGGCTGCTATGGGGGGAGTGGGCTTTGCTATCGTATACAACACCCGGGAGTATGAGACAGCTACCCTCAATTACATCATGGAGGAAAGCGAACTGAATGAACGTAAACTTGAGTACCGGAAAAGGAACATGGAACTAAGCTATATTGCTGCCATCGTGGTATATGGCCTTCAGATCCTGGATGCCTACGTGGATGCCCATCTCAACAGCTGGGATGTAAACGAAAATCTGGCGCTGGGTATCTCTCCATCGATCCAGCCTTTGATGACCCCCACGCGTCCAGGCGGTTTTTACGGGGGACTGACATGCAGCATAAAGTTTAAAGGTAGATGAGAAGTGTGACCTTTGTTATTATTAGTGCTGTTGCGACCCTGCTGGGATCGCTTTTTTTTACTGGAGAAGCCCGGGCACAGGAGCTGAATCCAGTTCCGGACAGTCTTCCTTCCCTGACAGATAGCCTGGTTCCGGACACATTCTCCATGGAGGGTGAAATCGAATTGCGAACGGGAGAGAACCTGGACAGCCTGCTTAATTTATGGTATGTGAACCAGTCTCTGGAAACAGCTACCGATGAATACCAGGCCGAGGCTGATACCCTGATGCCCGATTTCAGTGACTCGATTTACATGCAGCGACTGGCTGAAATCCCTTCTGTGGTTGATCTTACTTACAACAGGATTGTCAAGAATTACATCAATGTATACACCCGGAAACGGCGCGAACAGGTCCGGGTTATGCTGGGGCTCTCTGATTATTATTTTCCTACTTTTGAAAAGATTTTCGACCTCTATGACATTCCCTATGAGATCAAATATCTTTCGGTTATTGAGTCTGCCCTGAATCCCAGGGCTGTCTCCAGGGTAGGAGCTGTAGGGACCTGGCAGTTTATGTACAGCACTGGGAAGCATTACGGACTTACCATCAATTCCCTGGTGGATGAACGTCGGGATCCTGTTGCAGCCACCCATGCTGCTGCCAGATTCCTGGTGGACCTCTATGATATTTATCACGACTGGACCCTGGCGCTGGCAGCCTATAACTGCGGACCGGGAAACGTAAACAAGGCCATAAGAAGATCGGGCGGCAGGAGGAATTTCTGGGATATCTACTACTTCCTGCCCAGGGAGACCCGGGGCTATGTGCCTGCATTTATCGCGGCCACCTATACCATGCATTACTATGAGGAGCATCTAATAAGCAGGGCGCCTCTCACCCTGCCACGGGTGACCGATACCCTGATGGTCTTTGAACCGGTTCATTTAAAGCAGGTGGCTGAGGTACTGGATATTCCCATAGACCTGCTGAGGGATATAAATCCCCAGTACAGGCAGGACATTGTACCGGGTACGGCAAAACATGGCTATGCCATCACCATCCCACAGGAACAGGTAACCGCGTTTATTGACCTGCAGGATACCATTTTCCATTACAAGGATTCCATCTTTTTCGATCCGGGAAAAAAGCTAGCATCGCCGCAGCATTACTCCTCCTCTTACCGGGTCGATCTGCCTGCGGACAAGTACACCAGGCTTTACTATACGGTCAAATCGGGCGACAATGTCGGGTTTATTGCAGATTGGTATGACATCCGTGCTTCCGATCTGCGCTACTGGAATAATATCAGCCGCAACCTGATCCGGGTGGGACAAA
>Ga0180435_10006672_pt1 | contig 11049 bp, 10 predicted proteins | sample SS_ome_3_FD_132467 | JGI IMG/M metagenome (GOLD analysis project Ga0180435, IMG submission 132467) | Hypersaline lake sediment archaeal communities from the Salton Sea, California, USA - SS_3_S_1 metaG | ecosystem: Environmental > Aquatic > Non-marine Saline and Alkaline > Hypersaline >...
CATTTAGGACCACCCCCCCCGGGCTTCTACACCGCATGCGGAAGCCAAAGCAGCGGCCGCTTCCTGGGGGTCAGCGGCGCGGGTGATGCAGCTGATGACCGCAACCCCGGCGGCGCCGTGGGCAAAACAATCCGGCACTTTCGCAGGATCGATGCCGCCGATGGCGACAGCCGGGAGGGGCGAACGATTGACGATGTCCCGCAGACCGGCCAGCCCGTGGACCGCCTTGGCATCCGCCTTGGTGTCGGTGGGAAAGGTGGGGCCCGTCCCGATGTAATCACAAAAGGCCAGATCCGTATGTTCCAGTTCGTCCATGTTGGACACGGACACCCCGACAAGGGCACCCGGCCCCATGATGCGCCGGGCCAACCAGGGCGGCGCATCGTCCTGACCCACGTGGACGCCGTCGGCCCCGACGGCGCGGGCCAGCAATACGTTGTCGTTGACCACGCAAGGCACCTCATATTCGCGGCACAACCGGCAGATGGCTTCGGCCTCTTCAAAGGAATCGAGGGAAAAGGCTTTGTTGCGATACTGGATCAGGGTCGCGCCGGCCTCCAAGGCCACGCGGACCTGGTTGAAGGCCGAAAAGTTTCCCGCCAGATCGTCCGTGATAAAATAAAAGCGCAGGGCGTCGCGTACTTCGTCTGGAGTCATGCGTCTTCCTTGGGCAAGAGAACCCGATTCATTCGGCAGGCTCCCGGGTAAATGATCGGTGAAGCGCCAGAAAACGCGCCTCGTATTCCGGTGCAAAACGGACCAGGCCGGAGACGATTTCAGCGATGCTTTTTTCATGCCGGCCATTCTCGGTTTTGGAAAAAAACTTGTCTGCGTAACAGATCAGACGCTCCTCCACAGATATGGGCAGCATGTCCCGGGCGGGCAGGGGCAGCTTGCGCGTCAGGGTTTCGTCCGCCCGGATGCCCACCCCCACATGCCGTTCGCAGACCAGCGCGTGAGGCTGCAGGCTCATGGACTCCAGGATGGCCCGGCCTTCGATGCCGTGGCACACATAGGGCAGATCCCCGGTGCAGCCCAGTTGCGGGCAGCGCGTCCGTCCGATGCCGATGTCGTGCAATAGGGCTGCCTGGGCCACGAATTCCCGATCCGCGTCCAGCCACGGCGCCCCTTCGAGAACCGCCAAGGCCTTGCCGGCCACCAGCTCTCCGTGGCGCAGCAGCAGGTCCCGGGTACTGCCTTCAGGATAGTGTTGGCGGATAATCGCTTCGGGGTCGAGACGATCCATGCTCCCCGTCTTCATTTCAATCGAATGCATGAACAACCAAACGGTTACCGGTTGTGTAAAAAATCCGAGATCAAGACGCACAAGTCCCGAGGAACAAGGCGTACATCGAAGTACTCCGCAGGGACGAGGAGCCGAGGGCAGCCGATATCGGGTCTTTCAGGCAACCGTACGATCAGGCCTTGGAAGACAGCAGCACCCCTTCGATAAACGCATCAATATCCCCGTCCAGCACACTGTTCACATTGCCCACGTCCAGCCCGATGCGGTGGTCCTTGACCATCTGGTAGGGGTGCATCACGTAGGAACGGATCTGGCTGCCCCAGGCGATATCGTCCTTGCCGTCGTGAATCTCCTGCATCCGCTGGTCCTGCTTGCGCTTTTCCGCCTCGTAAAGGCGCGACTTGAGCACCTTCATGGCCATATCCTTGTTGCGGTGCTGGGACTTTTCCTGCTGACACTGAACCACAATGCCGGTGGGCAAATGGGTGATGCGCACGGCGCTGCTGGTCTTGTTGACGTGCTGGCCACCGGCGCCGCTGGCGCGAAACACGTCGATGCGCAGATCCTTTTCCTCCACGTCGATCTCGATTTCGTTGTCCAGCTCCGGATAGACGAAAACGGAGGCAAAGGACGTATGGCGCTTTCCGCTGGCATTGAAGGGCGAGATCCTTACCAGCCGGTGGACGCCGCTTTCCGATTTGAGATATCCGAAGGCGTATAGCCCATTGGCCGTAAAGGTGACGCTTTTGATGCCGGCCTCGTCGCCGGGCTGGAAGTCGACGATGCTGGACTTGAAGCCTTTGCCTTCCACCCACCGAAGGTACATGCGGAAAAGCATTTCGGCCCAATCCTGGGCCTCGGTACCGCCGGCGCCGGCATTGATGGAGACGATGGCATTGTTCTGGTCGTCGATGCCGTCGAGCATCATGTCCAAAGAGAGCTGATGCATGCGCCGGCCCAGTTCGCCGATCTGACCGGACACCTCCGTCAGGGTCTCCGCGTCGGACTCTTCGACGGCCAGCTCCAAAAGGATGCCGGCCTCTTCAAGGTCCCGCTCCAAACTGTGAAACGCATCGATGCGCTGGCTTAGGGCCGTGCGTTCCTTTAAAATGGCCGTGGTGGCATCCGGGTTGTCCCAGAATCCGTCCCGGGCGATTTCCGCCTCGATCTCCTGCAGTCGTTTTTCCTGGCTAACCAGGTCAAAGATACTCCTTGAGCTGCTGGAGTTTTAGCGTGTGCTCTTTCAGGGATTGTTTGGCTTCCGTACTCATTGATTATCTCCTCTTGCCGGTCAGCCGGCCGGCCAATTTTTTCATCCTTTCGGGTAATGCCAATAGCTCTGCGGTTGATCCCGATCCGCCTGAAACGAAGCGCCGGCCCGCCAGCAGGGCAAAAGCAGCCAGACAGATGGCCGGCAGTAAATCACCCAACCGGGTGTATGGGCTCACGGCGGTCAGTTCGTGGACCTTGCGGTCGACCACGGCATCTTCGAACAATGCCGTCCGGGCCACAATTCTCCCGGCAGGGTCGATGAACCCGCTGATCCCCGTATTGGCGCATCGCACCAAACTGCGGCGATTCTCAACGGCCCGAAAAACGGCCATTGAAAAATGCTGCTGGGCGGCGCTGCTTCTGCCGAACCAGGCGTCGTTGGTCAGGTTGACCAGCATCCCGGCGCCGTTTTTCACCAGTGACCGGCTAAGGCCCGGAAAAATGATTTCGAAACAGATCTGTACCCCAATGGGCGGCTTCGCTTCCCATGCAAGCGTCCGGCCTTTTTCCCCGGGCGAGAAGTCGCCCACCTGGGCCACCATCTTGCCGACAAACGACAAGATGCGTTTGAGCGGTACGTACTCACCGAAAGGAACCAGATGCACCTTGTCATAACGCTCCCCGGCCAGCCCTTGCGGGGTTACCAGGAAGGCGCTGTTGTAATAGGCGAGCTGATCGGCATTCCGCTGAAAGCTGGGGCTTCCCACCAGAAGGTGAACCCCCGCCTGGCGCACGGTGTCGGTGACCAGGCGGGTCAGTTTGGGGCTGGCCGAAAAGTAAAACGGGGTCGCCGTTTCCGGCCAGACCACCAGGTCGGGTTGCCGTGATGCGGCCTGCCGGGTCAACGCGACGTACTTTTTGGTGGTTCCGATCTGAAAGGCCGGATCCCATTTGTGGGCCTGGTCGATATTGCCCTGCACGATGGCAACGCGAGATGCAGAAGCATCTGCCTGGGCCGCTTCCATGGCTTTGATCCGCATGCTGCCGTAAGCGATCGTCAGGCCGACGGTAGCAATGGCAACGAGGCCGCTTATTAGAACCTGGCGTCGGCCCACCGAATGCCCGCCCCATTTTTTTCCGGCCAGAAACAGCAGCAGGACGTACATACACGCGTTGAACAACACCACCAGAAAAGAGACCCCGAATACTCCAAACATATCGGAGATCTGTATGATATGCAACCGATTGAACTGGGAATAGCCAACCAGCCCCCAGGGAAATCCGGTTAGTAAAAAGCTGCGCAGGTATTCCAAAGCCACCCAAAAAACGGGTATCCAAACGACCAGAGGCCCGGGTTTTTTACAAAGGCGCACCACACCCATGGCAAAAAGGCCCGGATAGACGGAAAGGTAAGCGGCCAACAGCACCAAAAGGGCGATACACTGCCACCAGGGCAGATACCCGTAGGTCCGCATGGTGAACACCACCCAGTACAACAGGGTCAGATAGTGGGCCAGGCCTGCGATCATGCCGATCCGAAAGGCCCGGGCCGCATCCAGCCCCCGCAGGGCGACCAGCAAGGGCACCAGGGCAACCCACGCCAGCAGCGACAATCCCGGTTTCGGGAAAGCCGCGGTCAAAAGCAGACCGCTGACGGCGGCCAGGATCCATTTCGGTTTATGCATGTTCACAACCAGCATCCTGTTGGCCGATTGTTTCGTTCAGGTATTCCCGGACGGCGTGGATGGTGTGGGTGAACATCTTGCTCCCGGCCAGGATTGCGCAGGGGTCGTCTTTGTCCCCGCAGGTCTCGGCGAAGGCCGGACCGATGACCGCGGCCGGCTGGGAAACCTTTCCGGCGCCGTCCAGGGTGCCGACATAGAAATCCAGGCGCTTTTTGAGGACATCGAAATAATCGATGTCCGACCCCACGGTGAGGAACGCCGAAGAGGAAAGGGTGGCTGAAAAAGATCTGAGATTCTCCCAGAACAGCCGTCCGATGGGTTCCTTGAGGCCGTCTTCGGCCAAGAAAAAGGCGATTGCCCACCCAACGGAAATAACTCTGAGCAGTTGAATTTCATACTCGAGCAGCGCCCTTTGTTGCGCCCTCATTGGCGGCAGGGTATCCAGGATCGCCTTCATGTCGCCGCGATCGATGGCAAACTGAAAAAGCTGCTCACCGGCACGTGCGGCAAAATCCTCGGTTTTATCGATAGCGTTCATAACTTTTTCCCACCAGTATGCATAGCCCCGTCCATCGGCCCAGAAACCAAAGGCAACGCCCCTTTTCAGGCGCTGCCCCCTGGCCGGTGTGAAGCGGGCCAACTGTAAAACACCGCCGTTTCCAAGTCAAGGCGGCTGTTGAGGTGATGAAAGCTTGAATTTCATCGGCTTTCATGGGATGACAGCCATGCGCAAACGGAGGCACTGTCCGCCAGCGACAGCTCACCGTGACGCTGACCATCAACCACGGATGCGATACCTGCGAAGAGGGTGCTCATGCGACACTTTGTCACGATGGTGCTGATTGGACTGTTTCTCTGTCTCCCCGCGACTGCGGCCTTTTCCCAGGCGTCGAATCCGGAAAACCGTGAAGCGACGGAAAATCCGTCAGCGAACAAGGCCGTCTTCAGTTGGGCCAATACCACCTTCGACCTCTCCGCCGGATACCGGAAGGACTCTCTGAGTTGGAGTATCGCCGGCAACACGCAAGGCAGCAATCCCAACATCCGTTCCGAACTCAAATGGTCCGACCTGACCATCTACCAGCTCAAGCTATCCAATCGTACGATCATCAAAGAACGTTTTTTCCTGCGCGGTCACCTGGACTACGGATTCGTGAATTCCGGCAGCAACCGCGATTCGGATTACAACGGCGACGACCGCAGCCTGGAATTCTCCCGCTCCAACAACGGCGTCAACGGCAACAATGTGTGGGACGGATCGATCGGTTTCGGCCCCCGTTTGGTTTTCCATGATTCAACAATCACTGTATGTCCCCTCCTCGGCTATGCGGTGGCGGAGCAGGATCTGAACATCGTGGATGGCTTCCAGGCCATTTCAAACCCTCCGCCCGCCACACCTCCCCTGGGGCCCATTGCCGGTCTGGACAGCCGGTACGAGGCACGCTGGAAAGGCCCTTGGTTAGGGGTGGATTTGATGGTGTCGGTTCCCTACAGGCAGGGCCCGCTTACGGGTGTCGATATCCTTTTCAGCGGCGAGTACCACTGGATCGATTTCGATGCCGAGGCCAACTGGAACCTGCGGGACGATTATCGACACCCGGTCAGCTTTACCCATACCGCCGACGGCAGCGGCTACAAATTCGGAACCGAAATCCGATTGAAAATGGACCGCCGCTGGGGAGTCAATGCGGGCATGCTTTTCCAAAAGATGACTACCGGATCGGGAACGGATCGGATCTATTATGCCGACGGCAGCACCGCGGAAACGCGTCTCAACAAAGTCCGGTGGCGTTCATTCACTTTTGCGGCGGGATGTTCTTATCGATTTTAAACGGCGGCAGGTTCGGAGAGATCCCAATGGACTGACCGCGGCAGCCCTGCCGATCCATGACCGCAGAATAAAAAAAAGCTCCTCAAACCTTGCGGAGATTGAGGAGCCGACGAAAAGAAACGCACCCATTTAAGTTTGATCATACCGCAACCCGTAAAAAACACAACACTTAAAATTAACGGGTATTATACGTATCTGAAATACGTATTTTCGGCCTCACTCCCCCACTTGCTATTGCATCCAAAGCCAGTCAGCCGACAGCAGCCCTCGATCCGCGTGGGCGATGTACAAATTTACCGCAAAACCGAAAAAGCCGGCATTCCGCTGGTGTGGCCGATGCGAAATGCCGGCTCTCCCCGTTCGGGGAAATCCGTAAAACTGGAAGCCTTGGCTTCGACCGAAAACTAGGTCATCGTGGCAAGAATGATGTTCAGTACCCGCCGCAGCGGTTCGGCGGCCCCCCACAACAATTGGTCACCGACGGTAAACAGCGTCAGGTACTCCGGTCCCATGTTCAGTTTGCGGATGCGTCCCACGGGTATGCTCAAGGAGCCGGAAACGGCCGCCGGGCTGAGCTGCGCCAGGGTAGCCGCTTTGTCATTGGGAACCACAAAAACCCAGTCGTTCGCCGAAGCAATGGCCTGCTCGATGGCATCCAAGGGAATCGCTTCGGTCAACTTGATCGTAAGCGCCTGGCTGTGGCAGCGCATGGATCCCACACGCACACACTGGCCGTCAATGGCGATGGGGGCGTCCGGTCGGCCGAGGATCTTGTTGGTCTCCACCAGGCCCTTCCACTCTTCACGGGTCTGTCCATTGTCCATGGCCCGATCGATCCAAGGGATCAGGCTGGCGGCCAGGGGGGCCCCGAAATATTGGGTCGGAAAATCCGGATCGGCCAGCGTTTGGGTAATCCGACGGTCGACGTCCAGAATGGATGCCGCCGGGTCATGCAGCACCGCTTTGCTTTTTTCACCCAGCAATCCCATCTGCTGCACCAATTCGCGCATGTTGTTGGCCCCGGCGCCCGAGGCGCTCTGATAGGTCATGGTGGTCATCCACTCGACCCAATCTTGCGAAAACAAGCCCCCGATGGCCATCAACATCAATGATACCGTGCAGTTGCCGCCGATGAAATCCTTGACCCCGTTTTCGAGGGCCCGATCGATGCCGTTGCGATTGACCGGGTCGAGGACAATGATGCTGCTTTCCGCCATCCGCAGGGTCGAAGCGGCATCGATCCAGTATCCCTGCCAACCCTTTTCCCGAAGCGCCGTATGGGTTTGCTCGGTGTAGCTGCCGCCTTGGCAGGAAACGATCACGGCCATTTCGGCAAGCTTGTCCCTGTCATTGGCGTCCAGCACAGGCCGCGGTCCCGCACCGATGTCCGGCCCCTGCTTTCCCGCCTGCGAGGTTGAAAAAAAGACGGGATCGAAGCCTGCAAAATCGCCCTCGGACCGCATGCGGTCCATGAGTACCGATCCGACCATCCCGCGCCACCCGACGATACCTACGCTGACCATTGGTTACCGACTCCTTGAAAAATGAATGCGTGCCAGAGCGCGCCTGACGCTATTGTAATTTCGATTGATTACGGCTGTATTTACCCGGTTGTCAAGGGGTTTTCCATCAAAAAGCCTCGGGCATGCCTGTCCAGCGGTCCGCCAGAAACTGCTGGAGGGTTTTCAAAAACAGCTTGGGCGCCTCCACCGGGATCGAGTGTCCGGCGTCTTTTACGGTGAGGCAGCGGCCCCCGCTTTTCTGGGCGATTTCCTGCGCACCGTCGACGCTGACCAATGGGTCGTCCGTCCCGCACAGCACCAGCATGGGGAGATTCATTTGTTTCAACATGGTTCTCAGACTCGGATAAGCAGACAGGGCCGACAAATGGGCCACCACGGAAGCCCGTCGGTTGCGGCGGACAATCGTTTTCGCTACGCGGCCAAGATGCTTATTATTTTCGGACAGGTACGCCTTGCCAAAAACGTGCGGCAGGACCGCCTTGACCATCGGCTCAAGACCTCCGGTTTCAACGATTGGCAACCAGGAACGGACAATCAACCGGGAACGAATCGGAGGTCGCACCCCGATAGAACACATCACCAGACGACTGACCATGCCCGGTTTATGCCGGGCCATGGCATAGGCCAGCAGGGCTCCGTGGCTCAATCCCACCAGGTTGACCGGCCCGGTCCCTAAATGGCCAAGCAAGGCGGAGAGGTCTTCTAAGTGCAGGTCCAGGCTCAGGGGCAAGGCCCCCAATTCACTTTCTCCCTGGCCCCTGGCATCGTAGAGAAGCGACCGGAATTCCGGTTTCAGAGATGCGGCAATCACCTTCCAATACATGGTTGTCTGCAAGGTGCCGTTCAAAAAAACCACGACCGGCCGGGCGAGGTCGAAGCCTACCGTTTCATAATAGAGGCTGCATCCATCACGGGTTCGGAAATAGGCCATGGGGGTCTTTTCCTTCCTTTCAAAATGGCCGACGGATCTAACTATACCACAGTTCCTCGTTTTGATGAATTTCGGTTTTGGCGCGTTGGGGCCATCAAAGGGGGGAGCCGGCCGTGATATGAAACCGATCGGCACCCGCCAACCCAAGGTTGCCATCGACGCCCTGCAACAATCCCGTTTTTTGCCAAGCGGTCGGGAACAAAGGCTTGTAAACTTGCATGAACGGGTTTACATTGCATCATATAAAAATGATCAAAGGAGTAACATCATGTCTACCAAATTTTACTGTAACAGCGAAAGCTGCACCCATGGAGATAAAGGGCCATTTGTTCTCGAACTCGCCCAGGAAGCGGTAATGGACGGCAACAACATGGCCACGATCTTCTGCCCCCGTTGCGGCAAACCCATGAAACAGCTGCCCCCGGAACCACTGGAAAATTCCCAAAGCCATCGTTTTTACTGCCATAACGAAACATGCATCGGATCCAGCGACAAGCCGTTTTTCATCGACCTGCCCGAAGAGGCGATCATGGACAAAAACAACATGGCCACCATTTTCTGTCCCAAATGTGGCAAAGAGATGCGTTCGATGGACCAGGGAGCGGATGTGGTGGTCAATTACTAAGACCCATTCCCAAATGGCTGCGACATCCGCGATCGGCATCCCTTTCAAACGCTACAGCCCCAAACCGCAGCCAACCACCTGTCGGCTGCGGTGCTATTGACAGAAAAACGAGAACGGGTTTTCTTATGGAAGCCCCGTTCTTCCGCAGGAAGTTAGCCATCAGGCGGCGGCCAATCACCGTATCACCATTGCCGACACCCCGCGCCGTCCCTGGGCCTGCATTTTTTCCTGCCGATATCGCCGATGGGGGGCAACCTGAATTGACAAATGACACCTGGGCTGACAAAATCGCTGCGTTAACTTTCATCAGATCCGTTGGACGGGTTGCCGGACCCATGTCGACTTCCATGAAAAAACTCGCCATATTGTTGATCGTTTTAGGAGCCGCTTGCCCCGCTTTGGGCCAGGATTCCGTCAAGTGGGTGTTCACCAACTACCCACCGGCCAACTTCCAGATGGCTACGGGCAGATACTCCGGATTCCTGCATGATATGGTGTTGGAACTGTTCCAGGAAAGGCTGGGACTGCCGGTAGATATTGCCACTTTCCCCTGGAAGCGCTGTCAACTGATGGTCAAGCAAGGCAAGGCGGACATCATGGTGACGATTCCGACCCCCGAACGCCTGGAATATGCCCTCACCCATATACGACCCATCTGGATCAAGCGCAGGGTTCTCTATACCTACCACGGACACCCCAGAATAAAAGAGATTCAGCGAATCCATGGAATCAAGGCCATCAAGGAGGGCGGCTACCGGGTCGTTTCCTATCTCGGTAACGGCTGGACGGAGAAAAAAGTGGAAGACTTCGGCATCCCCGTGGTCTACAGCAGCACCGTGGCCGGTATGTATCGCATGTTGGCCGCCAAACGGGGCGATCTGATCATCGAAGAAAAAGGCCTGGCGACCCCACAAATCACCCACCAAGGGCTCTCCGGAAAAATAGAGGCGACCACCGGAATCGGCAGTGAGAGCGGCTTTCATATCCTGATCGGCAAGAAGTCGCCCCATGCCAACCTGATTTCCAAGCTTGACCGGGAGGTTGAAGCCATGCGAAACCAGGGCCGACTCGAACAGATCCTCGACCAATACAGTATCACTCCAAGAGAATAAGCGGCTTGGTTTTTTCGATACCATACGACGTTGTGAAAAGCAGAATCCTACCGCTCTTTTTTCTCTTCTCTTTTTTGGTACTCCCATGCGCTTCGAGCCAAGCCGCCGATGGCCGGATTATTGTCGGCTTTCATGAAAACACACCGCTGATCTTCACCGATACGGAGAGCCAGGTAAAAGGAATCGCCGCCGACCTCCTCTCCCATTTCGCCGGCGACCGGGGCATCGGCATTCAATATCTTCCGGGATCCTATGCCGAATGTGTCCGCCGCCTGGAGGCCGGCACCATCGACCTGCTTCCGGGCCTGGCCATCACCTCGGATCACGAACACAGATTCAATCTCGGCAGTGAAACCATTGTGGCCAACTGGGGTCAACTGTTCACCGCAGCGGATGCCGAATTCTCCGATATTCTCGATTTCCACGACAAGGATGTGGCGGTCGTCAGGGCCGACGTCTACTTCGAATTTTTCGAAACCATTTTAGACAGATTCGAGATCCGCCCCCGATTCGTGCAAGTGGACAGCTATAGCGAGGTATTGGCTCTGGTCCATCAAAAAAAAGTGGCCGCCGGCATCGTTCCCCGACTATACGGGGCCTATTACGAAAAACGCTACCGGGTGCGCAAAAGCCCGATCAGCTTCCGCCCCACGGAGCTGCGGTTTGCCGTTGCCAAAGGCCGCAACGAAACGCTTCTCGCCTCTCTGGACGAACATTTGAAGGCCTTGAAGACCAACCCCAATTCGATCTTCTACCTCTCTTTAGACCGGTGGACCCAGGGCGTTCGGAAAGTAACCCTTCCTTTGTGGCTTCGGCCGCTGTGGGTATTGGGTGCCACTGCCGTCATCATGGGACTGATCATCGCTGGAAATATCTTCTTGAGA
>Ga0180435_10006673_pt1 | contig 11048 bp, 2 predicted proteins | sample SS_ome_3_FD_132467 | JGI IMG/M metagenome (GOLD analysis project Ga0180435, IMG submission 132467) | Hypersaline lake sediment archaeal communities from the Salton Sea, California, USA - SS_3_S_1 metaG | ecosystem: Environmental > Aquatic > Non-marine Saline and Alkaline > Hypersaline > Sediment...
GCGTCATACGCATCCGCTACAGCCACTATTCGCGCGCACAGCGGGATTTCCTCACCGCGAAGGCCCGCCGGATACCCCGTACCGTTCATGCGCTCGTGGTGATATCTGGCCACATCGAGCACGCCTGAGATGCTCTGGAGAGGCATGAGCACATCATATCCGATCTGGCTGTGCGTCTTGATGGTGCGGAACCCCTGCACGCCCATTTTCGCCCGCCCGACTATTATGTGCTCTGGAATCGCCACCATCCCGATATCGTGCAACTGACCGGCAATTTCAAGTTGACGGACCTCATGCTCTGAAAGCCCCATATTATCGGCCATTTTTCCGGCCAGCCTGCCCACCCGCTCGCTGTGCCCAATTGAGTACTTGTCGCGGGCCTCGACAGACCGGACTATGCGTAGCAGCACGTCGATGTAGTGCTCCTCGGCAAGCGCCGCCGACTGCGACAACCCCTCGGAATGGCTTGACAGAATGCTAACTGACCAATGAATTCTCAAGAGCATCAGGCCCACCACAACAACAACCACGCCTCCCATAACCAGTGAGCTTGTTTTCCATCCATGGCTTACGACGATGGTCGCACAGACTGCAACGGACAGCAAAACTGCACTGAAACTATGCCACCTGTTCCAGCATCCACCCATAGGAATACTGCTCCTGCCATTTTTCTCGGTTTGATTATCCAACACTACCTCCCGGAACATGACGACGCCCGGTTCCTTCCTGGTATCGACAGACGTGGAATTTACCCGCGGCCCCTTGGCCTGTCGAAGCACATATAGAAACCGGCGCATAGTTTCACCGGCATTTCCAATCGGTCACCTTTCTGGTCTGTCCAACTCTCTGAAAGTAGTGTAAGATACGTTTTTGCGATCGCAAATCTCCCGCGGTGATATTTGTCGTTTTTCACAATTTCCCCAAAATCACTTCGCGTCACCACTCGTTTGCGAAACATAAAAAAACCGGTCGCCACGGACAGTCGTGGCGACCGGAAACGTCGGTAAAAAAACCATTTTCGCGCCGATCAGTCAATGCCTCCCGACTCGATGATCAGGGGGCTGGCAAGATCGCTGGACAAGTTCAGTGCGCCCATCGCGCCGGCTGCGGCGTTACGAACCGCCACGTCGATCTTGGAATTGACGACGTCGACGACCCCTTGGCTTTGGGCCTTGGTCAGTTGATTGCCAAACCGCCTCACCGATTCGGCCAGGGCGGTGTACGCCGGAACGCGCACCTCGGGGGCGCCATCGGCCTTTTCGGCCAGTGCGACGATGGCCTGCTGGGCTTTGGGACCGGGGAGAACTGTAAGGGCGTTCGCGGCGGCGACGCTGACGGTGATGCGTTTGTCCGCCAGGGCGCCGATCAGTGCGGTCTCGGCCCCCGTGATGCTGTAGACCTTGTTTCCCGTCAGGCCCAGCAGACGAATGGCTTTGGCGGAACGGACCGCCCAGTCGGCGGCTTCTTCCGGAGTAAGGGGTTTTCCGCCCGCCAACTCAGCGGCCTGGGATATCGCCGCGATTATCGGCGCCGCGTCCTTCTGTTCGGACGGAACGAGAACCATCCTTCCATCCGCCTTGGCCAGCGCCGTAAACTTGCTCCCGCCACCGATGACCACCACGGGTGTCGCGCCCATTCTCGCGTCGCGCCTAATCAGGGATACCATCTGCTCGACCATGTCGCCCCGGGCGATTATCATCACGTCGATCCCACCGGCCTGTCTCGCCGCTTTCATCGCCTCGAGTGGATTCCCGCCAGCGACGACGCTGTAGCCCTTGCCTCTCAGTGCGTCAGTGATGACATTGAGTTCCTTTCCGCCAGCCAGCAACCCCGCTCGCTGCGAACCGCCCTCTCTCAGCGCGTCGGACAGAACGGATATGACCACCCGGTAGCCCGGATAAGGCTCAGTCGGAAGGGCGTGGGCAAGAACTTCGGCCGCAAGGAACCTGACTCTGCGGTCCGCATAAGACATCGCCGCAACCAGGGGCTGGACCGAACCGGCGTCTATGATCTTCGGAAGATTCCTGGCGCCCGCAACGTCCCGAAGGGCTGCAATAGCTCCCAGAGCAACGGGCGTATCACCGTCGCCAAGAGCCCTTGCCAGAATCTGATGGACATAGTCGGCGCCCGCGGCGCGCGCGTAATCGCCGGCCTTGGGCTGACCTTCGACCACCAGCGGATCGGTAGCGCCCTCGGGCAAATCCGTTTCCCGCCGCAGATATGCTCCCAACCAGAGTGAAACGGCCGGTGAATATCCTGAATCGGCCTCGAGAGTTTTTCTGGCCATCCGCATCGCATAGATGTCGCAGAATATCTGGCGAGGTACGGCTGTGTAAGTCAGAACGTCACCTTTGAAGTACCAGACGTTGGCGGTAGCGAACCGCTTGTCGGGCAGGACCGAATCGCGGCGGTAATAGTATTTAAGGGCCGTCTTGTAGTAAAGCTCCGCCGTCGACTTCTTCAATACGCTCTTGTCGCCGTCGCTGCATTGCACCAATGCCGCCACCACCATCTTGCGAGTCGTCTCAGTAATGTTCTTGCGGAGCGAAACCTCCTTGAGATGCGGGACTGAATGGGGATATTCGATGCTCCCCAAAGCCGTCGCCACATGCTGAATGAGGCGCTCGTCCTTCGATCCGATCAGCGCCTCGGTCAGACCGCGAACCATCTCCTGCCCGCCTTTAGGCAGTACCGCCGATATCCTCTCTCGCAGAACCGCAGAAGTATTCGAATCCGACAGCGTCGCAAGCAATTGCGGAAGAGCATATTCACCACTGGCGGCCAGACGCCTTGCCGCACGCATGTACTCCCGGAGGTTGCCCGCGAGCTTCTCGATCATCCGCTGGATCTCCTTTGGATCCGAACGGAAGAGCTGGTAGCCCTTGTCGATCTGAAGACGAATCTTCTGAACCGTCGGTTTGAGCTTCTTGATGCCCAAAGCTCGGGTCAGGATGATCTGCGAACCCTTGACGTCAACCGAAAGACGGTATATCTGCTGGGGTGTCGCATCGGCCAATACAGCCTCTGCAAAACTGTGGGCCAGGTCGGCGCGGGCCATTTGGATATAGTGAAGCATATCCCGCCATTGCCCCAGGCGCTTCTCGGCGGCAGCAATTTCTTCGGCGGTCAGCTCGTCCGCCGCAGCAGCCGCAGGTGCAGCAGCAGGCGCAGCAGGCGCCGCAGGCGCCGCCTGCCCCCATACCGGGGAAACCATCATCACAAATGTCAACAGCAGGACCAACGAAGCTGGAAAGAATCGAGTTTCTCGCAGCATGAGATCTCCTATGTGGTCAAAGGTTGACCGCATCGTCTGCAGGCGATTTCGCACTTACACAGTGCGCAGTCGCGCAGAGCGCTTCCACTATCGCCTGTGATTATAAGCAGCCCGCTCGACGTGTCAACAAAAGCCTGACCCTATATTTCGCTAAGTTTTCATCAAACCCCGACAGGCTCCCGGGCGGCAGCACGCTGCATCAGGCCCGCGGGACAAGTGAGTATCGCCATCCGGACTTGCGCCTCCTGTTGTTTTTCCGATCGAACGTCCCACCGCAAGCATGTCAAACAGCAGTATGTCCAACCGGTTGAAACCCGCTAATTTAATCTGTCTCAGGCACCAAATCGCAACGGCCCGAAGAGGCAAAATTTCTTCAAAATATCTGTATTGCGATCTCGGAATACTCCCATTTCCGGCGCACACGTAACACATTGATTAGACAGGTTCTACAAACCACAGACCCACTTTGGACACTGCTGCAAACAGGAATCGACTGCCAACTCGCGCAATAATGCCTGGTGAATCGGCGCTGTCGTGCCTATAATTGCGTAACTGGCGAGCTTTGGCGAACGTATTTTGACGCTCTTGGATTGGGGCCGCTGGAGGGAGCGGTATCCTGTGTAAGGGTGCAAGTTAAAGCCGGTCGGATCAATTCGCCAACCAGACGTTAGCACGGATGCTGCCCAGCAGATGCGGCCAACGGTGAACGGATTTTCCGAGACTGCCGCGGAAGACGATGGTTTTGTCTGGCTCGAACGCAAGGGAAACAAATGAAGTTGTGCGTCCGCATAGTACGGAATGACGCCGGTGGTTATACCGCACAGTGCCCGTCTCTCCCAGGTTGCACCGTTCGCGGTTCAACGAGACAGGAGGCATGTGAGCGTCTCGATGAGGCTATCAGAGGCTATATCGCGGCAGTCAACAACTTTGTCCCGGAACACTTGGATCACGAGGTAGTCGAAATCTGAATCTAAGATGTTTCTGCGGACAGTAGTGGGCTGACCCGTGATCGTTCGCCCGCATGATCGCAAGCGTTATCCAATGGCGCCAAAGGCGCCGTTTTTTTACCGTTAGCGTTTTTCTCTCTTGCGATATTCGCCGGGAGACATTCCGACGTGCCTGCGGAAGAAATGGTTCAGGCGGGTCGGTTCGCGGAATCCCGTCATCTGCGAGACCCGGATGATCGACAGGTCGGTTTCATCCAGAAGTTTCCTGGCCCGTGCCAGGCGAATCTGCTTGATCTCCTGTCCGGGTGAATGTCCGACGCTGTTTCTGAAACGCTTTTCGAACGTCCTGCGGTTCATGCCCAGGTTGCTGACCAGCTCCTTGACGGTGACGCCCTCGCAGGCGTGGGCGCGAATAAACTCCAGTGCGCGGCGCACGTCACCCGGTTCCGCTTTGCGCAAGCGCGTCGTTTTCCGCTCGATAATCTCGATCGGCGGGATCAATTTCACCCTCGACGGCGTCTTCCCGCCGTCCATCAGGTGATGGAGCAGTTTCATCGCCTCGTAACCCACACGCTCGTGCGGGGTCTGCACGCTCGAGATCGTCGGGCTGTGCGAACGGGAGATCGTCAGGTTCCCCGTACCGAGAATCGCCACCTCGCCCGGTATGTCGAGACCCAGTTCCTCGCAGATCCAACAGATCGACCGCGCATGCAAATCGGTGATCGCAAACACCGCCAGCGGTTTCGGAGCCTCGCGCAGGAAACGCACCATTGCGACGTCCGCGACGGCTCGATCGAAATCCTCGACTGAACCTCTCGGCCACTCGGCCAGATCGCAATACAACAGTTCGTGTCCCCGCCTGGCAAGCAATTTGCGGTAGACATTGCGTCTGCGGGCAATATCCGCCGGATTACGCGTCTCGGCGACGAAAGCGAAATGGCTGTGTCCCTGCTCGACGAGGTAATCGATCGCCATCCGCATTACCGCAGTATCGTCGGTGCAGACGACCGGAATCTTTGGATGGCGCCATTCACGGACCAGGCTGACGACCGGCGCACCGCCTCGCTGAAGCCAACGCTGCGCACATTCGCCGCTGTCTTCCTTGTCCAGACCGAAGCAGGTGATCATACCGTCGACCTTGCTTTTCCAGGGCGGGGGCGGCGCCGTGGCGGCGAGTTCAAAGCCTTCCATGAAACGGAAGTCACGCAATATAATGTCGTCGGCGTCATCGAGGTAGCGCAAGACACCCTCCATCCGCCGGCTGGCCATCTCCTGCCAGACCATCGAACTGAAACCTACGGCGCGTTTTCCTGATTGTTCTTTCATAATCGCATCATTCCGCAATCCCAAGTCGCCAGTTTACCACTTCATGTACAGACCGAAACCATAAATTCAACTGTTACCCGCCGCGTTCGCATATTCGCAGGCGAGTCGTTCGCACAATCGTAAGACAAACTACCGCAACCCGCGTATAATGCTCCTTTAAGAGACGAGGATCCGGGTTCCAAGATCCGGAAGGCGACCCGACCTAAAAAGGAAGGACAAACAAGAAGCGATTTACGACACCGCGGGGGAGGGAAGTGGCTGCATTATTAACGAGTCGATTGGTTTTACAGCGATTTTGACTGCAGTGGCGTGCGGCATGACGATCCGAATCTCAATCCCGGGAACGGTCCGGGTATCCGCATGACCACAACACGCGTAACCAACACGCTACGGAGCAATGTCATGTACAAACTTAATGTCCCAACAGTCGTTTTAACTATCGCAATGCTGCTTATCGTCTCGCCGGCGGCGGCGGAGGATTACATTTGGAGCGGCGGGGATTTGGGCGTCTGGACCGCCGACGCAAACTGGAGTCCTGTCGGAACACCCGGCGCCGGCGACACGGCGGCGCTAAACACATCCAACACTGTCGATTGGATGCAGAACATTACGACCAGCGGAATCTCGACGTTCACTCAAACCGCCGGGACAATAGTCGGCGGCGGGTCGGAATTCCGACCCAAAGGCAATAAGACTATTGATCTGAGCGGCGGGTTGTTTGACGCAACGCGAGGGTTTGAGATAGGCGATGAGAACGGGGGCGCCGTCAATATCAACGTCAGCGGTTCATCCGAAGTCCGCCTCCATTACTCCAGAGACGTCTGGGCGCCCGTGATGGCGATTGGCGGTAGAGGCGGGACGGGGATCGTAACGATCTCCGGCGGGTCTGTAATTGTATATGAATCGAGCAACAATGACTGGGATGACATCAGGATATCCCGCGATCGCTATGGCGACAGCAGCGGTACGTTAACTCTTTCGGGAGGACGGCTTGACTTGGGCGGAAAGAACATCGTGATGACCGATAACACTACCACTTCGGAATTCAACTTCACCGGCGGTCGACTCGAAAACGTAGATAACTACTTCAGGACGAAGAGCAACAGGCAAAACGGCAACCCGGAAACGTTTGAAAAGGTATCGGCCACGCTCGCGCAGTTCGACGGCGTACTCGCGCCGGGAACGGTGAGGTACACCGGCGCCGATACAGGCCGAACTGTTGAACCAGTGGGCACGACGACTATTTTCGGGAGCTACAACCAATCCGCCCTCGGAACGCTCGAAATCGACATCGCGGGTTTGGCTTCCTTCGACAAGGTTCTTGTTAACGAGGTCGACGGCGCGGGCGGAACAGCGGAACTCTTCGGCGCCGTTGACGTAAATCTGCTTGGCGCCGTGCTGCCCGGATTCTCTTATGATGTTGTGACGGCGTCAACCTCACTCGACATCACCGGACTTACCGTCACGGACGGGTGGACCGCTTCGGTTGTAAACGGTAATACTTTAAGGCTTACGGGCGGACCATCGGCGCCGACTTACGATTTCTCATCGACCTGGACCGAGGCCGCCGACGGCGCGTGGGGCGGAGCCGGCGCCGGGGCGGACCTGAACTGGACCGAGACCGGCGGGTCCGCCAACACGGCGCCGGGCGTTTACGGTACGAAAGAACAAGCCATATTCGACACCGTCGCGGCGCCAAGCGTCACCGCGACCCTCGACGGCGCGGCGCCCAATCTGGCGAGCCTGAAGTTCCAGGGCGCAACAGCGTACACGATCGCCCAGGGAACCGGCGGAGCGATCGCAATGGAGGCCCCGAACACCGAGGTCCTCGCCACAGTCAACGTGGACGGCGCATCATCGCACCGGATAGACGCGCCGGTCACCCTGACAGGCGACACGAGCGTCAACACCGCCGCGTCCGCCTCGCGGATTGAGGTTTCCGGCGCGATCGACGGAGCGGGCGCCCTGATCAAAACCGGTGACGGAACGCTTGTCCTTTCGGGCGACAACAGCTACACGGGCTTAACGGCGATCTTCGGCGGAACGATCGATATCGCAAGCACGGGAAAACTGGGCGGCGGGGTTTACGCCCCTGACGTTACGATCGCAAGCGGCGCCGAGCTAACGCTGAACAATGCGAACCTCCAGGAATTCACCGGCACCGTTGACGTCAGCGGCACGTTGACTGTCCAGGGTTCGGGCCAGACCAATATATACGCCACGGGTAACCCCGGTTCGACCAACATTACGGGCGCCGGCACGATTATCAAGGGCGGTTCGGGCGTACTGCGCGTCTCCCCGCCCGGAGGCGGAGGCGGAACATACGTCCACAGTTTCACCGGTGATATCTGGGTTAAGGACGGTATCTTGTACGGTTCGAAGACCACTTTCGGAATCGATAACGCCTCGTCGATCACGCTGGGCGACACGGGCGCCACCGGCGTCCTGGAATACGCCAGAGACTATACCGCCGCATTGAACATGCCGATCACCCTGATCGGAGGCGGCGGCGGGATCAATGTATCCAACAAGTCCGGAAAGCTGACCCTGGCCGGCGACATCGACGGCGATGCGGACCTGGAAAAGGTCGGACAGGGCGCGCTGAAGCTCACGGGCGACAACACCTACACCGGAACGACAACCGTCACCGGCGGAACCCTGAGGCTCAGCGGATCCCTGGCGAACAGCAATATCACGATCACCGGCGGAGATTTCATCGGCGACAGCGGTACGATCGCCTACAACATGGGCTCGTCCCCGGACATTATCACCATGACCGGCGGGACCCTGGACATCTCGGCGCTGACCATCGACTTCGCCGGAAGCGCCGATCTGGACGAGTACGTGCTGGCGGACTACTCCGCCGGCGGAACCCTGACCACCACGTTGAACCCCGCCACGGGCGACACGTTTTTCGACGCGGCCAACGTCCCGGCAAACTACTACTTCTTCAACGATACGGACAACGGGAAAATCGTTCTCTTTCTCGCCGACAACTTCTCCAGCATCGCCGACAGCGCGTGGGACATCGGCGCCACATGGGATATGGACCCGCTGACGCCCGGCGTCAAGAGCAGGGTTACCGTGGACGACAGCGACACGGTGACCGTTGGCGGCGTACAGATGGCCCATGAACTGCAGATCGTCGACTCAGGCGCGCTGCAGATCGACGGCGCCCTGGCGGTCACCACGGGCGTGACCGTGGCGGGAGACGCCGGCCTGGTGGTCTCCGGAACGCTCGACGCCAAAGACCTCGACACTACCGGAACGATGACAATGAGCGGAGGGGGGACCATACCGACGATCTACGTCTCCGGCGGCCAGACCACTTTCGAGTCGGGCTCGAGCCCGGTAATCACAACGCTGAACGCATCGGGCGGGATAACCACTTTCGCATCCGGTTCGGGCGGAACGTTCGTTGCGATCAACGTTTCCGACGGTGAGACCACGTTCGAGTCCGCCTCGGCGCCCGATATCACAACGCTGACGACCACCGGCGGGACAACGACCTTCGAATCCGGTTCGCTTGGCACCGTCGGTACGATCTACGTTTCCGGCGGAACGGTCACCATGTCCAGCCCCACAGTCACCACGGTAAATGTGGATGACGCGGCGAGCATTCTCAACTACAACGGCACGCAAACCGAGAACCTGGCGGTAAGCGACGGTACGGTAAACACCGGCGTCGGCGCCGGGGTGGTCAACGCGACGTTCAGCGGCGGAATCGTCAACACTCAGGGCAACACCCTTACGGTCACCAACACCGCCGATTTCGCGGGCCTGGACATCTCCGTAACCGGCGGAACGTTCGGTCTGATCGGCGCCGACCTGGCCAACGAAGGCACGCCCCACACCGTGACGCTCAACGGTGGCGTGACCACTATCACCGCCGCCAGCGGTGGTGGACAGGTACCGACGGGTTTCGATGCTTACTACAGTTTTGAAGACCCGGACAATCTGGGTAACGACGACTCGGAAAACAGTTATAACATGAGCGATCAAGACTCTCCCGGTCAGGGCGACGGAATCCTCGACGGAAAGGCTCTCAGCGTTGGAAACAACAGCGGGTTGAAGATTAACAGCCCGTTCTACATAAATCGGATTTCCGACCGCACGTGGGCCTTCTGGGTGGATCCGAATACCGCCGCGGGTGACAATCACGTTATCTTCGAGGAAGGCGGCGGGACCAACGGCGTGCAGTTCGACATCGACTCAGACGGCCTGTTGGATTTCCACGTCCGAAACGGCGGTAGCGGTCCAACGATCAGCAGCACGACCAACGTGCTTTCCGCCGGTGAGTTCGTCCACGTTCTCGGCGTCTTCGATCACGGCCAAATGCGACTTTACATCAACGGCGCCGAAGAATCGTCGGATTCGGCTGGTTTCGCTGAGATTGGCGACCACAGTTCGCAAACGGCGATCGGTTCGACGGTGAACGGTCCCCCGGAGAACTCCAGCGGCGCCTTCGACGGGCTGATCGACGATTTTTACGTCTGGGACGATCAGGCGCTGACGCCGGAGGAGGTCCTTCAGACATATAGGGCCGGACTCCCGTCGGGCAGCTCCCTGACAAACACAACCCTCACCGCGACGACGACTTCCGAAGTGGCGATAGACACAGACGCTCTCGAACTTGGCGGAATTACAACCGCCGCCTCGACGACCCTGACGGTTAACTCCCAAGCCGCGACTATCGCCATGACCAACATGACCCTCGGCGGCGGATCGATGGTCAAGTCGACCCGGGCGGCCTCATCCGACGACGTGGATGTGACACTAAGCGGAACCCTCAACGCCGGCGGCGGGAAGTCTTACCTGGGCGATCCCGGCGAGGAGGGAACCGGCGAAGGCGCCGACACGTTCTTCACCAACCTGGTGCTGGCAAACGGCGATCCGGAAGAGCCCAATCCCGTCTTCAACTGGACGTTTGCATCGGCCGCGGAGACCGACGTCGACGGCGGCGGGACGATGGTGGCGATCGGCGACCGCGTACACGTCTACGGAGCGTTGGAGATGGGAGACGGACTGACGATACAACTCGTCGACGGCGGCGGAAGCAGCATCGACGGCGTGGACGTCGCGATGTTCTGGTCGATAATGGGCGCGACGATAGACGGCGAGGACCCGGACGGCGCCGGTCAGTGGACGCCCGCGGATCTCGATAAAATTACCATCCTGTCGCCCGCCGGCGCACCCCAGCCGTGGACGTGGGACTCCCTGGAGTTCGTCAACGACGAGTACGTGGTCCTGACAAACCTGGTCACCGGCGCCGTTGTCGGTCCGCATCCGGGCGATGCGACCGGTGCGGGCGGCGTACCCGACGGCGTGGTCGACGAACTCGATCTGGCGCTGTTCAACGCCCAGTTGGGCGTCAGGGCGGGCGGCCAGGCCTGCGACTTCGACGGCGACGGAGACGTTGATCTCGACGACTTCGCCACCCTGAGAACCGAGTGGGGCTGGGGTCTTCCCACGGCCCCTGAGTTCCCCGCATCCGAGACGCC
>Ga0180435_10006675_pt1 | contig 11047 bp, 8 predicted proteins | sample SS_ome_3_FD_132467 | JGI IMG/M metagenome (GOLD analysis project Ga0180435, IMG submission 132467) | Hypersaline lake sediment archaeal communities from the Salton Sea, California, USA - SS_3_S_1 metaG | ecosystem: Environmental > Aquatic > Non-marine Saline and Alkaline > Hypersaline > Sediment...
CGACGCCTTCCTCCTGCTGCACGGCTTCGGTGCCAACACCCGCTCGTGGGCCAGCAGCCTGCCGTGGCTGAGCGACGGCGCCGTGGCCGTGGCCTTCGACCGGCCCGCCTTCGGGCTCACCGATCGGCCGCTCGACGGCTGGGCCGCGGACGCGAACCCCTACGGCCCCGCGGCCCAGGTCGCCACCGCCGTCGGCGTGCTCGACGCGCTCGGGATCGAGCGCGCCGTGCTCGTCGGCCACTCGGCCGGCGGCGCGATCGCGCTGCAGACGGCGCTCGCGCACCCCGACCGGGTCGCCGGGCTGGTGTTGGTCGGCGCCGCCGTGTACGCGGGGGGTGGCGCACCCACCTGGAGTCGGCCCCTGCTGCGCACGCCGCAGTTCGAGCGCGTCGGACCGCTGATCGTGCGCCAGCTCGGCGGCAACCAGGGCGAGGCCTTCCTGCGCGCCTCGTGGGCCGATCCGACGCGGATCGACGACGCCACCTGGGAGGCCTACCGCCGGCCGTTGCAGGTGCTCGACTGGGACCGCGCGCTGTGGGAACTGGTCAAGGCGAGCCAGGAGCCCGACCTCGTGCCCCTCCTCGACTCGCTGCAGGTACCGGTCCTGGTCGTGACGGGCGCGCAGGACACGATCGTGCCTGCCGAGCAATCCCGCGACCTGGCCAGCGACCTCACGGGCGTCCCGGGCGGCGCGACGCTGGTCGAGCTCGAGGGCTGCGGGCATCTGCCGCACGAGGAGTGCCCGGTGGCCTTCCGCAAGGCCGTCGAAGCGTGGCTGCGGACGGCCGAACCGGCCTTCTGACGGCCCCGCTGCCGCGTCCCTGCCCTGCTGATAGACTGCGCCGTGGTCCTAGGTCTGATCTCGGACGTCCACGCCAACGTGCTGGCCCTGGAGGCCGCGCTCGCGGCGCTGGACCGGTCTGGCGTCGAGACGGTCCTCTGCCTCGGCGACCTCGTGGGCTACGGGCCCTCGCCCAACGAGACGATCGCGCTGCTGCGCGAGAAGCGCGTGATCTGCTGCCTCGGGGACGCCGATGAGCGCATCGCCTACCGCTTCGCCCGACCGCACGTGCGCAAGGGGGTCGCGGACGAGACGCTCGAGTGGACCCGCGGGGTGATCGACCCCGGGCACGTCGAGTGGCTGCGGACGCTGCCGGTGCAGCGGCGTCTCGAGACGGCCGCGGGCAAGCTGCGCGCCTTCCACGGCTCGGCCCACGACCCGAGCGAGCGCACGAACCTGCAGCAGGACCCGATGGCGCTCACGCGGCTGCTGTCGCGCAACCGCTGCCAGATCCTCGCCACGGGCGGCAGCCACGTCCCCTACTTCCGCAAGGTGGGCGATGCGGGGTGGGCCGTCAACCCGGGCTCGGTCGGCCTGTCGCTCAACGGCGAGCCGGGCGCCGACCTCTGCGTGTTGCGCATCGACGAGGTCGGGGTCGAGGTGGAGATGGACAAGGTGGACTACGACTTCGCCGCCGTCGCCTTCGACATCGTCGCCTGGGGCCTCCCGAAGCCGGTGGCCGAAGCCGTGCAGATGGGCCGCATGTCGAAGGTCATCGACCCGTAGGGCGCGGTTCGTCCCGCCCGACCGGGTCCTTCGCCGCCGTCTCCGTCGGAGGCGTTGGCTCGTCAGCCCCGTTCGATCGCCAGCGCGAGTGCCTCGCCGCCGCCGATGCAGATGCTCGCCATCCCGCGCCGGCCGCCGATCTCCTCCAGGGCGTTGAGCAGCGTGACGAGGATGCGGGCGCCGGAGGCGCCGATCGGGTGACCGAGCGCCACGGCGCCGCCGAGGACGTTCACCCGCTCGGGGTCGAGGCCAAAGGCGTTCATCGCGGCCATGGGGACGACGGCGAAGGCCTCGTTGATCTCGTAGGCGTCGACCTCGTCGGGCCCCCAACCCGTGCGCGCGTACAGCGTGTGCATGGCGCCGATGGGGGCGGTGGTGAACTCGGCCGGCGCCTGGGCGTGCACCGCGTAGCCGCGGATCGTCGCCAGCACGGGCCAGCCGTTGGCGGTCGCGACGGACTCGTCGGCGATGACCAGCGCCGCGGCACCGTCGTTGAGCGAGGAGGCGTTGCCGGCGGTGACGGTGCCCGTCTGCTCGAACGCGGGCCGCAGGGTGGGGAGCCGGTCGAAGTCGACCCGGGCGGGTCCCTCGTCGGTGTCCACCGTCGTGACCGCGCCCTTGCGTCCGGGGACCTCGACCGGCACGATCTCGCGGGCGGCGATCCCGGCGGCGGTCGCGTGCTGGGCGCGGCGGTAGGAGCGGGCGGCGTAGTCGTCCTGCGCGGCGCGCGACAGGCCGTGGGTGGTGGCGCACCACTCCGCGCAGGTCCCCATGTGGCGGCCGTCGTACGCGTCCACCAGGCCGTCGCGCAGGATGCTGTCGACCACCTCGCCGTCGCCCAGGCGCAGGCCGCCGCGGGCGGTCATGAGGAGGTAGGGGGCGTTGGTCATGGACTCCATGCCGCCGGCCACCACCACGCTCGCGTCGCCGAGGGCGATGGCGCGGGCGCCCTGGATGACGGTCTCGAGCCCACTGCCGCACATCTTGTTGACGGTGACGGTCGGCACCCGGTCGGGGAGCCCGGCGTCGCGCGCGGCCTGCCGCGCGGGCGCCTGCCCGGCGCCCGCCGCGAGGACCTGGCCCATCATGACCAGGTCGACCTCGGCGGCCGCCACGCCGGCACGCTCCAGCGCGGCCCGCACGACGGCGGCGCCCAACTGTGGCGCGCTGAGCGGCGTGAAGCCGCCCTGGAAGTTGGTGATGGCGGTGCGGACGGCGCTGGCGATGACCACGGCCATGGGGCGACCTCCTCGGGATGGGGTCATGCTACCCAGCGGCGGGGCCGGGTTCGGTGCCGCCGCCGTTGCAGCGACGGTGCGGCGGTTGCTTTGGCGCCACGGCTCCCTCGGCACCGCAGCAGTTGCGTTTGCGGCATCGCTCCCTCGGCGCCGCGGCAGTGTGCCTGGGCGGTTACGCCGCCCGAGCAAAGCAATGCCCCTGACCTCGCGACACCGTCGCAGGCGCGGCAGTGTGCCTGGGCGGCTACGCCGCCCAGGCACACTGCAATGCCGTTGACCTCGCGGCTCCGCCGCGAGGTCAACGGCGCAGGGTCCAGGTCCCCGACACCCCCGCCCACCGCAGCGTCAGCGGCCGCCGCAGGTCGAGGTCCGGCGGCAGGAAGGCGACCGCCGCCACCGGCGCCCCCGGCGCCACGCGCTCGGGCTCGCCCTCGAGCACCTGCACCGCGAGCGGCGCCGTGAGCAGCGTCTCGCGTCCGTCCTGCACGACGTAGATCGCCGGCTGCCAGGCGGCCTCCGCCAGCGACGTCACCACCAGGAACAGCGCCTTCTCCGAACGCAGCTCGCGCAGGACCGCGTCCAACGCCGACTGCTGCTCCGGGAACGCTAGGCCAAGCAGGCCGAGGTCGACCGCGAGCAGGCTCACCTCGTGGGCCGCGCCGGCGCCGGCGGCGTACATGCGCAGCGCGTCGACGCCGGGCCCGAGCGCCACCACTTCGGCGAGCCCGCCCACGAGCGGCGGGCGCACGAGCGCGAGCGGCCGGCGGCGGCCATCGGGCAGGTTGACCGCGTCCCCGTCGACGCGGACGTCGAGCACGCCGAGGACGTCGTCGGGGAGGTACCAGCGGCCATCGACGCGCGTCACCGGCAGCGCGGACGAGACCGGGGTCGCGTCGCGGGCGCCGGTCGGTTGCCAGTAGCCGTCGGGTGAGCCCGCGAACACGACCAGGACGCCGGCGTCGGCCCGCAGCGTCAGGTGGTCGCCGTCGGCGCTCCAGGGCGCCCCGAGGGCGCGCGCCAGGTCGTCGACGGCCAGCAGCGTCCAGGGTCCCTCGGCCCGCGCGGCGATGGCGCCGTCGGCGCCGTTCCCGCCCTGGGCCCACGCGGGGCCGGCGACCAGGATGGCCGCAAGGGCACCGGCGACCAGGGCACGGGCGCGCGCACGCCACCGCCGCACCGCCTTCGAAGTCCCGAAGAGTCGTCCCACACGCGGAAGCTACCACGCGTCGGGTGTCCGGGACTGCCCGCTGGGGCCGGACGCCGTGGTATCTTCGCCCCATCGACAAGGTCCATGGCAAGCTCTCCGGCCTCAAGGCCAACCAGATCAAGCGACTCTCCAACCTCTACCGCCGCCGCGTGCCACCCGAGCAGGCGATCACCGCCGAGTTGGCGCGCGCGATGGGCGAACTGGCGGTCGAGTTCGCACGGCCCGTGTCGGTTCTCGTGGACCGCCGCGGCCGCGTGGTCACCGTGGCCGCCGGCGACGCCGCCGACACCCCCCTGCCGCCCACGGCCGGGGAGGCCGAGGCCCGACTGCGCGGCCTGCGACTGGTGCACGTGCACCTCAAGCCGACCGGCCTCTCCCCCGCCGACTTGACGACGCTCTTCCTGCACCGCCTCGACATGCTCGTCGCCGTCGACGTGGCGGCCAACGAGCGCGGCGACGTCGTGCTCGGCGCGGCGCACGTCGCGATGGTCGCGCCGCCCACCTCCGACGAGGAGGACTGGCTGATCGACCCGCCGGTAGCGATGCGCGACCTGGAGCGCGACGACGCCCTGCAGCGCATCGCCGCGTTGGAGGAGGAGCTGGCGCGCTCTTGGCAGGCGCGCGACGTGCGCCGCGGCTCGGAGGAGCGCGCGGTCATCGTCGGCATCGACACGGGCGAGGGCGAGGCGGAGGCGGAGGCGCGGCTCGACGAGCTGGCCGAGCTGGTGCGCAGCGCGGGCGCCGTGGTCGCGCACCGCAGCCTGCAGCGCCGCGCCAGCGCCGACCACCGCACGCTGGTGGGCCGCGGCAAGCTCGACGAACTCGTCTCGGCTGCGTACCACGAGAACGCCGACCTGCTCGTGTTCGACCGGGAGCTGACCCCCGCACAGGCGCGGGAGCTCGACAAGGCCACCAGCCTCAAGGTCCTCGACCGCACCCAGGTGATCCTCGACATCTTCGCGCAGAACGCCAAGGGGCGCCAGGCGCAGGTGCAGGTGGAGCTCGCGCAGCTGCAGTACCAGCTCCCACGGCTCGCCGGCCGCGGCAAGGCGATGTCGCGCCTCGGCGGCGGCATCGGCACGCGCGGGCCCGGCGAGACCAAGCTCGAGGTCGATCGCCGGCGCATCCGCACCCGCGTCACGGCGCTGGAGGCAGAGGTCGACGCGATCGCCAAGCGCCGGGCCGAGACCCGCAAGGGCCGCACCCAGGGGCCCGTCCCAGTGATCGCCCTCGTGGGTTACACGAACGCCGGCAAGAGCACGCTGTTCAACGCCCTCGCCAAGAGCGACGCCCTGGCGCGCGACGCGCTGTTCGCCACACTCCGCCCCACCACCCGCGAGGGGTGGCTGCCGGGCCTCGGCGCCTGGGGCGGCAAGGTGATCTACACCGACACGGTGGGCTTCATCCGCGACCTGCCGAGCGAGCTCGTCGACGCCTTCCGCGCAACGCTCGAAGAGCTCCACGACGCCGACCTGCTGCTGCACGTGGTGGACGCGGCCGCGCCCGGCGCGCCCGACCGTGTCGCCGCGGTCGACCGGATCCTCGACGACCTCAAGCTGGAGCGACCGCGGCGCGTGGTCCTCAACAAGGCGGACGCCGCCGCCGAGGCGACCCTTGCCGAACTGGAGGCGCGCTTCGACGGCCCGGCCGTGTCGGCGCGCACCGGCGACGGCCTCGCCGCGCTCAAGGAGGAGCTGGTGCGCTGGCTCGAGCGGGCCGCCGGGGAGCCGCCCGTGTGGCACACGCACGACGAGCGGGCGCAGGTACGCGGGCGCTGAGAAGCGCGCCTTCGGGCGCTGAGAACCGCGCCTACGGGCGCCGAAGACCGCGCCTACGGCCAGGCGCACGTCGAATCCGCGCCGCGGCGCACGGTTCGCCCCCGCCGCCACCGGTACCATGAGGACATGCATGGTGACCTGCAACGCTTCCTGAGCTTCCTCGAGGAGAAGGGCGAGTTGGTGCGGGTGAAGGAGCCCGTCTCGCCCGTCCTCGAGATCACCGCCCTGGCCGATCGGGTCGTCAAGGCCGGCGGCCCCGCGCTGCTGTTCGAGAACGTCGAGGGGAGCGACCTGCCGCTGGCGATCGGCGTGTACGGCACCCGCCAACGCATGGCCTGGGCCCTCGGGCTCGATGACCTGGACGAGCTCGGTACCCGGCTGCGCGAGCTCATGGACGTCAAGGTCGGCGGCGGCCTCGTCGGGCTGGCGTCGAACCTCCCGAAGCTGCGGGAGCTGGCGTCGCTGCCGCCCAAGCGGGTGCGCCGCGCACCGGTGCAGGAGGTCGTGTGGCGCGGCGACGACGTCGACCTCGGCAAGCTGCCGGTGCTGACCTGCTGGCCGCAGGACGGCGGGCCGTTCGTCACCCTGCCGCTGGTCATCAGCAAGGACCCGGCGTCCGGCGAGGTCAACATCGGCATGTACCGCATGCAGGTCATGGGCAAGAACGTCACCGGCATGCACTGGCAGCGGCACAAGACCGGCGCCCGCCATCTGGAGTCCGCGAAGCGGTTGGGCCAACGGCTCGAGGTCGCGGTGGCGTTGGGCGGCGACCCGGCACTCACCTACGCGGCCACGGCGCCCATCCCGCCCATCCCGGGCATCAACGAGTACTCCCTCACGGGCTACCTGCGCGGCCGCGGGGTCGAACTGGTCAAGGGCGTCACCGTCGATCTCGAGGTGCCGGCCAACGCCGAGATCGTGCTGGAGGGCTACGTCGACCCCGACGAGGACTGGGTGGTCGAGGGCCCGTTCGGCGACCACACGGGCTTCTACACGCTGCAGGACCTCTACCCGGCCTTCCACGTCACCGCCATCACGATGCGGCGGGACGCGGTATACCCCGCGACGATCGTCGGACGCCCGCCCATGGAGGACGCCTACCTCATCGAGGCGAGCGAGCGCCTCTTCCTGGTGCCGGCGCAGCTGATCCTGCCGGAGATCGTCGACTACCACATGCCCCCGGCGGGGATCGCCCACAACCTCGTCAACGTCGTCATCAAGAAGGGCTACCCGGGGCAGGCGTACAAGGTCGGCAACGGCCTCCTCGGGTTGGGCCAGATGATGTTCGCCAAGGTCATCCTGGTGACCGACGCCGACGTGCCGCCGAACGACCACCCCGGCTTCTGGCGCACGGTGCTGGCGAACGCGGTGCCGGGCCGAGACCACCAGATCGCCAAGGGCCCGATCGACGTCCTCGACCACGCGAGCCGTGCCTGGAGCTACGGCAGCAAGCTGATCATCGACGGCACGGTCAAGCATGCCGAGGAGGTCGGCGCCCCAGGCACCTCCGGTCCCGCGGGCGTCACCGGCGCCGCGGGAGCGGCGGCGGGCGCCGCGATAACGCCAGGCGGCGGCGCGGCGGAGCCCACGGGCGCCGCCGGGGCCTGGGAGCCGGGCCCCGAGCGCGACCGCACCCACCTGCCGGCGCACGCCGAGGTGCTCGATCAGCACCAGCCCGGCAACGGCTTCTGGTTCCTGACGACGCGCAAGGAGCGCGCCGATCAGGGGCGGCACATCGGCGAGTGGGCCGCCCACCACGTCGCCGCCCGCGGCGTGCGCCTGATCGCCGTGCTCGACCACGAGACCGACCCGCGCGACTTCGAGGACGCGGTCTGGACGCTGCTCAACAACATCGACCCGGAGCGCGACGTGCAGGTGATCGACGCCGGCCACGGCGCGGGGCCGGTGTGGGTGGTCGACGCGACCCCGAAGATCGCGGCCGAGGGCTTCGCGCGGGCGTGGCCGGACAAGATCACGATGACGCCGGAGGTCGAGGAGCGGACGGACGCGCTGGCGGAACGGCTGGGACTCTAGAACCCGGCACCTACTCGGCGGCGCCGCTCGCGCCCAGGCGCTCGCGGTCGGTGTTGGTGAGATCCTCGACGACCGAGACGCGGTTGCGGCCGCCGGCCTTCGCCCGGTACAGCGCCGCGTCGGACCGCGCCACGAGCGCGTCCACGTCGTCACCGTCGCGGAACGATGCGACGCCGACGCTGACGGCGATGCGGTGCCCGTCGAGGAAGGGATCCTTGGCGATCTGGGCGCGCAGTTGCTCGGCGAGCTGCAGCGAGAACGGCATCGGCGTCTCGGGCGCGACGACCACGAACTCCTCGCCACCCCAGCGCGCGACGAGATCGCTGGCACGGACGTGGGCCCGCAGGCGCTCCGCAAGTGCCACCAGCACGCGGTCGCCGACGGGGTGCCCATAGGTGTCGTTGAGCACCTTGAAGCGGTCGATGTCGAGCATGAGCACCGCCAACTCGCGGTCGTAGCGGGCGGCGCGGGCCACCTCGCGCCCGAGCACCTCGTGCGCGGCCCGCCGATTCGCGAGGCCGGTGAGGGCGTCGGTGTGGGCGAGCGTGTGCATCTCCCGGGCGGTGTCGCGCCAAGCCGCCAGGTTCCGCTGCAGGCTCGCGAAGAACGACAGCGCCACCACCGTCACCACGTACGCCACCAGCATCTGGACCACGTACGTGGGCGTGAGCTGAACCCCGCCACCACCGACGCCGAACCAGGCGTGGGGCCCGATGAAGAGCATCGTCGACGCGACCAGCGCGGCGGCGACCCCGATCGCCAGGGCTCCGTCGAAGGCGAGGAAGGCGAACACGACCAGCACCGGCACCCAGTGCAGGATGGTCAGGACGGCATCGGCGGCGCCCGGGTCGTCGCCCGCTAGGTAGAGACCGTGGAACAGCGTTCCCCAGGTGAGGAGCGACCCCACAACCAGCACGGCCCAGCCGAGCGTTCGGTTGGAGATGCGCCGGACGACGAACAGGATCGCCACGCCTCCGAGGGCGAGGAACGCGATGCCGCCGGAGATGCCGCCCGCGACCTCGGGTGTCGGGCCGAGCAGGTTGGCGACGAACCCGGCGATCGTTCCGAGCAGCCCGAGGACCAGCAGCGCCAAGATGATGCGCCGCCGCCGCGTCTCGACGTCGAGCCAGACCCGCTGGCCGGAGGACATGGCGTCAGGCTAGCAGGTGTGCGCGGCTCACGCCGCGCGCTCAGCGGCGCCGCAGCACGATCGCGGCGACGAACACCGCCGCCTGCGTCAGGATGATCGCGCTGCCCGTCGGGGCGTCGAGGTAGAACGAGGCGACCACGCCGACCAGCGTGGTGGCCATCCCGATCACGACCGCCCGGGCGCTCGTCCCCGCCAACGAGCGCGACCACAGGCGCGCGGCCGCCGCGGGGATCACCAGGTAGGCGGCCATCAACACGATCCCGACGACCACGGCGCTGACGGCCACGACCACGGCCGCGAGCACGAACAGCAGGTACTCGAGGCGGCGGGCGCGGACGCCGTCGGTGCGCGCCAGCTCGTCGTCGAAGGTCGCGTACGCCAGGCGCCCCCACACGAACCCGAGGGTGACGACCACCACGACCGCGGCCACCACGATGGCGGTGAGTTCCGTCGTGCGCACCGCCAGGATGCTGCCGAACAACAGGTCCATGACGTTGAACCCGAGGTTGACGTCGGGCGGGATGCGCGAGAAGGCCAACACCCCGAGGGCCACGGCGACCGCGAAGAACACGCCGATGGCGGTGTCGCTGGAGAGATCGGTGCGGTCGCGCACGTAGGCGATGCCGAGGGCGGTGAGGAGGGCGAAGGGGAGGGCCACCCACAGCGGGTGCCGCAGCCAGCCGCCGCCGGCCTCCACCACGCCGAAGGTGACGACGGCGAGGGCGCCGATGCCCATGCCGCCGAAGGCCGAGTGGGCCAACCCGTCGCCGAGGAACGAGAGCCGTCGCTGCACGACGAAGGTGCCCAACAGTCCGCTCATGAGCGCGACGAGCAGCCCGGCGGCGAGCGCGCGCTGCATGAACGCGAAGCCGAGGATCTCGAGGACGCCGCCCATGCCGCCGCCTAGAAGGCCACGGCGTGGCGATGCCCGACGTGCCCGAAGGCCTCGTGGAGGCACTCGTCGCACAGCACGTCCTCGGGGAGGCCGTAGCCGTGCAGGCGGCGGTTGAGGACGAGCACGCGGCTGGCGTGGAAGCGGGCCGCGGAGAGGTCGTGGGTCACCATCGCGACGGTGGCGCCGCGCCGCGCCTGGTATCGCTCCAGCAGGTCGTAGAGGTCGTGCTCGGCGAGGAAGTCGACGCCGGTGGCCGGCTCGTCGAGCAGGACCAGGTCGGGCTCGCGCACCAGCGCGCGGGCGAGGAACGCGCGCTGCAGTTCGCCCCCGGAGAGGCGCGCCAGCGGCCGGTCGGCGAGGGTCTCGGCGCCGACGTCGACGAGCGCGGCCATGGCCCGCGCCCGCTCCGCCTTCACGATGCGCACCGGCCAGTTGCGGCGGATGCCCGAGACGACCAGCTCCACGGCCGTCGCCGGAAACGTGCGGTCGAAGGTCTTGAGCTGGGGCACGTAGCCGATCCGCTCGGGGGCGTCGCCGGCGTCGTGCCCGAAGATCGCTGCGTGCCCGCGCTGCGGGGTGATGAGGCCGAGCGCTACCTTCACGAGCGTCGACTTCCCGGCGCCGTTGGGGCCGACGATGGCGAGGAAATGCCCGGGCTCGAGGTCGAAGCGAACGTCGTCGAGGACCAGCGCGTCGCCGAAGCGAACGCTGACGTCGTGGACGTGCAGCGCGGGCGGCCGCGGCGACGCCGGTGCCCCGCCCGCGGCGGTTGCGACCGCCGGGGGAGCGCCGGCCGCCGAGGGCGCCAAGCCCCTCACCGCAGGCTCTCGAGCAGGACGGCGGCGTTCCAGCGCAGCAGCTCCTGGTAGCTCTCGCGCTCCGGTAGCCCGCCGAGCGGGTCCAGGATGGCGAGCGCCACGCCGGCCTCGGCGGCGACCACCTCGGCGGCGCGGCGTTCGAGCTGCGCCTCGCCGAAAATCACCCGGGCACCGCTGTCGCGAATCAGCGCGAGCGCGGTGCGCAGGTAGGCGGGGCTGGGCTCGCGGCCGGGGAACGGCTCGATCTCGACGACCAGGTCGAGACCGTAGCGGGCGGCGAAGTAGGGCCAGGCGTCGTGGAAGGGCACGAAGGGGGCGCCCGCGAGCGGTGCGAGCCCGGCGGCGAGCTCCTCGTGCAGC
>Ga0180435_10006676_pt1 | contig 11045 bp, 8 predicted proteins | sample SS_ome_3_FD_132467 | JGI IMG/M metagenome (GOLD analysis project Ga0180435, IMG submission 132467) | Hypersaline lake sediment archaeal communities from the Salton Sea, California, USA - SS_3_S_1 metaG | ecosystem: Environmental > Aquatic > Non-marine Saline and Alkaline > Hypersaline > Sediment...
ACGCTTGCATCGGGTCTATTCGGCGGATGGCAGATTGGCGAGCAATCCACCCTACGAAAATATGGATCCCATCTTTCGAGGGAATGACAGGATGCAGGTTATTGTCGGTCGAAACCCCTGCCGCGAAGCGTAAGACATCCTGCAGACAGACATTCCCCCTCTCCGTCATTCCCGCGAACGCGAGAACCTATCTTTGTCTTTGTATATAGGGAACACTTTTTGGTAGAGACACCGATAGTGTAGTCACAGAATCAGCGCGTACCGGAACCTCTTGTACTTCTCTGCCCGGATAATCCAAGTGTAGAATCGAAACCGTGTGAATCCCAGGTTCGACAAACCGCAATAGATAGTAGCCGTTGGAGTCGGTTCGGGCGGCAAACTGGTTGCAGGGAACGAGCACTCGGACTCCAATCAATGGATGTCCCGACGATTCATCGGTGATCCTTCCAGCGATAAGGCCAACATTCATGTCTATTCCGGAGGCGCGACTGCTAGCGATGAACTCAGCCAATCCCGTTGTGTCCGCATTCATCTCTAGTTCCGCAGAAAAACCATACTTAGTGATTTTGGTAACGTAGCCTTGAGAAATCCTTACCAAGGTGACAGGAAATCTGGGGGATTCCCTCTTGCCGGCTGAGCATGCCAGCTGCAGGAAAGCCCATATCGCGACCAGCAATAGTAGACCGATGTACGTTGTTGAGTCTCTCATATGGAATGTCCAACTTTTGCGGTGCTGCGATCTGACACCGGGTTCGAAGACGGACCCGCCCTACGGCTCATCGATCTGATCAAGACGGTGCAGGTTCTTTCGCTTGATCTCCAAAGATAGATGCGTTGTCTCGTTACACGCGACTCTGACATGCTCTACTTCGTATGTGAAATATGCTGGATGCTTGATATTCAGAGTATAAGTTCCCGTGAGCCCGAACACTTCGTACTCTCCATCGGGATTCGTCTTGCAGAAACCGTGCCCCCCAATCAGTCGGACTTCAGCGCCCTCTACCGGTGAACCGGTCTGCTCATCGATGATAGTACCCTCAATGGAGCCCGACCTGGTTGCCTTAATACTATGGAAGAAGAAAGGTCCTCCTGAAATGGGACCATCGCGAATGATATACGCCACCTCCCCTGCCCGCCCACCGCGAATGAAAATTACGCCATTAGAGTCTTGAACCACTCCTGCCACCTGCTCCAGTAACTCCTCGACGGTCGTGACGGGTTTACCCGAGTCGGTTCCTCGCAATGCTGAAGTGTTTGTTAGAGTCGGCGGTAGATGAATCAGATCAACAGTATCCGGATTGACGCGCTCCTCTCGAATAGGTACCGGGTTCCTAGCGAGCGATCTGATGACTTCAGTCGTTTGGCCGTGGAGAACCATGACGTCCACCACCTCGATCGGCGCGTAGTCCAAGTGACTGATCTTCAAGGAGTGTATTCCAGACCTCAAAAATCTGATCACAAATGCGCCGCTTGAATCTGTCATGGCCCCCATTGCGGTGCCAATCACAGCGACAGCGGCGCCTCGCAGAGGTTCGCCTGATTCCTGGTCAGTTATCACTCCTTTGATTTGGCCGGTCTTGGCACCCAGAACTGATGTGCTCGATATCAGGCAATACAGGACGATGCATATAGTAATGGGCTTCGCTGCACATATCAACTGCGGAAGACCCGTGAACACGCCTACGACACTGAAGAACCCTCGCCTCATCTTACTCACCTCTCCTTCCGAAAACTGCTAGAGGCCGCTTTCCCCTGCTTCTTGTAAAGGTACTCAGAACGCTCGCAGTTGTAACCATATGGTACATCCCTCAACCGCAGATTGCAACTGGTCGAACCCGAGCCGGTCACGGCAAAGGTTCCGCCGCGTAGATCGCTGAGGCAAAAGGCACCGGTCCCACGCCTTGTGAGAGAAGCAGTGTTACTCAAATACACCACCTTTGCGCCCGTGACGGGCGGGCCGCTGTCCTCATCAACCAGGGCGCCTTCGGTCCCGATCCGCCAGTCCCACAGCTCGGTTAGAAGCGGGTAGGGCAAGTACTGCCACAATCCATACCAATACCAGTACAACTGCCAGCCCGAGTTGTCACCGCCGCGAATGAGTACGATGACATTGCCTGCGGAATCATACTGAATCCAAGGACGGTGATAGTCAGGATTTCTCAGGTACTCGTGTGAGAGCGGCACCACGATATCCGGGATACGCCCCATCTCGGTGGCGCTATGGAGTTGAGCCAGTCTCTCGTAGTGCCTACCAAGCGTATCCGCACCGTTCGAACCATCCTGCTCGCTACTTGCAGGCACTGAAACCACGACGATCAATACAGTCATGAGTACACTCAGCATGAGCCTCACCTCCCTCCCTCCGGATTGGTCCGGCGTGTAACCTTGCGTTTCAACTCCAGCGACAAATGGGTAGTCTCGCCGTTTTCGATTTCGATGTGGTTGACTTCGCGCGTATCATAGTCGGGGTGCGTGACTCTTAGCTTGAACACGCCTTCCAGGCTATAGACCGCGTACTCGCCGTCAAAGTTGGTTTCGCCGTTGGATTGGGCGCCTATAAGGCTGGTTAGGGCGCCCCTAATTGGAAGACCGGTCTCTTGATCCGTAACCACACCCTGGATCGAGCCAAATTTCAGAGTATGGAAGGGACGATACTCTACGGCCTCTCCCTTGTTTGCTCGGACGCTGTCGGTCCAACGTCCCTTCTCTAGTTTTCGCTTGTAAGTCTCTTCCGGGGACAGCATGATGGTATGCTTGATTCGGATATCGTGATGTCCGCAGCCACCCAGTCGGGTCAGCTCATGTGAGTATTCCGTCGTAGAATCCTGGACGATCGGTAGATCGGTCACCATCACTTGCTGATATTGAGGATGGACAAAACGCAGCGAGCAGTCCCCCACCGGGACATACGGGATCTCGTACTCACCCCGATTGTTGGTGATGCAGTAGACTTCAGTGCCCTCCAGGAAGACCCTGGCATCAACGATCGGTCCTCCGGTGGAGTCGTCGGTCAGAACTCCTTTTATTTCTCCTACCGGATAGTCAGGTAATGGCTTGTCCCAGACACCCACTACTTTCGGCTGCCTAGATCTGGCCAGCATCTCCGCCTTTGCTTTCTGCCGTCGTAACCATTCTTCCGGCGGACCGCCCTTGTACACCACGTCCGCCACCTGTTTCAGGAGGTCGTCGACGGTGAGAACCGGCCTGGGCTTGGTTACTTCTTCCGAAATGAGATGCTTCTCTAGTATTGCCGGCAGGTCGCGAGTGGGCTCAGCGCTGTGGCAATTGGATGCACTGTCGGGGCCGAGAAGCCAGGCGATAGACAATAACAGTAGAAACCAGCGCACGATCTTCGAACTCCTCCGTCAACGATGTTTGCGACAGGACGACATACGTCACCCTGCCGCGAGACCAAAGCTGCTTGTTGAGGGGGATCTAGCATTGAGACGTGACTCCTCCCCGATCTGTGCAATAGGATCGCCCCTGTTTTTCAGCCTCACTACTAGGTCGAGACCCCGCCGCGAAACGGTCGCCGGAGGCGAGGTTTCGACATTTGCCAATGCGGCACCAAGGGTCTTCTGGATCGGGAGAAGATGGCAGAACCTAAGAAGGTTCTTCCCTACTTGGGAATGTAGTAAACCCCGGAGCTGTTGATCTTCACCGTCGGCAGCTTTCGGTGCTGCTCGAAATGGTCGTAAATCGGCCGCAATTCCTTCCACAGGCGTTTGGCGTCGGCGTTCGATTTGCCCCCGCGTACCAGCATCTTCTGGTTGGCCTCGTTGTCCATCCGGCAGGGGAAGATATGTACGGGGATATTGGCCTGCCCCGACGACTTGGCATCCACGGCAAAGACATACAAGATCTTGATAACCTCGTCGCCCAGGGGAATGCATCCGATCGTCACACGGTTACCGTGTATGAATATATCCCCACCGGCATCGTTGCCGGACTTGCGGATCCGGTCCGACTTGTTGGGGTAGTTGGTGCCCAGAGACAAATGGAAATTGCTCGCCGGGTTGAACCGATCAACATGATAGACCCCTTCCGGAATTTGCAGATCTCCTTGTCTTCGTTTCGGACCCAACGTTCCGCAATAGGCCGTAAATGGCCAACTGGCCAGCAATTTGTACTTCCCTGAGGAATCGGCCCACAACTCCAGGATTTGTTCGGATTTGAACGCTCGGATAAAAATCCTCTGCGGCGGATTGGCGATTCCGATTTTCTCCGTCAGGCTATCGCGGATCGCCTGTGTCTCGACCCGGGCTTCGCGAACTCTCGGAAAACGCTGTTGATCTTCGGCGAAAGTCTTAGCTGTCGCAACATCGTTAGAAACCATGACTATCAGCGCCGGTATCAGTATCCATTTGAAGACAACTCCCACAATCAATCCCTCCTTTGCCAGGCACAGAGCCGAATTCTCCTTTGCTGTTTATACAACTAAAGTTTCGTTCAAGAAAGTGTGAACAAATCGAAGTTTTGCTCGTCTATGTTAATTGTAGGGACAGTTGCATCCAAGACGATCTCGACCCACCGTCCGAGAGCCAAACTTGACCCGGTCGACATTCGAATAAGTGCAACGAACGACTCGTTGGAGTCGTATCATGTCTGAAACCTCATCGCCTCCTCGCCCTCCTACCGCCAGAGTGGCTATTTTTAAGCGCGTGTATACAGATCACAGACAACCGGCACGGGCAGGACTCGTGAATGTCCGGCTATGGATTTAACCAAAAACGCCAAAAAGCGGGTGACAACAGAATAACAACGTTTCACGATCCATTCTTGGGACTTCCCATGCTCGATCAGACTGCATGAATGGGCCAGATTATTGCGCAATTGCTGCGTGCATCAGCAAGCCCATTGTGCGGCCTCTTGCACAGGCTTCAAGACGGGATTTTGGGCCTATCGACGGCGTTTCCAGGAGGCGTTAGTCGTTGACAAATAAGGAGATTGTCTTATATTGAGAAGCGTACCAACGCACCTAGTCATCGCTATAGATACACACCGTTTTGGAGGCGCGTACTGCCCAATGCTGGCCTGTCCGGCCCCCTTGCGAACTTTGTTGAGAAGAGAGTACAAGCAACACACATAAACACGATCCGCTACAGAAATGGAGACTTTACCCATGAGAAACAAGCGCTCAATGGTCTTCTTCGTCCTGGTCGCGGTGCTGGCTTTGGCCTTCACTGTAAATGCCGGCCTTCCTCCGGCAGGCAAACTTACGGCCAAAGAAGTTACCACGAAAGCTAAGACTCTAAGCACCCAGGAACAGGTGTGGGATTTCTCGGCTCCCGCCCAGGATCAGGACCGTCCTGCGCCGGTGAAAGCAGCCATGCAGGGTGGAGACATCCTGGCCACGGCAGTCGCCATTACTTCCGTGCCGGCCTCGCTGACCGGTACAACAACCGGTTATGAAGACAACTACGCCGAGGTCTGTCCGCTGCAGAACCTGACGAGCACGGCTCCCGATGTTGTCTATTCTTACACTCCGACGATCGACGTCATTGCCGACGCGGTCCTCTGTGAATCGTCCTACATGACTTACATGTGGATTTATGAAGACGACGAAACCACCCTTCACGCCTGTAACCAGTTTGACCAGACTTGTTCGACTCCGAACTCGGCTCTGTACAATGTCCCGATGTATGCCGGTCATACCTACTACATCGTGATCGACGGCCGTCAGTCGCAGTCCGGTGACTACCAGCTAGACTTTGACGCGCGTGAGCCGGTTACGGCCATCACCATCACTCCGGCTATCGCCGATAACGCCAACGACGGTCTCATTCTGGGTATCAAGTACACCGGCCAGGATGACACCGCTCTCTACTGGCAGGCTTCGATCGATGACGGCGCCACCTTCGGCGGCGCGGTTAACTTCATCGGCGGCGAGCGCATTTACCCGTCGATGGAATTCTGGGGCGACGACTCCGTGTACTACGGCTCGGAGACTCAGGTAGGCTCCGGTAACACCTATCGTATCCAGGCTTTCAACACCGACATCTCCCTGATCGCCGGTACTTTCTGGGATTGGGATCAGTACGGAATCGGCCCCTCGCTGATGTCCGACATGGGCTGTGACGCCAACTATCCTTATATCCACTTCCCGGCCGAAAGCAAATTCGGCATTGTGTCCATGGTTAACTCGTACGGCGCGGCCGGCGTGTTCGATGGTCCTTTCCTCCTCTATCCGTTCGACACTACGGCTGGCTCCGGATGGGCTACGATCAGCTGGTACGACTCACTCGATGTCTATGCCCTGAACGATGTCTCCTCCTGCCGCTCCGATATCGACAACATTACCGGTGTCGGATACTCAGTTTACGACTGGATGCATCCGGGCGACACCACCTGGGGAGTCCTGTACCGTATCGATGCCTTCTACAACTCGGCCGATCCTGACGGTATTGGCGGACTGTCCTTCTTCACCGCCGGCGGTGTGGGAGAACACATGACCAACCCGTCAATCGACGCTCACGATGCCAACGTGCTCGTGGTGGCCGAGTATTGGACTACCACCGGTGCAACTCCTTCGGACAAAGACATTGTATGTCTGTACGCCGTTGGAGACTCCGGTCTGACCAACTTGACCCTGGGCACCGTTATCAATACCGACGGTGACGAAGAGCACCCGGACGTTTCCTGGGTCGGCGGCGAAACCTTCGTGGTCTGCTATACCCGTGGTGACTCTCTCTTCTCGATCGTTACCGAAGACGCCGGTCTGACCTGGAATCCGGAAGAAGTGATCGCCGGTCCGAACGTTGACATCTTCGGCCCTGACTACTTCGTCCATTCCCAGAAGCGTTGTATCGACGTCTCCGACTTTGGTCTCAAGGTCGCCTGGGAGTATCAGACGGTTAACAACCCCGACAGTAGTATCTTCGTACACTACGCCAGTCTGGCTGCGGCTCCGCCTCCGGATGCCGATGCTGACGGCGTGCCGGACGACACCGACAACTGTGTCAACGTGTCCAACCCGGGTCAGGAAGATCTCGATCTGGATGATGTCGGCGATGTCTGCGACAACTGTCCGTCCGTCGCCAACACCGATCAGCTCAACGGCGATGCTGACACCCACGGTGACGCCTGTGATAACTGCCCGACTATCGACAACGAAGATCAGGCAGACTACAACACCGACGGTGTCGGCGATGCTTGCTGCTGTATTCTCCGCGGTGACATCAACGACGATCTCTCCCCGACCATCGCCATCGATGACCTGGTCGTACTGGTTGACTTCATGTTCAACTTCGGCCCGGAACCGCCGTGTATGGATGCGGCTGATATCAACGGCGACGGCAACCCGACTATCGCCATTGACGATCTCGTCTGGCTCGTTGACTTCATGTTCAACAGTGGCCCGGCGCCGACGGATTGCCCGTACTAAGTCTACTCTCTAGATCTTAGATACATCAAGGCCGTCTCTTCTGAGACGGCCTTTTTTTGTTAGGGGATATGCCGCAATCATCTGTTGGGAGATCCCTGTAGGGCGTGACTGTCTTCAGTCGCGCCATCGTAAGTTGGAGGAGTGAACTGGGCACTATAGGAGGCCCACTAATACTGCTTCAAAAGTAAACCCACCCTGGGAAGGGTGGGCCACGAAGACGAAAACATCCGTCATACACTACCTCTGCAAAAAAAGGCCGGGACTACACAGATCCCGACCTTCGATATCGATCATGGCGGCAGACGAGGACGTCCGCCACCCACTTTGTCCGTGACGCTACTTGCCGGCTTTCACCGCTTTCATGTCTTTGGCGCGTTGCGCGATCTCGGTCATCGCCTCGATCGCCTTGTCGACATGGGCCTCGGTATTGAAGGCACCGATCGAGAACCGTACGCCACCGTGAATCTCAACCGTCCCCAGCTGCTCGTGCACCAGCGGAGCACAATGCAGTCCGGTACGGGTAGCGATATTGTACTCGACATCGAGCATGATACCCACATCACCGGCCTCAAGACCATCAACATTGATCGTAACCGTCGAGAGATGGTCGGTCATGTCATCGCAGCAATAGGTTTTCACTCCGTCGACCTTCTTCATGCCGTCGACCAGTTTGCAGGCCAGGCGGTACTCCTCTTCGTAGATCGGCCCGATTCCGCCCTGCTCCTCGATCCAATCCTGTGCGGCCCACAACGAGGCGATACCCACCATGTTGGGGGTGCCGTACTCCATGCGATAAGGGTACTCATCGAGATGGTAAGGATAAGCACTCCGCACGCCGGTACCACCGGAACGGGAATGGGTCAGATCGACGCCGTCGCGAACCACCAGGCCGCCGATTCCGGTAGAACCAAGCAGCGATTTGTGGCCGGTGAATGCCAGCACATCGATGCCCATAGCTTTCATGTCGATCGGGATCACGCCGGCCGTCTGGGAAGCATCGATCGCGAATCGGATTCCCAGCTCTTTGCACAGCCAACCAATCTCCTTGACCGGCTGGATCGTGCCGATGACGTTGGAGCCATGGTTGACCATAACCAGTTTAGTGTTGGGTTTGATAGCTTTCTTGATGTCGTCGGGAGAAACAAAACCGGCGGAGTCAAAAGGCACCCAGGTGGCCTCAACACCGCCGTCTCGAACCATATGCTTAATCGGCCGGATTGCCGAGTTGTGCTCGAGATTTGTAGCAACAACGTGGTCTCCGGCCGTTAACGATCCCTGAATGATCAGGTTCAGAGAATCGGTAGCATTATAGCCGAAACAACATCGTTGCGGTTTCGCCTCGTCTCCGCCAAAGAACTTTGTCAGGCGTTTGCGCAGATCCTCCAGGATATTCCCCGCCTCGATAGCCTTGTCGAATCCGGAACGTCCCGGGTTGACCCCGCAGGACTCATAGAAATCGACCATGAATTTGTAGACTTTATCGGGCTTGGGCCAGGAGGTCGCGGCGTTGTCGAGATAAATCAATTCTTCCACAAGCTACTCCAACTAGCGACAGATACGTTCTGTCATACCATCTCTCTGCCAATGCGAACCGACTCACGGGCATGAGTAGGCTCAATCGCTAAATATATACTATTTCTGGGAAAACGCCAACTACAGCTTGCAGGGAGGATTAGATACTTTCGAGGAACTTGTGGTACTGTTCGCCCCACATTTCGCGGCGATGGTGGTCGATTATGTGGCGACGGTAGTCATCGCCGAGCCGCTTGGTATCAATCTCGCCGTTGCGCATCTTGAGTACCAGATCGGCCAGCTCCTCGGGAGAATCGGAAGGATAGGTATGAGCCCCGCCCGCCAGACGGAGTTCATCGATTGCCTCGCCACGCAAGGCACCAAAAATGATCGGCCGCCCCGAAGCCATGTACTCGAACATCTTCGAGGGGAAAGCCATCTTGGCGACCTTAACCTCTTTGAGCGACTCGATCAGCACATCGGCCGCCTTGAGGAAATAGGGAATCGTCTCCAGTGGCTGAAGCCCGATAATACTGACGTTTTTGAGGCCGTACTCCTGAACCATCTGTTCCAGGGCGCTGCGCTTCTGACCGTCGCCGATCAGGGCAAAATGTATGTCCGGCTGATCGACCAACTGTCTGGCGGCTTCAATAACCGTCTCAAGAGGCCGCACCCAACCAAGCGTTCCGGAATAGAGCACCAGAAACTTCTCATCCCACCCGAATTTGTGGCGAATACCGTTGGAATCGGAGTCGATAAACTCCCGCCCGACGCCGGATTTGATCGTGGCAATACTTTGCCTCGGGATGCCCACCATCTGATCCATGTAGGTTGAGATTCCGTCGGTCACGGACACTACCTTATCGGCCTTGCGATAGAGGCTGTGCATCACCCAGCGAACCACACGGGTGAAAAAGCCCTGCCTGAGATTTCCAAAGTCCTCTGACGACTCCGGCTGCAAGTCTCGAACTTCGATTACAAACCGACACCGACGTATTTTGCTGAGAATCCAGCCGATAACCGGCGAAGTCACCGGCGGCGTCGAGGCCAGCACCAGATCGAACTTCTGCTTGATGCGGAAGGAGTTGAGAATCGTGGAAATCAGGAAGGTTATGAATCCCACCATCCGTCGAGCCGGCTGGCTGTTGGCGGCCGGTAGAACCCAACTTCGATAGACTTTGATTCCGTCCATCTCTTCGGCATAGAAGAACTTACCCTTGTATTTTTCGGGCACTATACCGTCTGGATAATTGGGTATGGCGGTCAGAATCGAGACATCGCTGCCGTTTTGAACGAAATATCTCGCAAACTCGTAAAGCCGCCGCACCGCTCCCCGCTCGGGAGGAAAGTGTTGGGTAACGATAAGAATTCTCATACTTTACCGCTCGCAAGCTAGTCCTTTTCGCCAGATAAAGCAAGCTCTTTCGTCCCCTTATCGGCGCCGCCGATACCCGTTCTTTAGCACTTTCAAAACCCTTGACTGACAATTCGCAGGCCAGTATTTTCTAGTGTTGGGAAATATGACATGTGCCCAAAACTCAGACACCTAAACGATGGAACATTCTGAGATTGGGTCGATATAAAAGGCAAGCATTGAGTTACTATAAGAAAGGTGTGGCTAGATGAGAAAGTTGACAATTACACTCATGTTAATCGGGATCGCGGCACTCATGATTTCCGTGGGCGTCGCCGGCGAAGAAGCCAAAACCGAGGCCAAGAAAGAAGAAGGCCCCAAGCACGAGTATGTGGGCGCCAAGAAATGCAAGATCTGCCATAAGGACGTCTACAACTCCTGGCTGAAGACCAGCCATGCGACGGCCATGGATAAGCTGTCCGCCGAAGAGCAGAAGAAGCCGGAATGTGTCGGATGCCACATGACCGGACATCTCGCCGACGGTACCATGATCCCGCACGTTGAGTGCGAGGCCTGCCATGGCCCGGGTAAGGACTACAAGTCGCCCAAGATCATGAGCAAGAAGAAATGGCCGGCCGATCCGGAGAAGCACAAGAAGATGGCCATTGAAGCCGGCTTAATCTATCCGGTAGAGGAAGACTGCACGCGCTGTCACCGCAAGGAAGGCAACGACAACTTCAAGCCGTTTGACTTCGAAAAGCGCAAAGGCGAAGTTCACCCGGTGGCTGCTAAAGG
>Ga0180435_10006677_pt1 | contig 11044 bp, 9 predicted proteins | sample SS_ome_3_FD_132467 | JGI IMG/M metagenome (GOLD analysis project Ga0180435, IMG submission 132467) | Hypersaline lake sediment archaeal communities from the Salton Sea, California, USA - SS_3_S_1 metaG | ecosystem: Environmental > Aquatic > Non-marine Saline and Alkaline > Hypersaline > Sediment...
ATCCGGAATTGGATAGGTCCGGTCACCATCTTCAGCCTGATGGCTTGCGGATTTCTCGGTATCAGCGGCATCATCAATCCAGTAACCATCCTTTTTACCCAGCAGGACAGACATGCGATGGAATGGATCCGGAAAGAGCTCCCATCTGACGCTGTCTTCTACATTGACACCTTCCAATGGGGAACGAGTATCACCCCATCCAATGGCGGGGGTTGGATAACTGCCTTTACGGGCCGCGGCATTATCCATCCTTACATTCCGGAACAAAGAGAGGCCTTACAAGACTTCCTCACAGCGCGTGATGTCGATTACATTTACACTCACAACCCAGCCCCGCTGCCCGACATTCCCCTCTTCGCCAACGCCAAACCCGTTTTTCAAACCTACAACATCACCATCTACGATCTCGATGCCCCTGAATAACGAATTGACAGATCAACGGCTTGATTTTTTAACAAAATGACCACCGCTTTTTTTGTATAACTCTCCTAGCCATTACGAATTTTAATTTATACATTGATTTTCCCCGCCTGTGGTAGAATCTTTACGCTCCAACTGCCAATTTGGTAGACAGGGCCAGTGGCCCGGACAATATTCGGAGGTATATAAAAATATGAAATACACGAAGAAATTCGCTTTGGTTTTGGCTCTGCTTACAGCAGCATTCCTGATGGCAAGCTGCACCGCACCTGCGGCAGCACCAGTTGAAAGCCAACCGACAATTGATGTTGCAGCCCTCAAAGCAGAGATTGCCAGCACCGTAATCGCCGAGATCACACAGCAGGCCCCTGCCCAGCCGGAAGCCCCTGCGGAAGAACAGCCCGTCGTTGAGCAACCCACCCAGACCCCCTGGGTGATCACTGCTACGCCAGACCCCGCACAGGAAGAAACCATGGGAGTTGTCGCAGTGCTCCCCACTGCTACCAAGAAACCCGCCACCAGCGGCGGCGCAGTTTGGCCGACTGTCACCCCGACCTACTACACGGATGTTGCACGCTGCGCCAATTTGCAACCGGCAAGCTATAGCGTGGTCTCCCCGGGTTATGATTTTGATACCGTTTGGACGATCGAGAACACTGGTCACCGACAATGGAACACAAGTTTCTACTATAAAATGCGTCGTTTTGACGGCACAGAATTTGGACCTGTATATGTTGGCGCACTCACAGTGGGCGACACGTTCAATGCTGTTCTCGACACTACAGCACCGCATACCCCCGGCAACTACGTGAATACACTGTATCTTGTCAATGACGACGGCGTGACCTTCTTCACATCCGCCTTCGTTTTCACCGTCAAATAGTTTTCCCAGGCAGCCGCCGGGTTGTGACGATGATCGACAAAACAAAACTCAAAGCCGAGGCTTTCAGCCTCGGCTTTGCCTTATGCGGGATCACCACACCTGAGCCGCCAGCACATTTTGGCGCTTATGAGGCCTGGGTGAACGCTGGCCGACACGCAGACATGCATTACCTGTCAACCGCGCGGGCTAAAGCCGTGCGTGCAAAACCCGCTGAACTCCTCCCAGGCTGCAAATCGATCATTATCCTGGGTGCACCCTACCCTGCACCACCTCCAATTACAACCTCAAATGCAGCCCAGATCGCCGGCTATGCGAAGTCTACAGATTACCATAACGTTTTCCCGCCGCGGCTCGAAGCGCTGGCAGCCTGGATCACGACACAGGCAGGGCGTCCCGTCGCCTGGCGCGGTTTCTCGGATACCGCCCCGATTCTGGAACGGGAACTGGCGCAGCGTGCCGGTTTGGGCTGGATCGGGAAGAACAGCAGCCTGATCAACCCGCAGTTTGGCTCTTTCTTCTTACTCACCGAGCTTTTCATCGATGAATTTATCGAACCCGATCCACCCTTCGAAAGCAACCAATGCAGCACCTGCAGCAAATGCATAAACGCCTGCCCCACACAATGCATCCAAAATGACCGCACGATAGACGCCTCGCGATGTCTGTCTTACCTGAGCATTGAAAACAAAGGTCCCATCCCCCCAAAACTGCGTCCCGCTATGGGCACACGGATATTCGGCTGTGACACCTGCCAGACCGTTTGCCCCTGGAATGGCAAGATCGCTCTGGAAGCCGCCCAGACCCTTTTCCCGCAATACCACGATCCCGACACCCTTTCGCTCGTTAAAGCGTTAGAAATGAACGAGAACGCCTTCCGTGAGCGGTTTCGTCACACACCTGTCCTGCGCGCCAAACGCAAGGGTTTTCTGCGCAATGTCGCGGTTGTTTTGGGCAATATGGCTGATCCTGCCACTATTCCCACCCTGACAAACTGCTTGCAAAATGAAAGCGAGCCCCTCGTCCGTACACACGCAGCCTGGGCATTGGGGTGCTTCCACACCCCTGAAGCGCAAATCGCCCTGCAAAACGCCCTTGCCTCAGAATCTGATCCTGCTGTTCTGAATGAGATCAAAGCTGCGCTTGAATCCTGGTAACACACAATTCCTAACCCTCTGATACTGACTATCTTGAAACCAACTGCCCTGATTGCTGAATGGTGGTTGATAGATCAACCAACTTAACAAAAAAGACCGCCCTCACATCGGGCGGCCTCGTTTATTCAATTCGTTGTTCCTTACGGATAGGCCGTAGCCTGAACAACCGCAGGGGTTGAAGTAGCGGGAACGGTTGCCGTAGGCGTCACAATATTTGCCTCAATGATCAAGATCTGACCTGCATAAATCGTATTCGCATCTTCCAATCCATTTTCTTCGAGAATGGATTCAACAGTTGTGTTGAACTTGGAAGCGATAAGATCAATACTGTCACCGACCTTGATCGTGTACTCAATCTTTGTGCCCGGCACGAAATCAGTGGGCAGTGGGGTCTCTGTAGGCAGTGTCTGATCTTTGGCAGGAATGAGGATCTTGTCACCAGGATTGATGGGACAGGAGCCGCCAAAATTGTTCAGTGCCAGCAGCACATTGATGTCCACTTCAAACTGCTCGGCAATGCCCCAACAGTTGTCATATTCCTGCACTGTGTATTCAAACGGCCCTGTTGGTGTGGGTGTCACCGTGGGTTCAGGGGTCAACGTCATCGTCGGCGTAAGTGTCACTGTTGCCGTTGGCGGCACCATCGTTGGGGTGAATGTTACTGTAGGCGTGGGGGTCTCAGTTGCAAAAAGTGATGACAGGCTGAAACCGCCACCGGACGCATCCTTTGTCAGTGAGGTAACCAGGAAAATGATGCCAGAAACCACCAACACCGCCACCAGGCCCCAGATCACGAAAGGCATCACACGCTGACGTTTCTTGTATTTATTGATCACATCTTGCGGATCTTTATTAGCCATAAGCTTACCTGTTGCTATCCTTTCAATGCGCTCCTCATCACCTCACATGAGTGTACACCACCCACGTGAAAACCGGATTTTGAGGGCTTTCATTGGAATTTATTCTACCTGATTATAGAAAATTTGGCAAAAAGACGATTTCTTTGTCAAGCACCTTAACGATGGTTTTCAGCCACATACTTTTTCAGGAACTGACCGGTGTATGATTGCGGATTAGCGCAGATCTGTTCCGGTGTGCCTGCCGCGATAACCTGTCCGCCGCCATCGCCGCCCTCTGGACCAAGATCGATCAAGTGGTCAGCCACCTTCACGATGTCCAGATTATGTTCAATGATGACCACAGAGTTACCCGCATCCACCAGTCGCTGCAAAACCTCGATCAGCTTGTGCACATCGGCGGCGTGCAGCCCAACAGAAGGTTCATCCAGCACATAAAGCGTCTTGCCCGTTGCACGGCGAGAGAGCTCCTTTGCTAGCTTTACACGCTGTGCCTCACCACCGGAAAGCGTGGGGGCAGGCTGTCCGATACGCACATAGCCTAAACCAACGTCATTCAGAGTTTTCAATTTCTTCATAATGCGCGGGAAGGATTCAAAAAATTCCAGTCCGGTCTCCACCGTCATATCTAACACTTCGGCGATATTCTTTCCCTTGAAACGCATTTGCAGAGTCTCACGGTTAAAGCGCGCACCGTGGCACACGTCGCAAGGCACATACACATCAGGCAAAAACTGCATTTCAATGCGCAGTTGACCTTGTCCCTGGCAGGCCTCGCAACGCCCACCGCGCACATTGAACGAGAAGCGGCCAGGTTTGTAACCGCGCATCTTGCTCTCCGGGATCTCGGTAAACAATTTTCGGATATCGTCAAATACCCCGGTATACGTTCCAGGATTGGATCGTGGTGTCCGTCCAATGGGAGATTGGTCTATATTGATGATCTTATCAACAAATTCCAGTCCTTGGATCGCATCATGCTCGCCAGGCGAGGTCCGGGCACCGTTCAATTCTTTTGCCAACGCCTGGTAAAGAATATCAACCATAAGGGTAGACTTGCCTGATCCGGAAACACCGGTGATGCACACCAGCTTGCCCATCGGGATCTCTACATCAATGTTCTTGAGGTTATTGGCCCGTGCGCCAACCACGCGCAGGGATTTATTATTCCCGTTCCTGCGCTTCTCTGGGATGGGCACCTGCAAGCGCCCGTCCAGATATGCACCGGTCAGGGATTCAGGCGTCGCCAGGATCCGATCCAACGGCCCTTCAGCAATCACCCTGCCGCCGTGCTCACCGGCACCTGGCCCCAGATCCACGATCCAGTCTGCTTCGCGGATGGTTTCTTCATCATGCTCTACCACCAGCACAGAGTTCCCCAGGTCACGTAGCCCCTTCAAGGTCTTCAGCAGGCGCGCGTTGTCACGCGGGTGCAGCCCAATCGAAGGTTCATCCAGCACGTACAAAACCCCCATCAAACGTGAACCAACCTGTGTCGCCAGGCGGATCCGCTGTGCCTCTCCACCGGAAAGTGTACCCGCAGGCCGGCGCAAGGTCAAATAATCCAGTCCCACATTTACCAGAAAACCCAGACGGGAATCAATTTCCCTGAAGACACGTTCCGCGATCACCAGATCGCGCTTACTCAACGATGTATTCTCACCATACAATTCACGCACCCATTCCAGCGTGCGCACCACGGGCCAGTCTGTTACCTCGATAATGTTCTTGTCATCTACTGTCACTGCAATCGATTCTGGTCGCAGGCGCGAACCGTGACAGGTTGGGCAGGGTTTGTCACTCATATACTCCTGAATGCGCGACCGCACATAATCCGACGATGTTTCCCGAAAACGCCGCTCCAGGTTATGGACAACCCCTTCAAAGGCCATCTTCACCGTTGAACGCCTGTCATTCGCGCTCTTGAATTTCACGGTGATCTCTTTGCCTTTGGTGCCATACAGAATAATGTCCAGTTTTTCCTTGGGCAGGCTCTTCACCGGCGCATCCATATCAATATCAAATTCGCGGCAGGTGGCTGTCAGCATCTGCCAGTAATACCCACCTCTTTCCCGATTACGGGTCGTGTTCCATTCCATCGCCGTGATCGCGCCGCTGTTCAGGGAACGGCTGGACCTGGGAATCAATAATTCTGGGTCGATCTCCAGCTTACTCCCCAGTCCCTGGCAGTCAGGGCAGGCACCATGCGGTGTATTGAACGAGAAACTGCGCGGCTCGATCTCTGGCAGGCTGATACCGTGTTCCGGGCACGCCAGATGCTCAGAATAAAACATCTCAACCGGCTCATCATCCGTCACATCCAGCACTGTCAGATACCCTTCACCAACTTTCAAGGCTGTTTCCACTGAATCCGTCAGGCGTGAACGCTGCGCAAGCAGATCTTCTTCGTTTTCCGGCTCGCGGCGCACAAGGCGGTCGACAACCGCTTCGATCGTATGGATCTTGTAGCGGTCCAGATTGATCTCCTCATCCAGGCTGTACAATTCGCCGTCCGCCCGTACGCGCAGGAACCCTGCCTTGCGGATCTCTTCAAACACGGCCTGGTAAGTCCCCTTGCGACTGCGCACCACCGGTGCAAGGATCATCAAGCGCCGACCGGCAGGCAAAGCTTCTATCTTATCCACAATTTCCTGAGCAGACTGACGTGTTACCACACGGCCACAGATCGGGCAGTGTGGAATACCCACGCGGGCAAACAGTAAACGGAAATAGTCATACACCTCGGTCACCGTGCCCACCGTGGAGCGCGGATTGCGGGATGTCACTTTCTGGTCAATCGATACAGCCGGGGAAAGTCCTTCAATAGAATCCACATCCGGCTTCTCCATCTGCCCCAAAAACTGACGTGCATAAGCCGACAGCGACTCAACGTACCTACGCTGACCTTCAGCGAATATGGTATCGAAAGCAAGTGATGACTTGCCGGAACCGGACAGACCGGTCACAACAACCAGTTTGTCACGGGGAATCTCAACATTGATATTCTTCAGGTTATGCTGCCTCGCCCCCGTAACGCGAATTACATTCTTACTCATTCACCTTATCCTGACCAGGCCGATCGATCAGCCTGAAATTTTCTATATTGCACCTGCGTGCAATGTGGAATTATACCAGAACATACGTCCAATTAATTTTTCTTTTCCTTAAAATTCTTACAGTTCCCCTGCTTTTTTCATCATATCTGGAAGTGGTACGCAGTACCTCTCAAATGATTTAACCAAATTTGCATTTTCTTGAAGCAAAAACCCCTGCCAGGCTGTATAATGACACTAGTCTTTATCAATCCAATTACAGCAATTATCCTTACTGGAGGAAAACATGGCAGAAAACCAAGTTTCAGAACAAACACATAAAAAACGAATCAACAGTTGGGTGATGTATGACTGGGCCAATTCAGCATTTGCGACCACCATCATGGCCGCTGTCCTCCCTGTCTACTACTCTTCAGTGGCCAGTGCCAACCTCACCCCCGCTGATGCAACCGCAAACTGGGCTTTCACCACAACCATTGCGCTTATCATCGTAGCCATCATGTCGCCAATTTTAGGTGCCATGGCAGATTTCAGCGGTGCAAAGAAAAAATACATGACTATTTTCGTCTGCGTTGGCGTTACCGGCACTGCACTGCTCTACCTTGTTCAGACCGGCGACTGGATGATGGCCTCCATTTTTTACATCATCGCCAGCATCGGCTTCTCTGGCGGCATCGTCTTCTATGATTCGCTGCTGCCCCATATCGCCAAACCAGATGAAATCGACCAGGTGTCATCCAAAGGCTATGCCATTGGTTACCTGGGTGGCGGTTTACTGCTGGCTGTAAATCTGGCAATGATCATGCTCTCCCCCGAGCACCTCACCGGCCTCATGTCACGTCTCTCCTTCCTTTCGGTTGCCGTCTGGTGGCTTGTCTTTACCATTCCCCTGTGGCGCAATGTCCCCGAACCACCCCGCCGTGTGAAAGAGGGCGAAGAAGGTTTCAATCCTGTTCAGGCCAGTTTCTCCCGCTTGCGCTCAACCTTCGGCGAGATCAAAAAATATCGCCAGCTCCTCAAATTCATTATCGCTTTCTGGTTATATAACAACGGCATCGGCACGATCATTTTCATGGCAACCATTTATGGCACCGAATTGGGCTTCAGCAGTACGACCACCATCGGGACATTGTTGATGGTTCAGTTCGTTGCTTTCCCCTTTGCCTTCCTCTTTGGCTGGTTGGCCAAAAAATTGGGCACCAAGCGCGCCATCCTGCTCAGTCTGGCCATTTACTCCCTTATCGCCATAATCGGCTACTTCCTGTACCATGAGTGGCAATTCTGGATGCTGGGCTTCATGGTCGCCACCGTTCAAGGCGGCAGCCAGGCCCTCAGCCGCTCTCTTTGCGGGCGCATGATGCCCAAGAGCAAATCCGCGGAGTTCTACGGATTTTTCTCAGTCAGCGAAAAGATCGCCGGCACTGCTGGCCCACTGGTGTTTGGTCTGGTCAGCAAACTGATGGGCGGCAGCCGCCTCAGTATCGTCTCCCTGATCATATTCTTCATCTCTGGTTCGCTCGTATTGGCCTCTGTGGATGAAAAAGAAGGGATCCGTGTTGCCGAAGCAGAAGAACAGGATTTCCTCAACGCTTCAAAAAATGTTACAGCTGCCTAGCTCCATTCCCCCACAATAATTTAGAGAGCTCCCGACTTTATCATCGGGAGCTCTTTTTTACCACTTCATCTGAAAAATCCTCGTGGGCGTTCACGCATCTCAAAACAACATACGCGGAAGAGGTTGTGCATACACATGGGTGAAACCATATTTTTGTACCGCGTCCAACACCTGTTGATATTCCTGACGGGTAATCTGCCGGTCCAGCATCTGCCGCTCGCGGCAGCGCCACGTCGGGCGGAACTGGCTCATCAATGATACGGGAATATCCGGTCCAAAGGCATCATGCAGCATGCCCAACACATCCAGGCTGTTCTGCACCTCTCCAGGCAGCACAAGGTGGCGTACCAACACACCTTTCTTCGCGGTCTTTATCCCATCAGGATCCCACGGACGGAGAAAACCACAGGCATCGACCATTTCCTTCATCGATGCCATTGCCAGGTCAGGATAACGGGTATCCCCCATGCATTTCTGTGCAAGCTGAGGGTCCGCAAACTTGAAATCCGGCATGAATATATCCATCCACTTCGCTGCTTCGCGGATCATTTCTGGGCGTGAATAACCAGAACAGTTATACAAGATTGGCAGTTCTTCGCCATCCTTCCGCAGGCGCTCGCACAGCGCCTGAACATGCGGCCAAAAATGATCAGGTGTAACCAGGTTGAGATTATGCACCTTTTTCTGGATCAGGAATTTCGCCATGCGGTACAGATCATTTTCCGAAACCAGCTTCCCGTGATGACCCAATGAAATATCATCATTCTGGCAAAAAAAACAACGACTGGCACATCCACTGAAAAAGATGGAACCTGATCCACTGCGGCCGGTGAAGAACGGTTCCTCGCCAAAATGGGGAAAACTAGATGCCACACGGCAGTGTGCCGTTTCACCACACACGCCTTTCTCCCCCGCCAGGCGATTCACCCCGCATTCACGAGGGCAAAGATGGCAATTCTTGTACAACTCTGATTGCATGCCCGCCTCCAATTGAACCAACACGACTCAAGCACAATAAAAGACAGCAGCCTAAATAGATACAAATAATCAAGAAAAATATTGCAAAGCCAACCGCAGTTTCTCTTCCACTTCCTGCGGGGCATCTTTCGGGATCGCCTGCAGGGCTGACTGCGCTTCAACTACACTATACCCCAGACTGGTCAGCGCTTCAATCACTTCAGCATCCACATCCGTGATTGGGGTACCTTCCAACGGCATCACATCGCCAACTTTGTCCTGAAGATGAAGCAAAATGCGCTGTGCACCCTTCTTGCCAATGCCCGGTACGCGGGTAAAAACTTCCGCTTGCTCGCTGACCACAGCCCGGCGGATTGCATCTACCGTCAAGACTGACAGCGTCGCCAGCGCCGTGCGCGGACCAACCCCATTCACATCCAGCAGCAACTGGAAAAACTCACCGTCTACTTCACGGTCAAAGCCATAGATCGCCCAGGAATTTTCACGGATAACAAGGTGGGTGTGCAAAAATACAGCATCCCCCGCATGCAAATCATCACTGACGCGCACAGGCACATTCACACGCACGCCAAAACCACCCACCTGAACAATGACCTCTTCCTTCTGTACACTGACCACTTCACCCTGAATATTTGCGATCATGTCTCGTTCCTTACTACTAAATCCGACGTCGACGCTGGTTAAAGATCTCATATAACATCACACCAGTCGCCACAGCCAAATTAAGCGAATCGTTTTGGCCAACCATCGGGATACTCACCATTTCGTCACACAGGGCCATCTGCCCAGCATCCAACCCCTGGCGCTCACTACCCATCAACAGCAACACAGGGTCAGGATACACAACCTCCTGATAATCCATTTCGGCGGCATCGCAGGTTCCAATTAAAGGATACCCCATTTGCTGCTTCCAGTCGGCAAACTCAGCAAAACTGGCCTTGACCAGTTTCTGGGTAAAGATCGCCCCCATACTACCGCGCATCGCTGCGGGATCATACGGATCAGTAGATTGGTCCAATAGTATCAACCCTGGAGCGCCGACAGCATCCTGTGTACGCATCACAGTCCCCAAATTACCGGGATTCTGGATCGATTCCATCGCCGTCCAGTTCTCGCCGGGAGCAAGGCGCACATCGGCCAGAGCCATCCAGCGCTGACGAACTACTGCCGCAAGACCTTTAGGCCCGTCCTTAAGAGACATGCTGTGAAACACCTCTCCACTGACATCGACCACTTCCATCCCATTCTTTTTTGCCGTGTCCACCAGCTCCAGGCCAAACACACTGGTCAGCAGTTCAGACGCGACATACAAAACCTCAACTTCCGCATGTTGTTCAATAGCCTCAGCCACAATGCGTAAGCCCTCGATCGTAAAAAGTCCCGTTTTCTGGCGTTCTTTACGATCGCGCAGCTTACGGAACTGTTTAACTCTCGCGTTTGCTCTACTGGTGATGATCATCCTTTTTCAAGACTCCAATAACTGATTATAACCCTGGCTGTGAATATGACAGATTGCCACAGCCAAAGCATCGGCAGCATCATCTGGTTTCGGAATCTCATCCAGCTCCAGCAAGGCGCGCACCATTTCCTGGATCTGCTGCTTTTGCGCGCCTCCCCAACCAGTAACAGCCTGTTTGATCTGCATGGGCGTATATTCTTTCAATTTCACGCCGTTTTGCACCATCGCCAGCAGGATGACCCCCCGTGCCTGTCCCACAGAAATGGCTGTGGTCACATTGCGGCGAAAAAAAAGCTTCTCCACCGCCCCGCTTTGTGGACGGTGAAGAAGGATTAGTTGTGTCAATTCATCATACAGCAAATGCAGGCGTTCTTCCATGGGCATGCCAGCAGGTGTTTCAATGGCCCCGTGCGCTACACTGCGCAGTTCCCCACGCTCATTCTCTTCCACAAACCCATAACCAGTAATGGCCGTACCAGGATCAATGCCGAGAATTAACATGGACGCTTATTCAGATTCCAGGGCTGCCATTGCCTCATCAGAAATACCCAGATTGGAATACACGCTCTGCGTGTCATCCAGTTCTTCCAGGGCTTCAATGGTTTTCATCACCTGCAGGGTTTGC
>Ga0180435_10006679_pt1 | contig 11043 bp, 6 predicted proteins | sample SS_ome_3_FD_132467 | JGI IMG/M metagenome (GOLD analysis project Ga0180435, IMG submission 132467) | Hypersaline lake sediment archaeal communities from the Salton Sea, California, USA - SS_3_S_1 metaG | ecosystem: Environmental > Aquatic > Non-marine Saline and Alkaline > Hypersaline > Sediment...
CCGGCCACGATGGCATCGAACATGCTGAGGCCGTTTTTTCGCATACGATTGATGCAGTCCACCAGAACGATGGAATCGTTGACCACGATACCGCTCAACCCCACCAGTCCGATAAAGCTCATGATCGAAAAATTGTTGCCGGTGACATAGAGCCCGACCATGGCGCCCACGATGGACAGGGGCAGCGCGGTCAGGATGGCGAAGGGCTGGGCGATGGAGTTGAACTGGGAGACCAGAAGGGTAAAAATCAAGATGGCGGCAACGATATAGGCCAGCCGCAGCGATTCGAAAGACTCGGCCGTCTCCTCGTATTCCCCCGAAAAATCGAAGCTATAACCCGGTGGAAGCTCGACGTCTTCCAGCGCCGCCACCAGTTCCTGGGTTATTTCAACGGCCGACCGCCCCCGGTTGTTGGCCGAGATTCTGACAATCCGGCGACGGTCGGAATGGCGGATGCTGTTTAACCCCTCCCCCTGGTAGTAACCGGCAATCGTGGTCAAGGGCACCAGGTCTCCGGCATCGGAACGCACTTTTACCTTTTCCAGCATACGCGGACTGGTCCGTGATTCAGGGGAGAAGCGGAGTTTCAGATCGTATTTCTTGGAAACATCCAGTTCGTCCAGAAATTCACGGATCTCGAGTCCGGCCGTTGCGCCGCGCAGTGTCGTGGCAACGAACTCGAGGGGAATTCCCATGGCGGCTGCCCGCCGCCGATCGATTTCAACCCGCAGCTCCGGGGCCGCATCGCTGAAATCGTCTTTGATATCGACGATGCCCTCGATACCATCCATGGTCGTCCTCACCCGGTTGGTCAGGCGGCGCAGGACATCGAGGTCGTTCCCGACGATTTTCAAAAGGATGGGGGCGGCGGTTGGCGGGCCCCACTGGATTGCCCGAAAACGGATGTCCGCCCCGGGTATCGCTTCCAGAAAGGGACGCAGGCGTTGCTGGATCTCCCGGTGCGACGCGCGGGCAAATTCCTTGCCGTCTTTGAGTTCCACCGTGATCTCGGCGAAGTTACTGATGGTTCCGGTGCCGAAGGAGTATTCATAGGCACTCTGCCCCCGCTGGCCCACCGTGGAGACCACCTGGACCACTTCCGGGACATGTTCGTCCACGATGGCTTCGACATTTCGGGCGACCGCATCGGTAATGGCCACCTCGGTTCCCCGCGGCGTTTCCACCGTAATATAGATATAGTCGAAGTCGGCGTCGGGAAACATTTCCACTTTTACCAGCCCACCCGCCACCGAGCCCAGCGCCCCGCCCAGGCAAACCAATATGATGACGATGACCATCAAGCGGTGGTTCAACGCCCAGGAAACCCCACGGACGTAGATGCGCTTTAACTGCCGGAGATCTTCTTCCGGCCGCACGATTTTACCATCCTTGATCGTGCGCTTCATGATCATGCTCAAAATAAGGGGGTTGGCTATCAGGGCGACCACCAGCGAGGCGCACAGGGCGATGGAAACGGTCTTGGGGAGAAACCCCATGTATTCACCGGTGACCCCCGTCATGAGCAGCATCGGCAGGAAGGCTGCCATGGTCGTCAGGGTGGCGGAGATGACCGGCATGGCGATTTCAGAGGTACCTTCGACCACCGCCGTGATCCGGTCCTTACCCAGCTGATAATGATGGTAGACGTTTTCCACCACGATGATGGCGTTGTCCACGATCATCCCGATGCACAGCACCAGGGCGAAGCGGACCATGTCGTTGTTGGACATGCCGAAGATTTTTAAGAAAACAAAGGAGAGCATCAGCGACAGCGGAATGGACAGGGCCGTGATGATGGCGTTGCGCAGTCCCATGGCGAAGTAGAGAACGATGACGACGATGATCAGGCCGAACACCGCGGAATTGTTCATCTGATCGAAGCCCTGCTTGATATACTTCGCTTTTTCAGCGGTGACGGTGGCATAGACACCGGCCGGAAATGTTTTTTCCAGTTCGGCCAGCTTGGCCCGCACCTTCTGTGATGTCGCCAGGATATTGGCACCGGCCCGTTTTTTAATGGCGATGGATGCCGAGGCCACGCCGTTGACACGGGAATAGGTGATGTCTTCGGAATGACCGTCGACCACCTGGCCGACGTCCTCGAGAAAAACGACCCTGTCCCCCAGATTTATCAGGGGCACCTTGTTGTAATCCTCGACGCGTTTGATCTCGGTGAGCGTCCGCAGGAGAAGTCGGCGACCTTCGACGTTGACCTGACCGCCGGGGATATTGATGTCCGAGCGTTTGACGGCCTGGTAGACATCGAGGATGGTCAGGCCGTACTGGCTCAGTCGTTCCGGGTCGACATACAGTTGTATTTCGCGAATCAGACCACCGGCGACATCGGCGGCGAGGACTTCCGGCATCAGTTCGATTTCATCGGCGACGTCTTCGGTGAGCCGGCGCAGCCTGACCGGGTCGATGTCTCCGACCACCGAGGCGATCATGATGGGGATGTCGGAAAAGCTGACCTCATTGACCTCCGGATCCTCGGCCTCGTCGGGGAGATCCTTGCGGGCGTCGGTCACTTTCTCCCTTACTTTCTGCAGGGAGCGCTCCAGGTCGGCTTCCGCTTCGAAATCGATGACGACGATCGAAACCCCTTCCGCCGAGTTCGAACGCATCTCATCCACATCTTTGAGGTCGCTGAGGGCTTCTTCGATGGGGTTGGTGACCAGGCTTTCGATCTCGCTGGGGGAGGCGCCGGGGTAAAGGGTGACGACGATTGCCACCGGAGCGGATATCTCCGGTTCCCCCTCCTTGGGGAGAGACTGGTAGGCAAAGGTCCCGGCCACGATGGGCAGGGCAATGACCAGCAGGGCAAAAATGAGCCAGCGGTTGATGATATAGTGGAAAAATTTCAAACGTCGCTCTCTGTATCGGCGGGGTTGCTATTGTGCCGCGGCCACCACGACGCGGTCGCCATCCGTGAGATACTGGCTGCCGGTTATGACCAGTCGATCCCCCGGTGCCAGCCCTTCCAGGATTCTGACCGAAGAACCGTCCACCCGTCCCATTTTTACTTCCCGCGCGGCGGCTCTGTCCGCGTCGGTCAGGACAAACACCTCTTTGCGGTTTTCACGGAACAGCACGCACCCCTGGGGAATCATGATGGCATCCTTGATTTCATCGACGGTGATGCGGACGGCGGCGGTCAGCCCGTCTTTGAGAACCAGGTCCGGGTTGTCCACCAGGATTTCAACCTCAAATGTGTTGGTGCGGGGATCCGCTTTGACCCCGATACGGTCCACTTCTCCCGGAAAAGTTCTGTCGGGGTAGGCTTCGACCACAATGCTGACAGCATCGTCCTTATCCACGTGCACGTAGTCCTGCTCGTTGACGTAAATTTTCACCCGCATAAGCGCCATGTCGGCCATGGCGATCACCGGGTCGCCGATGTTGATGTTCTGCCCGAGCTCCACCATCCGGCGGGTGACCAGCCCGTCAAAAGGTGCCCCGATCGCGGTTTTCTCCAGGCGTCGCTGATTGATGTCCACCACGGCCTGTGCCTGTGAAACGGCGGCCTGGGCAGCCTTGTAATCCGCCTCGATTTTGTCGAAGTATTCCTGGGTGACCACATTTTCGGGCAGCAGCTGCTCGGCCCGGTTGTAGGAATTCAGGGCAGCGGTGTACCGGGCCCTGGCCGCAAGCAGGTTGGCCCGGGATTCGTTCAGCGCCAGTCGATAGTCACGCTGATCGAGCGTCACGAGCATCATGTCTGCCGTGGCAAAAGTGCCCATGTCGACACTGTAGGTTCTGACGATGCCCGACACCTGGGCCGACAGAACCACCTCGCGGTTCGGGGCCAGTCGACCCACTTCGTTGACGACGATGGGCACATCACGTTGCGTGACCGGCATAATGTTAACCGTGCGCGGCTTGGCTTCGACGGGTTTTTCTTTTTCAGGGGGGGTGCAGCCGGCCGGCACGATTAAGCAGGCCAGGAGGCCAATCATGATCAGTCTTTTCTTCATGGTTCACACGTTCCAGCACTATTGATGGGGTGGCAATGCGTGTTTATTGATGAAGGCTTGCGTCGTGTCAATCGGTGGTGTTTATCCTGTCAGCAACAACGCCGCCGCCAACTTACCACAACCGCTCGCAAAGTCAAAAGAAGATGCCGGGATCGGGAGCTGTGGTGGCCATACTGGTCCGGCGGCTTTAGCGGTACTGAAAACGGGAGGGGAGAAAAGTCATTCGAACAAAGGAATTGACGTCCCCGATCGGCTTCTCTATAGTCTGCCACTTCTCACGGGGCTTTTCGATGAACAGGATAAATAGCAAGCCAAACCACGATGAACGACCACACTAAAACCAACCTGCGGGTCATTTTGGCCCTGACCCTGGTTCATTTTACCGGTGATTTCTACAGTTCTTTCACCACCCCGCTGTTTCCGCTCTTTGTGGAGAAGCTGGGGCTGTCCCTGACCCAGGTGGGTGTGATTGCCGGCATCAACCGCTTTCTGGCGTTCATTGTCCAGCCAACGGCGGGATACCTGGCCGACCGCTACCCGACGCGTGCTTTTACCATGGTGGGGCTTCTCCTGGCGGTCGTTTTCATCCCCCTGTCCGGTATCGCCCCCGGGTTCTGGACCCTGCTGCTCGTCATCGCCATCGGGTCCGTCGGGTCCTCGATGTTTCATCCGGCCGTGACCGGGATGGTGCCCCTTTACGCCGGGAGCAATGCCGGTTTGTCCATGTCCATTTTCAACACCGGCGGAACCCTTGCGTTCGGGATCGGTCCGCTGTTCATTACCTGGTATGCCGCCCGCTTCGGCTTGTCCGCCGTCCCGGCGACCATGGTATTCGGGCTGATGGTGGCGGCCTACCTTTACCTGACGCTGCCGTCGCCCCCCAACGAAGGTTTGCAGAAAAACGGTTTTTGGGGCGCCATCCGCGAAAGCCTGGGCGATGCCTGGAAACCCATTGCGCTCATCTGGCTGGTGATGGTGCTCCGGGCCTTGGTGGGGCAGTCATTCATGACCTTCATGCCGGTGCTCTTTGTACAGGAGGGCTTCTCGCTGGTTGCCGCCGGGATTCTCTTCTCTCTCTTCACCATGGCGGGTACAGCGAGCGGGTTGCTGGCGGGGGCCATTTCCGACCGGATCGGATTCAAGCCGGTTTTCTACGTGACCCATGGATTGATGACACCCGTTTTGCTTCTCTTTCTGCAGCTGCCCGGGCGATGGGTTTATCCCGGAGCGGCCCTGGCCGGCGGTATCGTTCTGGCGACACTGCCCCTGGGGGTGGTGATGGCCCAGTCCCTGGCCCCCCGCGGTCGATCCATGGTGGGGAGCCTCATGATGGGGTTTGCCTTTGGTCTGGGCGGCATCGCTTCACCCCTGGTGGGCAAGCTGGCCGATATCCATTCGGTGCGCACGGTGTTGACCTGGATATCCTTCGTACCACTGATCACCTTGTTTCTGATTGCCCGGTTCCCCGCTACCAACCGCTGAACCTCTTGAAATCAATGAAAATAGGTGTATAAAGGATGGAAGGACCGTTTGGGTGGGTATGACCGTCCCGGCCGCGCCGCCGGCATTGCCGGGTGTTCCGCCGGCGGGCGTGTTGCCATGGCCATCCAGGGATGACGTTCAATCGAATCCATAGAAACTGACAGGAGCTTCACCGTGCTGCGACACCCCATCCTCCATACGGTTTGCGGGCTGATGATTATCCCCCTGGCCCTGCTGGTTTTCGGCTGCCCGAAGACCAAACCGCCGGCGCCGGTGCTGGCGGGTCCCGATCCGGCCGTCGTGGAAGTTCTGGAAACCGAAAATCGCCGCCTGCAACAGGGCCTGACCGAACGGGATGCGGCCCTCAAGGAAAAGGATGCCCTGATCGGCCGCATGCAACTTCAGCTTCTCGAAAGGGATGCCCGCTATCAGGCCATTATCGATCAACTGGCGAACCAGCAGAGCATGTTGGATAAAGCGGTGGTCGAGGTCGTGCGCACCAAGGCCAAGCTTCGGAGCATCGAAAGCCGGGCCGAGGCCGCCTCCACCATCGCCGAAGCGGAAATTGCGCTCAAGGGCCTCAAGGAGAGCATTGCGGCGGCCGATGCCGAACCGGGGGAAGATTACCGCAAGGCCGAAGCCCTGTTGCGCATGAGCACCAATGAGTTCAAGAAGGAGAATTACGGCGGCGCCCTTTACCTGGCAGGCCAGACCCAGAGTCACATCCGATCGATCCAGGGCAATATCTCCCGCCAGGGGGATTATGCATTGACACCCGGGGAGGTCCTTTTCGCCCAGCCTTTGCCACTCAAGGTGCTCAAGCGAAGCAATTTGCGCACGGGCCCGTCCATGAAATATGCGGTCAGCCGCACGCTGGATGCCGGCACCATGATCGTGGGGTATTCTTACCGTGAAGAATGGGTCCGGGTTCACACCGAAGAAGGCCAGCAGGGGTGGATCTTCCAGGCCCTTATCGGCGGACGCTAACCCCAACGTTACATAATAAAGATGGCGAAATCCTCACTTAAGGTGATGTGTGCTGACGCCAAGGCAAATTCGGCCCTGCCAACGGGACGAAGCCCCCGGCCCATTCGCGCAACCGTTCGGTTTTGCGCCATCTTTTTTACCCTTCGGGAAAGCCGGAGGACTCCCGATCCCGCGTTGCCAAGGGTTCGCGGTAGGTTTTCTACGGCTTCACCCCTGGCGCCTTGGCTCTGAAGCCCTCCGGCTTTTGCAACATTGGGGTTAAGGCTCAGCGGGAAACAGGTTCCTGCGGCCCTGGACGGACCCCGTTGTCCTGAAACCATCAGATCGCCCTGCTGCTGGCGGTTGGGGGCTATCGGGTGGTTTTGTGTTTTTCAAGGGGGACGATCCGCGCCGGAGACTTTTCCTGGTCCGGATCAAGGCGGTCCGTGGCCGTAACCACCCGGTTGCGCCCGGCCGACTTGGCGGCATAAAGGGCTTGATCGGCCTGCTGGAACAGGGATTCCGGGTCGTCGCCGTGTTCGGCATACATGGCCATGCCGATGCTGACGGTGATCCGGTCGCCCTTGGGGGTGATACGTTCCCGGGCGACCCGCTTGCGGATGCGCTCGGCCACTTCCATCCCGCCGGCCGCGCCGACTTCGGGCAGCAGGACGATAAATTCCTCCCCGCCGTAGCGGGCGACATAGTCACAGCTCCGAACCGTTTCGCGAAGCACATTTCCCAGCAGACAGAGGACCTCGTCGCCCTTCTGGTGACCAAAGGTGTCGTTGACCTGCTTGAAATGGTCGATATCGATCACTAGCAGGGCAAAGGAGTGCGCGTTGCGTTTTGACCGCGTGACTTCGGCGGCCAGTGTTTCCATCAGGTGTTTGCGGTTGTGCAGGCCGGTCAACTCGTCGGTAATGGAAAGCTGGTGCAACTCGCGGTTTTTTTCCTGCAGTTCGGCATTGACGTTGTCCAGTTCGGCCCTGCTGCGCCGCAGGCGGTCCACCATATGGTTGAAAACCTGCGTGAGGTAGCCCACTTCGGAGAGGGTCTTGACCGGCAGATCAACGTCCAGATCGCCTGCGGCCACCTGATCGGCCCCGTGGGACAGGCGCCGCAGCGGACGCACGATGGTCAACCCCAGCAAGTAGGCGCACAGGCCGATGCCCACCAGCAGGCCGGCCACCAGCACCAGGGTCATGCGCTGCAGTCGGGCGATCTGGGCGAAAGCCTTGACCTTGTCCATTTCGGCGACCACACCCCATTCCAGGGACGGTACCATTTTGAGGGTTCCGATCACCATCGATCCGTTGTAACTGGTGTAGGTGATGGGTTCACCGATGTGATCGTACAGCCGGGTCACCCTGGCGTGGTCAAGATAAACCTCGCGCGGGGCCGAGGCGAAAAGGTGGGAGCTGGCCAGGATTTTCCCCTGGTTGTTGACCAGGTAAGTTTCGCGGATATCCGTCTGGGTATAATCCATCAGTACCCGGTCGATGGCCAAAAGCGACAGCTTGGCACAGAAAACCCCGATGATTTTGCCATCCAGTGAGCGAATGGGGTCGGCGATAAGGATAACGCGGGTTTGGAGTTTTTGGTCGAAATAAGCCTCGCCGATGACCGCCTGGCCTTTGCTGATCTTGTCCCGCCAGCCGATCGGCATGGGCAGTGCTTCGGGTTCCGCGGCACTGGTGGCCAGGGGATGGCCGTCCAGATCGATAATCATCAATTCGATATAATCCGTAAACTTCGCACGCACGGACTGCAGGTATTCATGGATGAGGCTCATGGCCACAAGGTGCTCGACGGTAGCGACCTGGGGACGAAGTATTTTAACCAGGTTTTCCGAAATGATGTAAGAACTGGCAAAAACCCTGACATCGTAGAGGTTTTCTTTGACGACAAGGTCGATTTCGCGGGCCACCTGGGACGCCGAGTCGCGCAGTTCCTGGGAGATTTTTTCATTGAGAAAGCGGGTGTTCTGCAGATAGGACATACTGCCCAGTGTGATGGCGGGGATGATGGTGGCCGCCAGCGCAAAGACCATGATACGAATTTTGAGGCTGCTGGACCACGATGGCTTGCGGTAGGTGGGGCCTATCGTTTTATCGGGTGCCGCAGTGGGTTCAGGTGCCATGCCGTCACTCTTCCGTTTTTGAAGAAAGGGTCCGTTTCGTACCAATCAGGCCGAAGAAGGTCTGTCAGACATCGTGGCCGAGACCGTACTTTACAAGCAAAACTATAGCAAATATCTGAAACAATTGTCAATATTTTCACTATAGATGGTGATTCGGCTATCCCCTGCCAGTTGACAATTGCCCCTATGCATGGTTTGACCGGAAGACTTTCTGCGGTGGCTTTGGCCGCATTGGCACCCCATGAAACTGGCTATTCTGCAACGAGGTCCCCAAATATGGAACTGTTGATTCTTTTTTTCCTGTTGTCCATTGGTTTTTCTTTTCTTTGTTCAGTGTGGGAAGCGGTTCTCCTGAGTATTCCGCCCTCCTTCGTCGCCGCGCGGGTAAAGGAGGGAACCCGGGTCGGTCAGCGGCTGGGGCGGTTCAAGGAGGATATCGATCGGCCTTTGGCGGCCATTTTGACGCTGAACACAATTGCCCATACCGTCGGGGCCATCGGCGTCGGCGCCCAGGCCGCCCGCCTGTTCAGCGACAGCCGCTGGCTGGGGCTGAATGTAGCCGCACTGGTGGTGCCCACCGTGATGACGCTGGCGATTCTTATTCTCTCCGAAATTATTCCCAAAACCCTGGGGGCCAATTATTGGCGCTCGCTGGTGGGATTTACGGTGCGCGCGGTCAACATGGTGATCTACATGCTCTATCCGCTGGTGGTGCTTAGCCAGGGCATTACCCGGGTAATGAAAAACGACAAGATGCGCAGCGTGCTGAGCCGTTCGGAGTTTTCGGCCATGGCCGAGACCATTACCGAACAGGGTGTTCTGCAGAAGCACGAGTTCGGATTTATCAAAAACCTGCTGCGGTTCGAGACCGTGCGCGCCCAGGATGTAATGACGCCCCGCACCGTGATGGTCGCGGGGAACGAGAACCAGAGCATCGCGGACTTCAATAATGAGAATCCCTCCCTGCGTTTTTCCCGGATACCCGTTTTCGATACGACCATCGACCATGTTACCGGATTCGTGATCCGGTCGGAATATCTGGCCCGCGTTGTGGCGGGGGAAGGTGATCTCCTGTTGCGGGATCTCAAACGCCCGATTCCCATGGTGAAGGAAGACGATCTTCTGCCGGATATTTTCGACATGCTCATCGAGCAGCGTGCCCATATCGCCCTCGTGGTCAGCCAGTACGGGGGCACTTCCGGGGTCCTGACCATGGAAGATGTCGTGGAAACGCTGCTGGGACTGGAAATTGTCGATGAGTTCGACCGCACGGCCGATATGCAGCGACTGGCCCGGAAGAACTGGGAGGCACGGGCCCGGGCGCTCGGGCTGATTGAGAAGGAGTAGGCCGGTTGCCCGCAATGGGCGCATCGTTTACGCACACTGGATCAAGGAGAGCCCATCTTCGATGATGGATGCAACGCAGAAAGAAAAGCTGGCAAGCCACATCCGCAAGACCATAGCGGAACTCAAAAACGATATCGAAGCTTACCGGGAACTGACCAAACCCATCGCACCGGACGTTGCCATCGGGCGGCTGACGCGCATGGAAGCCATCGGCAGCAAGAGCATCAACGAGGCCGCCCTCAACAAGGCCCGGAACAAATTGTCCCGGCTGGAACGCACCCTGCGCGACATCGACGATCCCGATTTCGGCCTGTGCCGGGAGTGTGAAGAGCCGATCCCCTTTGCCCGCCTGATGGCCATGCCGGAATCGAATCTCTGCGTGGTCTGTGCGGCCAAAATCCTTCCCTGAGCGCATCTCACCACCTGGCGCAAGCATCAAAGCACCAGCGCCATTTTTTCCATGGGCATGCTGACAGGCAACAGCGTTTGGTTTGGCGCTAAAAGAAAGACCGCTGCCGGTGGACGTGATTGCCAATGACCCGCATGCGGTCAAGTTCGGCATTCTTCATGGGCTGGCTGTCGAGGGTCTGCAGGGCCGCTTTCATTTGTTGCATATCCCTGGGACCGCACAGACAGACGTGAATGGCGGGATGGGACAGAACGAATCGGTAGCAATCCGCGCTGGAAGGTGGCGTCGCGCCCGGTGGGATCTTTCTGGGGTCCAGCAGGTGCCCCCAGCGTGTCGCCGTGTAGGAGACGACGCCGGCATCTTTCAGAAGGGGAAAGGCTTCGGTTTCGGCGCCCCGGTGGGCGGCATTGTAGCGGATGTGAAACAGGTCGATGCCATCCCCCGCCGCCATTTGCGGGAACAGTTGCCGGTTATGGCCGCTCATACCGATGAAGCGGATCATCCCCTTGGCCTGCATGGCCTGGGCCCGGTCGATCAGCCGCGGCGAGGGCGTCCTGTTGTGCCATCCCAGGATAAACACATCGGCATAGTCCAGGGCGAGGCCCTTCAGCGCCCGGGCCAGGGAAATTTCCATCAAGGCGGCCGAGCGGGCATCGCGCTGAAGCGCGAGCACCAGACTGCCCCGCTGCCCGCTCCCGGAGATATTGCGGATCGCGTCCCGA
>Ga0180435_10006680_pt1 | contig 11043 bp, 9 predicted proteins | sample SS_ome_3_FD_132467 | JGI IMG/M metagenome (GOLD analysis project Ga0180435, IMG submission 132467) | Hypersaline lake sediment archaeal communities from the Salton Sea, California, USA - SS_3_S_1 metaG | ecosystem: Environmental > Aquatic > Non-marine Saline and Alkaline > Hypersaline > Sediment...
ACATGACCTTCCTCGTGCGCCAGCTCGACCCGACGCCCGAGGGCCTGCCGCTCGAGGTCTACGTGTTCGTGGCCGACACCCGCTGGGCCGTGTACGAGGGCATCCAGTCGGACGTGTTCGATCACCTGCTGGCCATCGCGCCCGAGTTCGGGCTGCGCGTGTTCCAGAAGCCGAGCGGGGCGGACGTGGGGCGGCTGGCGGCGACGCGCTGACGGCGGCGCGGACGGCCCCCGGCCCGCGGCCGCCCCTGGCACGTATGCTGACGCATGGCACACGCGGCGTCGGTGGCGCCGGCCGGCGAGCGAGGCCGCCGGACGTGAGGCTCTTCGTCGGCCTCGCCGAGCGCGCGTGGGTCGAGCGGGTGGCCGCCCTGGGACCGGCCGACGCCAGTCTGTGGCGCCCCCACCGGCGGCGCTTCCGTGCGCTCGATCCCGGCGAGCCCTACCTGCTCAAGCTCCACGCGCCGGAGCACGCCGTCGTGGGCGCCGGCCGCTTCGTCGCGGCCGAGCGGCTGCCGCTCGCGCTCGCCTGGCTGGCCTTCGGCGCCGCCAACGGGGCCGCCGACCCCGACGAGTTCCGCCGCCACGTCGCGCGCGCGGCGCATGAGCCGGTGTCGCCCGACCGGCCGATCAGCTGCGTCCTCCTCGACCATCCCGCGATCCTGCCGCGCGCCGACTGGCTTCCGGTGCCCGCGGACTGGCGGCCGAGCGTCGCGCACGGCAAGGTCTACCGGGGTGCGCAGGCACGCGCGCTGTGGCAGGAGGTGCAGGCGCGGCTCGGCGAGCGCTGGCGACCCGCGACGGACGACGGGCCCGGCCCGGGCCGCTTCCGCCTCGCCGTGGCCGAGGCCTACGGTCAGCGCTGTGCGGTCACCGGCGAGCGGACGCTCGCCGCGCTCGACGTCGTGCACCTGCGGCCGCCATCGCGCGGCGGGCCGAACGAGGTCGGGAACGGGCTGCTGCTGCGGGCCGACCTCGCGCGCCTGTTCGAGCACGGACTGCTCATCGTCGAGCCCGACGGGTACGTCGTCCGGGTACACGAGCGCGTGCGCCGGCTGGGCGCCGGAACGACGGCGTACGCCCAACTGGACGGCCGACCGCTGCGGGTGCTGCCGGAGCGCTTCGACCTCCTGCCGGGCCCCGAGTACCTGGCCGAGCGGGCCTCCGGCTGGGCGGCCACCGGCCGCTGACCGCGACCGCGGGAGGCGAACGGGACTCAGCGCGCGGGCGCCGCCACGCTCCCGCGCACGATGAGCTCGGCGGGGAGACGCAGCCGCTCCACCGGCGCGTCGCGTCCCAGGCGCATCTGCTCGAAGAGCAGGCGCACCGCCGCACGCCCCATCGCCGCCACGGGCTGCGCCAGGCTGTCGATGCCCGGCGTGACGAGCTGCATCCACGCGTAGTCGTCGAACGACAGCAGGCTGACGTCCTCCGGCACACGCAGGCCCAGTTGCCGCAGCGCCCGGTAGGCACCGCCGGCCATCGAGCCGGTGATGGAGAACAGCGCCGTCGGTGGCTCGTCGACCCGCATGAGGTCGAGCGTGAGCGAGTAGGCGTCCCAGGCCGTCGGGGAGACCGCCCGCACGTAGGCGTCGGGCAGGGGAATCCCGTGGCCGGCGAGCGCCAACGGGAACGTCTGGACCCGCTCGTCCGGGTTGAGCGTGCGGTGGAAGCTGCCGAGCGCGGCGATCCGCCGATGGCCGTGCGCGACGAGGTGCGCCACGCCGGCCTCCACCGCCCCGGCGTTGTCGAGCAGCACGTGCGACAGCGGGCTGCCCGGCACGAAGTAGTCGACCTCGACGATCGCCACGCCGCGCTCGCGCAGGCGCTCGAGGTAGGGCAGGTTGGCGCTCTCGTACGCGCTGCGCAGGATCAACCCCGACACGCGGTTGCCGCTGAAGGTGTGCAGGTGGGCCGCCTCGACGTCCGAACGGTACTCGTTGTCGGCGATGACGACGCTGTAGCCGCGCTCCCGGACGTCGTGCACGATGGCGCGGGTGAGCTCGGCGAAGAACGGCTCGACGATGCTGCCGATGATGAGCCCCACCGTGGTGGAGTGGCCGCTGCGCAGCGCCGACGCGACCCGGTCGGGCTCGTAGTGCAGCGCCTCGATGGCCGCCTGCACGCGCGCGAGCGTGGCGGGCGCGAGCTTGTCGGGATCGCGGATGGCGCGCTTGGCCGTGGTCGCGGAGACCCCGGCCCGACGCGCGACATCGTGAATGTTGGCCACGAGCCCATGGTAACGCAGGACCCCACTTGACACGAGTCCTCCGGTCGGTCTACCTTATGGCCACGAGTCCATCCGTAGGCACGGCTCGATTCCTCGACACGGTTCGTCCTAGCCGACTACGACGTGAGGAGGTGGCCGATCCCCGCCGAAGGGGTCAGCAGAGCGCGCGAAGCCACACGATGGCCACGTGGCCATTGCGTCCGGCGCGCGTCCCTGGCGACCCCTCCCCCACGCTTCACCGACGCCGCTCTCGGGCGCCGTCCTTCGCACGGGAAGGAACACGAATGCGCACCCTCCGCACGCTGACCGTCGTGCTCGCCGCGCTGGTCGTCCTCGGCCTGGCCACGGCCCAGACCACGGTGACCATCGCCACCGTCAACAACCCCGACATGGTCGTCATGCAGGAACTGTCCGAGCGGTTCGAGGCCGAGAACCCCGACGTCGAGCTGAACTGGCTCGTCCTCGACGAGGGCACCCTGCGCTCGCGCGTCACCACCGACGCCGCCACCGGCGCCGCCTCGTTCGACATCGTCACCATCGGCGCCTACGACACGCCGCTGTGGGGCGCCAACGGCTGGCTGCTGTCGATTGCCGAGCTGGCGGCCGAGTACCCGGCCTTGGCCGAAGGCTACGACTTCGACGACCTGCTGCCCGCCATCCGCGACGGCCTGTCGTACGACGGCGAGCTCTTCGCGGTGCCGTTCTACGGCGAGTCCAGCTTCACGATGTACAACAAGCGCCTCCTGGACGAGGCCGGCCTGACGATGCCCGACCAGCCGACGTGGGAGCAGATCGCCGAGATCGCCTGCGCCGTCCACGACCCGGCCAACGGCGTCACCGGCATCGCCCTGCGCGGCAAGCCCGGCTGGGGCGACAACATGGCCCCCATCACCACGGTGATCAACACGTTCGGCGGTCAGTGGTTCGACGCCGAGGGCGTGCCGCAGATCGACACCCCCGAGTGGAACGCCGCCATCTCCTTCTACGCCGACCTGGTCCAGCGCTGCGGGCCCGCCGGCGTCACCGGCGTGAGCTTCCCCGAAGCGCTGGCGCTCATGAGCCAGGGCCGCGCCGCCATGTGGGTCGACGCCACCGTCGCCGCCGGCTTCCTCGCGAACTCGCCCGCCGGCCCCGACATCGCCCACGCGCTCGCGCCCGTCGGCCCCGTTCCCAAGGGCAACCAGTGGCTGTGGTCGTGGAACCTCGCGATCCCCACCACGACCGAGAAGGCCGAGGCCGCCTTCCGCTTCCTCATGTGGGCGACCTCCAAGGACTACATCGAGCTCGTCGCGGCGGAGAAGGGCTGGGCCGGGGTCCCGCCGGGCACGCGCGTCAGCACCTACGAGCGCCCCGAGTACCTGGCCGCCGCCCCCTTCGCCCCGATGGTGCTCGGCGCCATCCAGAACGCCGACCCGCTCGACGCCACGGCCAACCCGCAGATCGCCCCGGGCATCCAGTTCGTGCAGATCCCCGAGTTCCAGGGCATCGGCGCCGACGTCGCGCAGATCGTCGCCGAGATCCTGGCCGGCAACGTCGACGTCGCGACCGGCCTGGAGCGCGCCCAGCGCCTCGCGGCCGAGGCGATGCAGGACGCCGGCTACTACTGAGGCATGAGCGGCCGACCTCCGGGACGGCCTAAGCCCGCCAGGGGATGGGGCGCCCCCGCGCCCCATCCCACCCCCCTCCAGGAGGCTTCATGGCCACCACCACCGTGCGACCACGCCGGATCGGCGAGGGCCGGCGCTTCCTGTCGGCGCCCGCGCTCGTCTATCTGATCGTCCTGACTCAGGTGCCCTTCGCCCTGACGATCTATTACTCGTTCACCAACTGGAACCTGCTGCGGCCCGGCAGCGCGGGCTTCCTGGGTCTCGGCTCGATGTTCCGCAACTACCAGCGGATCCTCGGCAACCCCGATTTCTGGCAGATCCTGGGCAACACCCTGGTGCTCACGGGCTCGGTGGTCGTGATCACGTTCGCCGTCGGCATGGCGTTCGCCCTCCTGCTCAACCGCCCGTTCCCCGGCCGCACGCTCGCGCGCACGCTGCTCATCAGCCCCTTCCTCATGATGCCCGTGGCCTCGGCGGTCGTGTGGAAGTACCTGCTGCTCGACCCGGCCTTCGGGCTCAGCGCCTGGGTCTCCCGCACGCTCGGCATCCAGAGCGTCTACCTGGTGGAACTGGCGCCGCTGGCCTCGATCATCGGCATCGTGTCGTGGCAGTGGACGCCGTTCGTCATGCTCATCCTGCTCGCCGGGCTGCAGTCGCTCCCCGAGGACGTCGTCGAGGCCGCCCGCCTCGACGGCGCCGGGCCCCTCGGCCTGTTCCGCTACGTCACCCTGCCGCACCTGCGGCGCTTCATCGAGATCGCCCTGCTGCTCGAGATCATCTTCGTGCTCAACGTCTTCGGCCAGATCTTCGTCATCACCTCCGGCGGGCCCGGCATCCAGACGACCAACCTGCCGTACCAGATCTTCCTCGAGGCCTTCAGCCGCTGGAACATCGGTCGCGCCTCGGCCTACGGCATCTTCGCCATCGTGCTCGCCAACCTGGCGGTCGTCTTCTTCCTCCAGGTGGTGCGCCGGTCGCGGCAGGAGGGAGCACGATGACCCGCAAGCGCCTCGGCACGCTCGCATGGTCGGTCGGCACGCTGGTCGTCGCCTTCGCCATGTTCTTCCCCATCCTGTGGATGGCGCTCACCTCGCTCAAGACCGAGAACGACGCCATCGCCTTCCCGCCCAAGTGGTTCTTCACCCCGACCTTCGAGAACTGGCGCGTCGCCGTCTTCGGCGGACCGGTGCTCGAGTTCATGGGCAACACCGTCTGGATCACCGTCGCCTCGACGCTCCTGGCGCTCGCGCTCGGCTTCCCCGCCGCCTACGCCATGGCCTATTACCGCACCAAGCGCACGGATGGCAGCATGCTGTGGATGATGTCCACGCGCATGCTCCCGCCCGCGGGCGTCATCGTGCCGCTGTTCGTGATCTTCCGCGACCTGTCGCTGCTCGATACGCACCTCGGCCTCATCCTGCTGTTCGCCGGCATGAACCTGCCGCTCGTCGTGTGGATGGTCACCGGCTTCATGGAGGACGTGCCGTTCGCGCTCATCGAGGCCGCCCGCCTCGACGGCGCCAGCCTGTGGCAGGAGTTCACCCGCGTGCTGCTGCCGCTGCTGGTGCCCGGTCTGGCCGCCACGGCGCTGCTGGCGCTGATCTTCACCTGGAACGAGTTCTTCTTCGCCGTCAACCTGACCACCCGCGAGGCCTCGCCGCTGTCGGTGTACGTCAGCACCTTCAAGGCCGCGCAGGGCGACCTCTTCGTGGCCAAGATGTCGGCCGCCGCCACCGCCGCGGTCGTCCCGGTCCTCGTCGCCGGCTGGCTCGCCCAGCGGCAGCTGGTGACCGGCCTCACGATGGGGGCCGTGAAGTGACCGCCGCACCCGCCCACGAAGCCCCGACCCTCCCCGCGACCATGCGCGCCGGCCGCATCCTCGCGCCGCACCGCGTCGACGTCGCCACCGTCCCGCTGCCCGCCGTCGGGCCCAGCGACGTCCTCGTGCGGGTCGCGCGCGCGGGCATCTGCGGCACCGACCTGCACATCCTCGAGGGCGACTACGAGCTCGCCCGCTTCCCGCTCGTGCCCGGCCACGAGTTCGCGGGCACGATCGCCGCGGTCGGTGCCGACGTCCGCCTCCACCGCGTGGGCGACCGGGTCACCGCCGATCCCAACCTCCCCTGCGGCCGCTGCCCGGAGTGCCAGCGTGGCGCCGTCAACCAGTGCCACGACCTCGAGGTCGTGGGGGTCAGCCGCGACGGCGCCTTCGCCGAGTACGTGTCCGTGCCCGAGCGGGTGGTCGTGAGCATCGGCGACCTGAGCTTCGCCGAGGGCGCCATGGTCGAGCCCGTCGCCTGCGTCGCCTGGGGCCTCAAGCGCCTGCGCCTCGAGCCCGGCTCGCGCGCGCTGCTCTTCGGCGTCGGCCCCATGGGGTGCCAGCTGGTCCAGGCGCTCAAGGGTGCGGGCGCCAGCACGGTGGTGGCCGTCGACGTGGCGCCCGCGCGCCTGGCCCTGGCGCGCCGTCTCGGCGCAGACGTCGCGTTGCGCCCGGACGAGCTGGACGCGGCCCGCGACCTGGCCCCGCTCGGCTTCGAGTTGGTGGTCGACGCCTCGGGCGTCCCCGCCGTCATCGAGGGCGCCCTCGCCCACGCGCGCCCCGGCGGCACCCTGTGGGTGTTCGGCGTCGCGCCCGGCGACGCCCGGATCGCCGTCTCGCCCTACGAGCTGTTCCGGCGCGACCTGTCGATCGTCGGCTCCTTCGCCATCAACCAGACGGTCCCGGCCGCCGTCGCGATGGTCCGCGGGGGCGCGATCGACGTCGCGCCGCTCGTCTCCCACGTGCTCGACATCGAGCGCTTCGAGCAGGGCCTCGAGATCGCCCTGCACGACCCCGAGCGCATGAAGGTCCAGTTCTCGTTCGGCGAGGCCGGCGCATGAGCGTGCCGGTGCCCTACCGCCGCGTCGTCGTCGACGCCCCCGAGCGGCTGCGGGTCGAGACGGCCCAGCTGCCGGCCGCGGTGCCGGCCGGGCACGCCCGCCTGCGCCCGACCGCCATCGGCATCTGCGGCTCCGACCTGCACGTGCTGGCCGGGCACCACCCGTTCGTCAGCTACCCGGTGTTCCCGGGACACGAGGTCGTCGGCGAGGTGGTCGCCGTCGGCAACGGCGACGGCGTCGACGACGGCTGGGTCGGCCGCACGGTCGCGCTCGAGCCGTCCCTGGCGTGCGGCACCTGCCGCACCTGTCGCCGCGGCAAGTACCACCTGTGCGAGCACCTGCGCGTGATGGGGTTCCAGGCGCCCGGGGCCATGGCCGAGCTGGCCGACGTGCCCGTCGACCGCCTCCACCCGCTGCCCGACGGCATGCCGGCGGAGCACGGCGCGCTGGTCGAGCCGTTGGCCGTGGCCACCCACGCGCTGCGGCTCGCGGGCGACGTCCGGGGAGCCGGCGTCGCCGTGCTCGGCGCCGGCACGATCGGCCTCACCTGCGCCGCGGTGGCCCGCGAAGACGGCGCGGACGTGCTCGTCGTCGACCCCGACGCGGCACGCCGCCGGATCGCGGCCGAGCGCTTCGGTTTCGAGGTCGCGGCCACGGCCGCCGAGCAGGCCTACGACGTCGCGCTGGAGTGCGTCGGCAACGAGCCGGCCCTCCGCGCCGCCATCGCCGCGGTGGTCAAGGCCGGCACGGTCATGGTCGTCGGCGTCCACGGCGACGACCCGGCCATCCAGGCGGGCTGGGTGCAGGACCGCGAGCTGCGCCTGCAGGGCACGCTGATGTACCAGGGGGACGACGTGCGGCGCGCGATCGACCTGCTGTCCGGCGGGCGCGTCGACGCCGGGGCCTGGATCGACGCGCGCCTGCCGCTGGACCAGGCCCAACGGGGCTACGACCTCGCCCGAGGGGGCGGCGCGACGCTCAAGGTGCTGCTGATCCCCTGAGTGCCGCGGGCCCGCGGCCGATTTGCAGTCTGTCTTGGCATTGACAGGTAATGCTGTCATACTGTAGGCTGACGGCATGCCGGTCACCTACGCCTCGCTCACGGCCCGCGACCGCGACTGGGGCCTCGACGACTTCGTCGCGGAGGTGAACCGGCTGCTGCCGGAGGTCGTCCCCGGCGACGCGGCGGCCCGCGGCAAGCTGGAGGTCAACCCGCGCCTCGTGCGCCACTACGCGACCGAGGGCGTGCTGCCCAAGCCGCTCAAGGAGGGCGTCGAGGCGCGCTACGACGGCGACCACCTGGTCCGCGTGCTGGCGCTGCGCCGGCTGCTCGCCGAGGGCTACCCCAGCGCCCTGGCCGGCCAGTTCCTGCAGCGCCACGACCGCGAGCGCCTGGCCCGCTTCCTGCTCGGCGAGCTGCGCCCCGACCTCGACCTCGCGCCGGGTGGGCCGACCGTGGTCGACGCCGCGCCGCGCCCCAGCGAGGCCGTGCTCGAGCGGCTCGCGGCGATGCGCCGGCGCGCGGGCCTGCCGCCCGTGCCGGCGCACGACGCGCCCCCCGAGCTCGCCGCGACGACCCGGCACGCGCCGGTCGCGGCGCCGCGTGCCACGCGGGCGGACGACGACCCGGGCTCGGGCCTCGGGCCCACCTTCGAGGCGCCCTCCGCCGCCCCGGCGCCCCAGCCGCCCGCCGACCGCGGCGTGGCCTGGACCCACTACCCCCTGCTGGACGGCATGGAGCTCCACGTGCGCGACGACTTCGTCGATCCCACGACCCCCGCCGCCTGGAACGCGCTGCGCGCCGCCCTGCTCGCGCGGCTCGAGGCGATCGCCCTGGAGCGCGCCCTGCGGCGGCGCTGAACCCCGTACCCACGGCCTCGGCCCGATCCGGCGCCCGGCCCCCACCCGCGAGCCCCACCCCACCGGGGTCCTACCGACCCCCGGACGGGACCCCGTCGACCCTCTGCGGTCGACGCCCCGAGCGCCAAAGGAGCCGACATGTCCCTGCCCACCCCACGGATCGACCTCCGTCCCGAGCGGGGCGCCCTGCCGGCCGGCGGCGGCACCGTCCGCGCGCTCCTCACGCTCGCCGTCGACTTCCCTCCGAGCGATCGCGAGCGCGAGCCGCTGTCGCTCGCGCTCGTCGTCGACCGGTCGGGTTCCATGAGCGGCGCGCCGCTCGAGCACGCCAAGCGGGCCGCCATCGCGGCCGTGGAGGCGCTGCGCGACGGCGACCGCGTGGCCGTGGTGGCCTACGACCAGCGGGTCGACCTGGTGGTCCCCAGCACGGCCGTCGACGACGACCGCGACCCCATCGCGCGCGCCATCGCCGCACTGCGCGTCGGCGGCACGACGGCGCTGCACGCCGGCTGGGTCGAGGGCTGCACGCAGGTGCTGACGGCACCCGTCGCCTCCGGCCTCGGCCGCGTCGTCCTACTCTCGGACGGCCTCGCCAACGTCGGCGTGACCGACCCGGCCGCGATCGCCGACGACGTCGCGCGCGTCACCGGCGACGGCGTCACCACCAGCACGATCGGCCTCGGCCGCCAGTTCGACGAGGGCCTCATGCGCCACTTGGCGGACGCGGGCGGCGGCACCTTCACCTTCGTCGAGTCCCCCGAGCAGCTCGAGGGCCTGTTCGAGACGGAACTCGCCGGGCTCTCCGCCCTGCGCGGCCGCGGCGTGCGGCTCGCGCTACGCGGCCGCGGGCTGCGCATCGTGCAGGCGCTCGGCGGCGCGCGCGTGTCGGGTGACGATCCCGCCGGCACGACGCTCGAGCTGCCCGACCTGATCGCCGGCCTGCCGCGCGAGGTCCTCCTCACGCTCGAGGTCGCGCCCGGCGCCGAACTCGAGGGCGTGCGCCTCACCTGGCACGACGCCTTCACGCAGGGGCCCGACGCGCTCGACGCGCTCCTGGACCTCCCCACGCTGCCCGACGACGACCTCGCCGCCCGGCCGGTCGCCGAGCCGGTCGCGTCCGCCGTGCGCGTCGCCAAGGCCGCGGAGACGATGCGGCGCGTCGAGCAGTTGACGCGCCGCGGACGCCTGCCCGAGGCGGAGTCCACGCTCGAGGGGCTGCGGCGTGAGGTCTCGGCCTGGCCCGCCGACGACGCCCGCGAGACCCAGCTCGCCGACGTCGCGCACCTCTTGGAGGCGGTCCGCCGCCGCGACGACGCGCTCGCCAGGAAGCGCGCGCTGCACGCCCACTACGAGCGCGAGTCCGGCGTCCGCCGCGAGGCGCTGCGGGCGATGGCCGCGCAGGAGAGGGACTGGTCCGATGCCTACAAGGCGCGCCGCTCGTCGCCGCGCGCGGCCGAGCGCGCCTTCACGCTGCTGCGGGCCGACGGCAGCCGGGCCCGCGTCGAGGTCGTCGTCGGCGACCTGACCACCCAGCGGGTCGACGCCATCGTCAACCCCAGCAATCGCGGCCTGTTCGGCACCGCCGGCGTCGACGGCGCGGTCCACCGCCGTGGCGGCCCCGAGCTGACCGCCGCCTGCCGCGAGATCGGCGGCATCGCGTACGGCCAGGCGGTGGTAACGCCCGGCTTCCGGCTGCCGGCGGGCCGCGTCATCCACACGACGACCCACCCGTGGAAGGGCGGCCAGTTCGGCGAGTTGGCCACGCTCGCGGCGGCGTACGCCGCCTCCTTCGACATCGCCCGGCGCCTGCGCCTGCGGTCCCTGGCGCTGCCCGCCATCGGCACCGGCGCCTACGGCTACCCCCCCGACGCCGCCACCGAGGTCGCCGTCGACGTGACGCTGCGGGCGCTGCAGCAGCCCGGCGAACTGGCGCTCGTGCGCTTCGTCCTGTTCGACCCGCCGATGGCCGAACTCTACCGTCGCGTGTGGGCGCAGGCCGTCCAGCGGCCGGCGTCGGCCCAGGCCGAGGCGGCCTCGTGAGCGTGCTCGGGCGCGGCGCGGTGGACCGCATCCGTGGGGGCCTGCTGGGCCTCGCCGCCGGCGACGCCGTCGGCACCACCGTGGAGTTCCGGCCGCCCGGCAGCTTCGCGCCGCTCACCGACATGGTCGGCGGCGGGCCCTTCGGCCTGCCGCCGGGCGCGTGGACCGACGACACGTCGATGGCCGCCTGCCTCGCCGAGAGCCTGGTCGAGACCGGCGCGTTCGACCCCGCCGACCAGCTGCGGCGCTACCTGCGCTGGTACCGCGAGGGCCACCTGAGTTCGACCGGCCGCTGCTTCGACATCGGGCGCACCACCCGCGCGGCGCTCGAGCGCTTCGAGACGAGCGGCGACCCCGCCGCGAGCGGCGCCACGCACCCGCAGAGCGCGGCCAACGGCTCCCTCATGCGCCTCGCGCCCGTGCCCCT
>Ga0180435_10006681_pt1 | contig 11043 bp, 10 predicted proteins | sample SS_ome_3_FD_132467 | JGI IMG/M metagenome (GOLD analysis project Ga0180435, IMG submission 132467) | Hypersaline lake sediment archaeal communities from the Salton Sea, California, USA - SS_3_S_1 metaG | ecosystem: Environmental > Aquatic > Non-marine Saline and Alkaline > Hypersaline >...
GACTGCCACGGGTATCGAGCTCGCCGACCTTGCGTGACGGAGACTTGTTATTGTTCAGGAACATGCTGTTGGCCTTATCCAGCGCTTCAGCGAGGATCCTGGCTTTGCTGTTACCCGTCTTCTGCGCCATATCTTCTATCGACACGGCCAGCGCCAGGAACTCGCCCAGTGAATCCCAGCGCAGATGGTTCTCTGCCACCAGCTGTTGTACATGTTTGGGAGCAGAGCCGCCTGCACCGGTTTCGAACAGGCCACCGCCGGCCAGCAGGGGTACGATAGACAGCATCTTGGCGCTGGTGCCAAGCTCGAGGATCGGGAACAGGTCGGTCAGGTAATCACGCAGCACGTTGCCGGTAACCGAGATGGTATCCAGCCCTGCCTTGACCCGCTCCAGGGTATAATTGATCGCTTCGACCGGTGCCATGATCATGATCTCCAGGCCGCTGGTGTCGTGGTCTTTGAGATAAGTCTCTACCTTGCCGATGAGCTTGGCATCATGCGCACGATTCTCGTCCAGCCAGAACACGGCGGGCTGGCCGGTCAGCCGTGAGCGCGTGACAGCCAGCTTCACCCAGTCGCGGATCGGCAGATCTTTGGTCTGGCACATGCGCCAGACATCGCCCTGCTCTACCTTGTGTTCCATCAGGGTGTTTCCTTCGGTATCGGTGACTTTTACCGTACCGTCGGCCGGGATCTGGAAGGTCTTGTCGTGCGAACCGTATTCCTCGGCTTTCTGTGCCATCAGGCCGACATTACTGACGTTACCCATGGTGGACACATCGAATGCCCCGTTGTTCTTGCAGAAGTCGATCACGGCCTGGTAGATACCGGCGTAGTTACGGTCCGGGATCATCGCCTTGGTATCATGCAACTTGCCATCCGGCCCCCACATCTTGCCGGAAGAACGCAGCATGGCGGGCATGGAGGCGTCGACGATGATGTCACTCGGTACATGCAGGTTGGTGATACCCTTGTCCGAGTTCACCATCGCCAGTTCGGGACGGCTGTCGTACACCGCCTGTATATCGGCCTCGATCTGCTTGCGCTGTGCATCGTCCAGCTGTGCTATCTTGCTGTACACGTCACCCAGACCGTTACGGGTATCGACACCGAGCCGCTCGAAGGTATCGGCATACTTCTCGAACACGTCTTTATAGTAGACACTGACAGCATGGCCGAAGATGATCGGATCGGATACCTTCATCATGGTCGCTTTCATGTGCAGCGATAACAGCACACCTTCCTGTTTTGCTTGTTGCGTACTGGTCTCGAAGAAATCGCGTAATAGCCCGCAGTTCATCACGGATGCATCGATCACCTCATCCTGCTGGACAGGTGTTGACGCCTTGAGTACCTGCTCTTCGCCGGCATCGGTATGAAGCGTGATCCTGACATCGTCGGCTTTATCCATGACCACTGACTGCTCGCTGGAATAGAAATCGCCATCGGACATGGAAGCCACGTGTGATTTTGAATCTGCCGACCACTCACCCATGGAATGCGGGTGTTTCCTGGCATATTCCTTCACCGGCCCGGCGACACGACGGTCGGAGTTGCCCTCTCTGAGTACCGGATTGACCGCGCTGCCGAGGACTTTCGCATATCGTGCCCTGATCGCCTGCTGTTCCTCCGTCTCTGGTTCCTCGGGGAAATCAGGGATACTGTAGCCCTTTGCCTGCAGCTCTGAGATAGCGGCTTTCAGCTGCGGGATGGATGCACTGATATTAGGCAGTTTGATGATGTTCGCATCAGGCGTCCTGGCCAGCTCACCGAGTTCGCTCAGGGCATCGCCGATCTTCTGCGCGTCCTTCAGCTCGTCAGGAAAGTTTGCGATGATACGGCCTGATAGAGAGATATCCCGCGTCTCGACATCGATACCGGCCTGTCGCGCAAATGCCTGCACCATGGGCAGGAAGGAATAAGTGGCCAGGGCCGGTGCTTCATCGGTTTCGGTATAGATAATTGTAGAGCTGGACATGTCGTATTTCTCGAAAAAACGTCACTAAAGGCGATACAGCTGGTCTGCCGCCATGACAGGTTTACAGTGGGTTCGGATTCTTGAGTGCGGCAGGCTGTGGTGATCCATAAAGGTTATCCATGAACAGGCCAGCCTGACAGCTCTGCAGCCATGTTGCCGGCTGACTGCAGAGAGCCAATTATAATTCACCAGCGGCTAATATTCATCATGCATTCCGGGACACCGGTATCAGCGCACCGATCCAGTAATATCGATCCAGTAATATCGATCCAGTAATATCGATCCAGTAATATCGATCCAGTGATATCGATCGGGAACAATTAGTCAGATATGAATAAAGCGGTCAATCGCGCAGGCGTGCCCATATTCCGGACAGCAGGACTGCCCCACTTGTCAGCACCAGTATCACCGACAGCACCATCAGCGACTCTGCCATGGTGATACCAAACAGGATTTCGGGGGTATAGCCACAGGAGGTCTCGATCCTGAACAGTGCAGGAAACCATTCCTCCAGCGCCAGCCACTCAGGCAGCCCCAGAGAAAAACCACAATCCGAGAACACGAAACCTCTCTCGGTACCCAGTAACATATAAGCACGCTCTGCCATACCGATGGCGATACCGAGAACAGCTGCCTGACTGACGAAGTTGGCGACAGGCCTGTCTGTTGTCAGTATCCCGAATACGCCGACGATAAATAACAGCATAACCCAGAGCCGCATGTGGATGCACATGATACAGGGTGGCTCATGCAGACCATATTGAAAGAATAATGCTGTCGACAGCAAGATGATACTCAACAGGATGTATGACAACCAGTAGCGGGGATCAGTCGAGAATCGTGCCAGTGCGTGAGTTTGATTCATAAGAGAAAGATGACGGGTATGTTAATTAAAGACTTGCTATGCCGGATATGACGAACTGAACCTATTTCATCGTTCTGTTCACCTTCTGGAACAGCTCGATGATCTGTTCAGGTAACAGCGGCTCACTATACAGGTAACCCTGCGCATGTTCACAGCCTTCCCTGATGAGGAACTCTCTCTGTTCTTCAGTCTCGACACCTTCGGCGATGATGGCCAGCTGCAGACTTTTGCCGAGTGCGATAGTCGCCCTGATGATAGCCTCATCGTTGGTATCCTTGGTCACATCACGGACGAAAGACTGATCGATCTTCAGACGGGAAAGCGGGAACTGTTTCAGGTTCACCAGTGATGAGTAACCGGTGCCGAAATCATCGATGGCGAGCGAAATACCCATCGACTTGAGTTCCTTCAGATTGGCATAAACGATCTCCTGCCTGTCGAGGATCGAACTCTCGGTAATCTCGAATTCGAACCGGCTGCCATCGATACCGACATCGTCGATTATCTGGCTGACGCTCCAGGACAGTCCCGGAACGATAAGCTGTTTACGTGAGATATTCAGTGATACGGTGAACGGAGGCAGTCCAGCCTGGTCCCATGTCCTGGTCTGGCGGGCAGTTTCAGTGATCACCCATTCACCGATCTGCTCTATCTGCCCGGTGGTCTCGGCGACAGGTATGAAACGGGCGGGTGAGATCACGCCCAGCTTGGGATGCAGCCAGCGGATCAGCGCTTCGACACCGATGATCTCGTTGGTGATCAGATCGAACTGTGGCTGATAAACCAGGAAGAACTGGTCAAACTGCAGTGCGCTCCTCATCGCGATCTCGATCTCGAAATACTCGTATGCATTCGAGGTCAGTTCCTCGGTATAGAAGCGGAAGTTATTACGCCCGTTCTCCTTGGCCGAGTACATCGCCGTATCGGCATGACGTATCAGTTCACCCGGGTCCATGCTGTCCTGCGGGAACACACTGACACCGATACTGGAGCTCACATCTAGCTTGTAGTTGCCCAGCTCGAACGGCTCCAGGAACATATTCAGTATCTTCTCGGCGATGATGGATAGCTCCTCGACCTTTTCGACATCTTCGACGATGAGGGTAAATTCATCACCACCGAGCCGCGCCAGGGTATCGGTCTTGCGACATATATTCTGCAGGCGTTTGGTCACCTGTATGAGCAGGTTATCGCCGATCTGGTGGCCGAGATTATCGTTCACGGTCTTGAACCGGTCGAGATCCATGAAGAACAGCCCACCGACGGTATCATTGCGTTGACAGCGCTTGATCGCCTGGTGGAGGCGATCCTGAAACAGGATACGATTGGGCAGGTTGGTCAGGGCATCATGGGTAGCGACATGCTCAAGCTCTTCCCGGGAGCGCTGGATCTCTGATACATCTGACAGCATCAGGACATAGTTGATGATCATGTCCCTGTCGTCCTTGACGGTATTGATAGTCAGCCATAGGGGATAAACATCACCGCCTTGCTTCTGCCCCGTGATCTCGCCGACCCAGTATCCGTCCCGGTACAGGGCTTTCGCTATATTTTTACCGTTCTCCTGCTTGAGTATTCGGTCTTTTATGCCGGGCAATGCCTCACCGATATCTTCTCTGCTGACATTGTTCAGTTCACAGAAAGCACTGTTGACCGACACCAGTTTGAAATGTCTGTCGACGATCATCATACCGTCTTTCGAACTTTCGAATACGGTGTTGAGCAGGCGTGACTGTACCTGGGAACTGAGACGTTTGGTGACATCGATGGCGATGAACACGACGGTACGCTTACCATCATGTTCATACTGCGCCGGCATAATGCGCCCTTCGAAATAGCGTGTCTGATCATCGATGACCAGGTCATAGTCGATTACGACCAGGTCACCCTTGTCCAGTGCTTTCCTGATTGCATCATGGAAGATATATGCATGATCCGGGAACACCTCATGCACATGTTTGCCGACACCTATACGCTGATACTTCTCACGCAGTCGTGTATTGCCTGACATTACATCCAGACACAGACCATCCTCGGACAGGAAGAACAGCACATCCGGCAACGCGTTCAATATCGAATGAAGACGGTTCTCGTATGAAACTTTCTGTTTCTGATACATTGCCTGCATCTCATCCGATGAGATAGTCAGGGAGCGCTCCAGGATATAACGATCGTCGTCAGCAGCTGTATAGGTTGCATCGATATACCTGAGTAACTCGACCCACAGTGAATCGTCCGGGGCCGTCGAGGCTTCGATATTCAGTTTCCTGAGCTGTCTGGCAAGTGTTCTGTGCATTCGATATCTAGCTCATTACGGCGCAGTCATGATACATGTTCAGGGGTTTTCCCATAGCAGGGTTATCGTCATCGTCTGGTTATGCAGGTCACATTTTCCGTTCGCCAGTGGAGAGATCTCACCATAAGAGTAGAAACCGACCTGCCTGGTTCCATCAGGAAAACCGCCGAGCGCCGCATCGATCTCTTCCTCACAACGTGGTCCGAGCACCAGACGCCTGCCGACACAGCTGATCGAGATGGCCACCAACGGGCCCGATCGATAACCGTTGCTATCAATGGCCATTGCAGCATCGGCTGCGCCATCGATCAATCGTTCGAAATTTGCACGCATCAGGCGAACATAAGCGCCTTGCGGAATATCACCAGCGAAAGTGATCGAATCAGTATCTTCATCGACAGCCAGGATGGTACGCACGGTATGTTCAGCACCCTCTTCCGGGTGACTTATCGCCAACGGGAAGCGCAGCCCGGTCGCCGGCAGGCCATCAGCGAGTTCGCCCAGATAGCGCTTGTATAACTGCAGCGCCGGTTGTCCATCGAGCTGGTAGAGAACGTTATCCCGTGAGCTCGTCACCTCACGTTCGGGGCCGAGCATATCCCAGCCTCCTCTGGAACCATGACCTATACCGATCTGATCACCATAAAAACCGACAGCGCAGATATGCTTGTATCCGACATGACCGTTATTCCAGATCCAGGTTTTCTCGAAGCGGTCACCATCAGCGGCAAGACCGCCTGTGATAATGACATCATCCGGCAGGCTCTTGCCCAGCCCTTCGATCAGCCGGGTGCCATTGACAGCAAGACCATCTGACAGCACCAGCACGGATCGCAGTAAATCAGTGTCGAGCTGACCGGCCAGTTGCTGCCCGACAGCAAGAGAATCTGCCCCATCATCCAGAGTGACCGATACCAGTGATACCGGCGTGTTCTCGAACTGGATGATAGCGACACTCAGACTACCATCGAACACATCGTCCTGGAATATCTCACCGGCTGTCGAGCAACCGACGATCGATGCGTAAGAAAACAACTCGTGCAGATAGTTAAAAGCCGGTTCGACCTCAGAGAAGTCAGCGGATCCGAAACACAGTAACAAAGTGCTGGCTGAATCAAGACTACTGTCTGGTTGATCGATCCAGCCTGACGTTCTGGAATAGAGACATGTCTGTAATCGCATTGCAGGAATCGTCTACGGTTTATTTGGGATAACGGCTAAATCCTTCATCGGATGTCATCATGCCGACTGCAACCCGAGTCGATGCAGACCGGCCCAGATGCGTCGATCTGAAAATTCTCCTCGAGCGATCAGGTGATTAACTAACAGGAGTAATTAATAAATAATAGTCAATAAATCACTACAAACATGTTTTGGCAGTTATTTTGAATGAAATATTATCGATAAGTTATTGATATGCATCACGCCTGGTGAGCATATCTTTGCATGTTCTGCATCACTGCAGAGATTTACGAGGTATCACCGGTACACGGCACGAGTACGCATAATCTGAACACGGCTGAGCCAGTGAAGCCAGGCCAGAGATACGCTGGCATCATCCGGAATAGTTTCGCGTCCGGCGACGATCGGCTATGGACTCGGATTGGTATTCTGTTGATGGATCGCTTCGATACTGGCCAGCACATCGTCAGGCAGATCGATATCGATACTGGCGATATTGCTGCGTAACTGCTCCATGCTGGTCGCACCGATGATGGTACTGGTCAGGAACGGGCGTGAATTGACGTATGCCAGCGCCATCTGGGCAGGGTCCAGACCGTTGTCCCTGGCCAGCGCGACATATTGCTCTGTCGCACTGATAGCCGCGGGACTGCTGTAGCGGGTGTAATCCGGGAATAGCGAAAGGCGTGCGCCGGCAGGCTGATGACCGCCGAGGTATTTACCGGACAGGACACCAAAGCCCAGCGGCGAATATGACAGCAGCCCCACCTTCTCGCGCCAGGAGATCTCGGCAAGCCCGACCTCGTAACTACGGTTGAGCAGGCTATAGGGGTTCTGTACCGTAACCACACGAGGAAGCCCTGCCATCTCTGCATAATGCAGGAACTGCATGACACCCCATGGCGTTTCGTTGGAAAGCCCGATATGTCTTATCAGGCCGGATTTGACCAGGGCGGCCAGTTCCTCGAGGGTCTCGAGGATGGGTGTCAGTTGCTCCTCATCCGGAACATCGAAGCCGAGCTTGCCGAAGAAGTTGGACTTGCGCTGTGGCCAGTGCAACTGGTAGAGGTCGATATAATCGGTCTGCAGCCTGTGCAGGCTGGCCTCTAACGCCAGGGGAAGGTCATTCTGGTTGAAATATGCCTTACCGCCGCGTATGTGAGGTATCCAGTCCTCGCCCGGACCGGCGATCTTGCTGGCCAGAATGATCTCGTCACGTTTGCCCCGCTGCTTCAGCCAGTTGCCGATAATCTCCTCGGTAGCGCCATAGGTATCGGCTTTTGGCGGGATCGCATACAGTTCAGCAGTATCGAAGAAGTTGACGCCCTGTTCCAGGGCATAATCCATCTGCTCGAATGCCTGCTCCCGGGTATTCTGTTCACCCCAGGTCATGGTGCCCAGGCAGATCACACTGACGTCGATATCGGTGTCACCGAGTTTTCTGTATTTCATGGCTTCTCCTTCTGGCTTATATCGAGCTGGCTTATATCGATAAATTCAGGGCGCAACAGGCAAGGCTGGAGCCCGGTATGTTGTAATTCTCGCTACGCTTCATCCTGCTTCCTGTCAGAGATGGTAAAGATGATGGTGATCATGATGAAGTAGGCGACCGTTGTTATACACAGCACGACGACCACCTCATGCCAGAGACCATCGATGTAGTCCTGTTCGAAGTCAGCATCAGGCAGGTTGACCAGTCGCCAGTCTGTCCCCGGGATATTGGCGAACACCAGGATCCTGTTCTGCTCACCGGCTGTTAACTCGGCATTACGTTTCAGCTTGTCCCTGGCGCCTTCCCGGCTGACCTCGATAAGGCCGGGATTTGACTGACGCACGATGAACAACTGCTGACCGGGAATCTCATGGGTCTTGAGGATGTCGGCGATCTCATCGAGGTAAAAACTCACGAAGAAGATCTTCGAGTAACCGTTAGTATCCAGTGACGCCATGACATCATAGTGATAATGAAATGGCTGCGGGTGGATGAATATCTCGTTAGTGGTCTGCTGTGCACGACCAAGCTTACTGGCAAAATCGCTCAGGTCCGTCTGGCACGCTTCGCCAACCAGTGTCTCCACATCCAGCAGCACCGGCATCCCCCTGTGGTCGGCGATGGTAAAAGTAAAAAAGTCGGGAAACCGCTGCTGCAGGCGCTGTTGTACCCTCTCGGCACTGATCTCGTCATCAGGAAAGCGCTCGAGGTGTCTGAACAGCCGGGAGTATTCATCCATGAACAGGTTGACATGCCGGCGCTTGTTTTCCAGTTGCAGATCGATCGCATATACGGCACTGTCGACCACCGCTGTCTGGATATCGCGGTTATGAGCCCTGAATTCCTGCTCACGTTCCATGGTGTACACGACCATGACGATACTGGTCACCAGTATCAGGATAGACGCGATCATGAAGACTTCCATCCGCTTTAACATCACCTTCTCCTCTCCTGTGTTTCATTTTGATATTTGTTGCCTGATGCCTTAGCGGGCGGCACCAGGATGTATCTTATACCCATCATTTCAGCTTGAGTATGCCAGCGTACATATATCAGCATATCTTGTTGATAAGTGGAATATTATGCGATCTGATGAATGGTCTTTCCAATGCCTTGCCCCGAGAGTACAATGAGGTGGTATTAAAAATGTGGAAAACAGGGAGATGGATATGGTCACGACCCAATCGAAGCTGCTGTCAAAACCGCTGTTTGCAAAACCTCTGTTTGCAAAACCTCTGCTCGCGACGACACTGTCCGGCGCATTTCTCTTGTTGTGCAGTTCCATTGCGCAGGCATCGTTTATCTTCACAGGCCAATCCATCGATGTCGATTATGTGGGCAGTGACTTCGCCATAGCGACCGATACCATCACTGCCGGCGACAACGATCCTGATATTGCTTACGGCGACAGCACGCACATCGGCAGCGGTCTCATGCTTGATGACGAATCCATCGATTTCGATGATACCTCCATCACCTTCAACATCCGTGGTGACGGTCCGACATATTCTCCAGGCTACCAGACGACAGGTCTGCTGGGATCCTATGTCCTCTCTATCGAGAGCCTGGCTTTCTCTATCGACTCCCTGGTGATCGGCTCAGCTGTTAATGTCACCGATCTGGACCTTACTGACATCACCTGGGACAGCAAACATATCTATTTTGATCTCAGCGACTTCGGTATCGGTCAGATAGCAGGCGACGCCGACCTTGCAACTGTCAGGCTGGATGTGACTCTGGTCCCGGTACCGGCTGCTCTGCCGCTGTTCCTGTCCGGTATTGCTGGCCTCGCGCTTTTACGCAGGCGCCGTGTAAGCTGATACATAACATCTTCCCGCATAAACAGAGCCACCTTTCTGCATACGATCTGATTGTAACGTTATGCCTTTCCAGTTTGATGACTTCAATGCCTGCCTGAACCAGACATTCCTGCTCGATGCAGGTAAGCATGGTGAGGTTGCCTTGCAACTGATCAGTGTCGATCGCCACCCGGAAAGTGTCAGCACAGATGGCAGAGATGTGTTTTCGGTTCTGTTCAGGGGGCCTGCTGATCCCGTCTTCGGTCAGCAGATCTATCCTCTCTCGAACGAGACGATGGGCGAGATGGATCTGTTTATCGTACCCGTTGGTCCGGATGAACAGGGCATGTGCTATGAGGCCGTATTCTCCTGAGCTTCATGCTGCGAAGCTTGTTGCCAGCGCATAAAGTAATACACACCTTCATCGTGTACATGGGCAAAGCCAAGGCGCCTGTACAGGCTTAAAGCGGGGTTGTTATGCTCCACGTGGATGCCGACAGACCTGTCTGAAGCGGACGCTTCATCGATCAACTCCCGGATCAACTCACTGCCGATGCCCTTGCCGCGCTGGTCCGGCATCAGGGCGATGTCGATAATACGTATCTCCCGCTCACGTCGGTCGACATACAGACGCCCAACCGCGCTCCCATCGATCTCTATGACATCGAAGCTGGCTGAAGCAAAATGCTCATGATAAAACTGGTGCTGGGCATTGAACTGCATGTGCAGAAACTCTTCTTTCTGCTGCTCGGTCCAGTCGACCAGTGCCATCTCGGATGCGCGGGTACTGGCATACAGGGCATACAGGAACGGGAAATCGGCGTCCGATGCAGGACGCAGTACCAAGTCGTTCAGTGGTCCTTGACTCCTGCCATTAACTTCTTGACGGGTACAAGCCTGCCAGGCAGATGATGAAATTCAGCCCCTGGAAAGGCTGCATATTATTATGTGCCTGCCCTGCTCCGGTATTCGCCATGGCCGATGAGTCAAGTTGCTCGCCATCATCAGGTGCCGAGTAATTTTTGTTCGGAGAGGAATCAGAAAATCTTGCGGAAGCAGGAGAGGGTGTATTGGCGAATGCATCAGTGCCACTGAGAGCATGATTATGCGAAGGAATCTGATTCTCAGACAATGTAACCAGCGCCTGACCGCCTCTCTCTCCCAGTCGTCGCGAAGTCAGGCCGGGACCGTTACCGGGATGCATAGGCGCCCTGCCCTGTAGATTGGGCAGCGCGGTCGTGGTACGGCCGTCCCCTCCATAGGTCGTGCCGATGAGCGAGAACAGCGCCGAATTCTGAGCAATCGGTAACAGCTGGCCGTTACAGAAAGCCCAAGTACGGGGTGCAAAATTACCGGCAAAGATCCTGATTTCAGCGATAAACGGGTCAGACATCGCGTTCTCCTACGTTCTGGATGGGTATATGCCGAACA
>Ga0180435_10006683_pt1 | contig 11039 bp, 7 predicted proteins | sample SS_ome_3_FD_132467 | JGI IMG/M metagenome (GOLD analysis project Ga0180435, IMG submission 132467) | Hypersaline lake sediment archaeal communities from the Salton Sea, California, USA - SS_3_S_1 metaG | ecosystem: Environmental > Aquatic > Non-marine Saline and Alkaline > Hypersaline > Sediment...
ATGAACCGCCACCGCCGGAGCCCGAGCCAACTGAACCCGCGCCGGTGATCGGCGTTGAGGGCGACGGCCCGGGTGCGATCCAGAGCGGCGAGGTGCTGCCGGCCTTCCCGGAAGCCGAGCCAGAACCGGAACCGGAGCCAAAGCCACCACCACCGCCCCCTCCCCCGCCGGAGCCACAGCCCGAGCCCGAGCCTGAGGTCGACTTGAAGGCAATCCTCCAGGCCTATGCCGGGGGGATCAAATCCCAGGTGCTGGGCTACAAGACCTACCCGCGGATCGCCGAGCGCCTGCACCACGAAGGCGCGGTCAAGGTCGGATTCACTGTGGACAGCGACGGCTATCTCGCCGGGGTGCGGATCAAGTCGTCATCGGGCTACGATGAGCTTGACGACGCCGCGATCGAGGCCGTGAACAACGCTGCGCCCTTCGACGCGATCCCCGAGGAGCTCGGGCGCGACACGCTCTCGCTGTCGATCACGCTACGGTATACATTGGATTAACCAGCCCTGTTACAGGAACACATAGGGGCTGGCGAAAGCCAGACCGCCCCGGTAGTGGCGCGCCAGTGTGCCCACCATGGAATGAAAAACGAGAAGATGAATCTGTGCGTGGTGAAAGATACACCGGGTCAGTAGCCCGGGCGGTCAGCCCGGTACAGTCCAGGGATTCATCTATACCACAGAATCCAGGCTAACCGCCTGGGCATACTGCTCAGCGGTATTCACCACGTGGGATAGATTCAGCGGCTTGCCTTGTAACACATGGCGGGCACTCAGGCCCGTCACTACTCCACTGTATTGCCATTATCTTGGACAGCAGTGGCTGACCGCCTGTCATTATGTCACGATCGAACCTACTCATTCAGCGCAAAATACAACTTATTCGGGTCGTAGTACTCCTCATCCCCGAAGTCCATTGTGATCCGCGGGAAGGCACAGCCCTGGGTGAACGCATAGGGGATCCGGTAGCAGACAAAGCGCCCGTCCTTCCTGCCGATCAGGTGGACGTCAGGCAGGTTCTCTTCGCCCTGGTCCGTCCACAGCCGCTTCGGCTCTCCCTGTTTTTCCTCCACTTCATACCCGGCCTTGACCAATCCGGCTTTGACGTCCCGGACAATCATCTCGGTGAACTCGCGCCAGGGCACGACGTCCCGCACCGGCGCGCTGGCGTTGGCATGAAACACGGCGTGGTAATACTCCTGCCCGTGCTCGTTGAAGCTGAACCGTGGGTAGCTCGCCCCGGGCACCGGCGGCAGGCCGTATTCCTCAATGAGTTCGTGCGTACGTTCATCTGAAACAGTGTGTGCTTCGATCCGCGCCCGGTTTACCGCGCCGCGCACCGGACGCTCGAAACTCTTGACCGCCCAAAACAGACCAACCAGAATCAACGGCACGAAGATCACCACCACCAGGCTGGCCTGGAACCGCCGGGCCCGGGCAATCGGTTTACCCTTGGCAACTGAGAAAAACCCGTAGGCTAGCAGGCCCAGGGTGATCAATCCTCCGATGAGTGCACCGATGGCGCATTGAATCATCCCGCCGAGCCCCGGATCACCGCCCCCGAAGGTCGCCCTGATATACCAGACTGTCACCAGGTAACCGGCACCTGCCCCCAGGAGGCTGAGCAAACTGAGGTAAAACGCCCCGCGCCAGATCCGCCGCGGCGTGACATCGATCTTGAAACCCCACCTTCCCACGAAAAGCATTCCAGCGATCACCAGGATTACGACAGCCCAAAGTACCAGCCAGTATCCAATGTAAACACCCATCATGTCATTATATGACGGAGGTTGATTAATAGCTGTTCGCCTCGCTCATGATCCGGCTCAAACAAAGCAAACGGCGGGCCTTACGCCCGCCGTTTTCCTTTCTTCTCTTGCCTATCCCTCTAACCCGGCAGGGCTCCCCGCCGGTTTTGTTCCATCTTTAGCTGATTACCCCTAGCTTTTTACCGACCTTGATGAAGGCGGCGACGGCCTTGTCCAGGTGCTCCTGGTTGTGGCCCGCGCTCATCTGGGTGCGGATCCGCGCCTTGCCCATCGGCACCACCGGGTGGCTGAAGCCCACCACGTAGATGCCTTCCATCAGCATCTCGCGCGCGAAGTCGTTGGCGAGCTTGGCGTCGCCGAGCATCACCGGGATGATCGGGGTTTCGCCCGGCACAAGCGTGAAGCCCGCGGCTTCCATCTTTTCACGGAAGTACTTCGCGTTCCACTCGAGCTTGTCGCGGAGCTCCGTGCTGCCGCTCACGAGGTTGAACACCGCCAGCGCGCCGTAGGCGATCGCCGGGGGCACCGCGTTGCTGAACAGGTACGGTCTGCCCTTGTTGCGCATCATGTCGACAATCGCCTTCGGACCGGCGATCACACCGCCGCTCGCGCCGCCCAGCGCCTTGCCGAGCGTCGTGGTGATGATGTCGACGCGGTCCATCACGCCGAAGTGCTCATGCACGCCGCGGCCGGTCTTGCCGATGAAGCCCGTCGCGTGGCTGTCGTCGACGAGGAGCATCGCGCCGTACTTGTCGCAGACGTCGGCGATCTCATCGAGCGGCGCCAGGATGCCGTCCATGCTGAAGACGCCGTCGGTGACGACGCACATGTTCCGCGCCCTCGACTGCCACATCTTGAGCTTGCGCTCGAGGTGCTTGACGTCAGCGTTCTTGTAGCTGTCGCGCTGTGCGCTGCAGAGCCGGATGCCGTCGATCAGGCTGGCGTGGATCAGGCGGTCGTTGATCAGCACGTCTTCCTCGTCGAAGAGCACTTCAAAGACGGCCGCGTTGGCGTCGAAGCAGCTCGCGAAGAGGATCGAGTCCTCCGTGCCGAGGTACTTGGCCGCGGCTTTCTCCAGGTCATTGTGGACGTCCTGGGTGCCGCAGATGAAGCGCACGCTGCTCATGCCGTAGCCGCGCTCATCGAGGCCCTGGTGGGCGGCCTTGACCACTTCCGGGTGGCTCGAGAGCCCGAGGTAGTTGTTGGCGCAGAAGTTGAGCACATCCATCTTCTCGCTACCCCGCGGGTACTCGACCTGGATCTCGACACCCTGCTCACTGCAGATGAAGCGCTCTTCCTTGTCCAGGCCCGCTTCCTTGGTGTCCTTCACGATTGTCTCAAAACGCTTTTTGGCGGCTTCAGAATAAGCCATGGTTCACCTCAATGGATTCGCGTTCCACCGTGGCGCCACTTCTAAGCGGCACCCGGTTGGCGCATGTTTGGTTTAGCCTTTTTCCGCGAGTTTCTTCTGGACGAGGGTCATGATCCGCTTGACGTTGTCGAAGGCCTCGGTGCTGGCCTCTTCGTCGGTCATCTGGATCTGGTATTCCTCTTCGAGGAACATCTTCAGGCTGACCATCGAAAATGAGTCAACCAGGCCGCTGCTGATCAGCGGTGTCTCGTCTTCGATCACCATCGAATCGTCCTCGACGTACTCGTCGACGATGAACTCGATAATCTGGTCGCGCATGTCTTCGCTCATATTCTTCTCCTACAAATCCTGTACATGGTTATACCAAGCGGGGCACAGGGCCTCCACCCGGCTTAATCGTCTTCGAGGGTACTGGTATCACCGATCTCCTCGCCCCATTCCTGGGCGCGGAGCAGCCGGCGCATGATCTTACCACTGCGGGTCTTCGGGAGCTTGTCGACGAACTCGATCTCCTGGGGCATCGCCAGCGGGCTCAGGTTCTTGCGGATGAAGTTCATGATCTTCATCTCGAGCTTGCGGCTCGCTTCGTATCCCGGCTTCAGCGCGACAAAGGCCTTGACAACCTCCATCATCTCATCGTCGGGCTTGCCGATCGCGGCGCTCTCGGCGACGGCTTCGTGCTCCAAAAGAGCGCTTTCGATCTCGAACGGTCCGACCAGGTGGCCGCCGGTGTTGATCACATCGTCGTCGCGGCCCTTGAACCAGAAGTAGCCGTCCTCATCGATGTAGGCGCGGTCGCCGGTCAGGTACCAGCCGTTCTTGAACTTGCTCTCGTACTTGCTGGGCTCCTTGAAGTACTCGCGGAACATACTCGGCCACGGCGGTTTGAGCGCCAGCTGGCCGCTCTTACCGGGCTCGGTGATCGGCTCGCACTTATCGTCGAGCACGGCGGCGGTCACGCCCGGGAAGGGCTTACCCATACTGCCGGGCTTGATCTCCATGCCCGGGACGTTGGTGATCTGGATCGCGCCGGTTTCGGTCTGCCACCACGTATCGTAGAACGGCAGGCCGTAGACTTCCTGGCTCCAGGTGACGGCCTCCGGGTTCAGCGGCTCGCCGACGCTCGCCAGGTGGCGCAGGTTGCTCAGGTCGAATTCCTTGATCTTCGCCTCGCCTTCTTTCATCAGCAGGCGGATCGCCGTCGGGGCGCTGTACCACATCGTGACCTTGTAGTTCTCCAGCGCCTTGTACCAGCGGTCGATGATGAAGCCGCACTCCATCACGAGCTGGGTGATCCCGAGGCTCCAGGGTCCGATGATGCCGTAGCTGACGCCCGTGACCCAACCCGGGTCCGCGGTGCACCAGTAGACGTCGTCATCGCGCAGGTCCAGCGTCCACAGCGAGGTCAGGGCCTGCTGCGGGAGGCTGCCGTGCACGTGCTGGGCGCCCTTGGGCTGGCCCGTCGTGCCACTGGTGTAGTGCAGCAACGAGCGCGACTCCTCGGTCACTTCCGCCGGGGTGAACTCGTCCAGGGGCTTGGCGGCTTCAAGGTCGAAGTGCACTTCGCCGTCCTGCATCTCAAGATCACCGGGCTCGGCGATGATCACATGCTTGAGGGCCGGGCAGGCCTCGCGGATCTTGCGAACCCGGAAGCAGAGCTTGCGCTGGGTCAGGATCGCCACGGAGTCCGACGGGCCGACACGGGCCGCCAGGGCGTCCTCGCCGAATGCACTGAACATCGGCAGCATCACGATCCCGGCTTTCAGGCCGCCGATGATCGCGATGTAGAGCTCCGGCAGGCGCTCCATGAACACCGCGCAGACCTGGCCCTGCTTGAGCCCGAGATCTTCGGTGAAGAACTTGGCGTAGGCGTTGCTCAGGCGGCGCACATCGTCAAACGTATAGCGCTTGACGGTCTGGCCATCGCTGGATTCCCAGATCAGCGCGAGCTTGTCACCCTTGCCCTGGTCACAGATCCGGTCTGTGCAGTACCAACCGATGTTGAACTTGTCCTTGGGCCAACCCAGGACGTCCCGGACCTGGCTCCAGTCAAAGTCCGCACGCTTGGCGACGTGGTCGCCGATGTTGCCGATAAGCGGATTTGTAGCACTCATTGAAATCTAGCCTTCCGTGTGATTTGATCACTTGTGCGTAGCTCAGCACAATCAGGCGGCTATTATACCTAATAACAGATAGGCTGCGAACCCAAATCCGGAATGATTGATCAGATTTTTTCCTAGGACACCCGGGGTGCTTAACCGTCGGTCCTTTCCCGCCGGGCTGCCAGTTCGGCGGCTGCCTCAGCCAGGAACCCATCGACCTCCAGGCCGGCGAGGCGCGGATCATAGGTATTCCAGACCTGGGCTTCCGGGTTGACCCGGTAGGCCGAACCATCGGCGTTGCGCTCAAGGAATCCGAGGTCGACCAGGAAACGCCGCGGCGTGACATAGTCCTCAGACTCAGGACTGGTGTGCTCAGCGAGCCAGTTCAGGATCACCAGGTTGATCTCCTGCTCGTTGTACTCCCGGTCGGCGTCGATCGACTTGGCGATGCACCAGGCGATGATCAGCTTGTCCTTATACTTACGCGGCATCCCGGACAGGCTGTTGCGTACGCACAGGTGCCGCAGACGCGTCGTGAAATCAGCGTATTGGATACGTTCCATCATTTCCATGTCCCCCATGGATCATTTACTAACAGCCATATACTACCCAAAATACCGGGTAATCGCTCAACTGGGTTGATTCGCCTATAATCATTGCGGTGTTTAATCACCGCTGATATTGGTAATAACTGGTGGTTGCCCCGGCTCAGCAGTGAAGCCGGGTGCAGCCCGGTTTTCGTTTGATAAGGCCATTATAGAAAGCAGGTTTTACTATGCCTAGGATTGCAGCAGATACTCGGTGGGCGCTCGGATTGGTAATACTGGCCGTGATCTTCGCGGCGGGATGCTCGGGACGGCAGCAAACTGCCAGCCCCCTGGACAACCCAGGTCCTGTTTCGTTCAGTGGCCTGCCCTCCCCCGCCAGCCTATACCACGTCGGCAGCGAAGGAACTAACCGTGAGGCCAGTACTCCGCATTCCGAATACCGGCTGGGCGACCAGGACTACGCCAAGGCAACCAACTGCGTGGAAAACAGCTCGGACCACACGCAGCTGCTGATCGCCGGACCCTCCTCACCGGGCTGGGCGATGTACTACTTCCACCGGCTGGCGGATGCCGATACCGTCAACCAGGCAACACTTGAGCTGGCAGACAGCCTGCCCGGGACCTGTTACGTCGGCCTGGCCGATTTCGACTCAGGGGCATGGGTCTGGCGGACGGTGGCGGCCCCGGCCGCGAGCAATACGCTTGTGTATCCGGCGACCGGGCGCTTCATGAACCCCGACGGGTTTGCCTTTGTGGTGGTCGCGGTCTGGGATGACACGGCAAAGGTGGCCAGGCTGACCCTTGATTCCGAGCAAAATGACCTGGCACCGGTCGCCAGGTTGAGTTCCACACCGAGCCAGGCCAATCAGACCCTCGATGCCGTGCTCGACGCCTCGGCCACCGAAAACCGGAACGGCGGGGTGATCACCGGCTATGAATGGGATTTCGACGGTGACGGCACCTACGATGAAACAACGACCGTCCCGACGGCTGGCCACATTTATGATGGCCTGGGTATCTACTACCCCGTGGTCAGGGTGACGGATGACGATGGCCTGACTGACACCGACACCACGAAACTTGAGGTCCAGGGCTGGTCACATTCCTTCGGGGATGACCAGATCAATTACTACCAGGGCGTAGCCCGGCATCCTGCCTTGGACTGCATCTATGCCGTCGGCCTGTCACTGAAAGCTCCGGCAGACGCTGACGTCCTGATCTGCAAGTATGACCTGTTCGGCAATCCGATCTGGCAACGGACCTGGGGCGGGCCGTATATGGACGAAGCAACGGATGTCGTCTGTGATCAAGCTGGGAACGTCTACATCACCGGATATACCGCCAGCCCGGGTGGGCATTCAAGCCTTGAACACATCCTCCTCCTGAAACTGAACTCCGCCGGTGAAGTCGTCTGGGAGAAAACCTGGAGTACGCTGGCGATGAATGCCACTGCCAGCGGGATCGCATTGGACGCAGATGGGAATATCTATCTCGGCTGCAACAGCTACGGTACCCACGACAACCACGACCTGATGCTGCTCAAGTACGACGCCAGCGGTGCGCTGGTCATGCAGAAGCTCTACGCCACATCAACCGATGAGGAATCACGCGATATCGCGCTGGATGGCTACGGTAACATCTACATCGCCGGCAACTTCTTTGAAGGACTTGGCACGAATATCGCCATCCTGAAGCTGACCCCGGCGGGTGAGGTTGCCGCCATGATCGGCGGCGGAGGTGATAGCTGGGATGATGTCGGCGGGATCGGCCTGGATTACCTCAATAACCTGTATGTCACCGGGCGGTATATTGACGATGCAACAAGCGACCGGAACGCGATGCTACTTAAATATGATGCCAACCTTGACCTGGAATGGAAACGGCATTGGCGGCCGACCTCCGGCAGCACAGGACATTCGGTCCATCTCAGGGGCGGTTTCATGTCGCCGATCACGGCATTTGTCACAGGTTACGTCTTCGATACCGTCAGCGTCAATGACGGCCATTGCCTGCTCCTGGAGTTTGACAGCCAGGGCAATCACCTTTCCGGGCGTGTCTGGTCGGCCTCGGTCAACCAGCGCTGCTTTGCCTCGGCCTTCCTGCTGAACAGCATGGTAATGGCGGGCCAGGGTGACCTGAACGCGGGTTCCTGGGGCAACATCAGCGGAACGGCAGCGATTCCCACCGGTAATTTCGAGCAGATGTGGTTCGGAACCCTGGAGGACGTCACCGGGATCCAGGGGACCTACCACGGGACCTACGGAGACATCGCCGGCACACATAACACCGGTGGAGGCGACCATGATGCCGTCATCATGGGCTGGTTCCCGGACCTTTTATAACGAAACAGATTACTTAAGGCCAACAAGGCCAGTACTAGAGAAAAGCTGGTGGTGGAGGTGCAAAATGCGCACTGTGTATATATTTGCCTGGCTGGTCGCGACAGCCATACTGGTTGCCAACCTGGTCGGCTGCTCGGGTCAGCAATCCGCAACATTGGAAGAATCCTCCGAACCGCCGCCCGGCACTGAAACAACAGCACCCGGTATCCCGAGTATCACCGGACTCCCTGCACCTGCGAAACTACCGGCTGCAGCTGATATTTTCTGCGACGGTTTTGCTTATGCCCGGCAGCACCAGATCACCATGCCCCGGTGGAACTACCGCTACATCGGGCCGCACCAGATGGGGCTCAACCCCCAGGGCGGCATGGCTGACCACGACATGGCGATGCTGATTTTCGCCGCCGACCTGGCCGCCTTTGACCACGCCGGGCTGCTCAACCTGCACTGGTATCTTGACCATGATTGCAACGACGCGTGGGTCGGGTTCGCGAACTACGCCGACAACCGCTGGGACTGGTCACCTGTTGCGGATTCCACGCCGGTCAGCTTCAGTGAAGCCATCCACGCGCCCCACGGGATGATCTGGTTCGCCGTGGTCGTCACCGGCACCGAAGAGTGGATCCTCGACCATGTGTGGTTCGGCGACACCGCCCTGCCGGTGATCAACTCCGTGACACCGACCAACGGCCGCGAAGGTGATGTCGTTACACTGGAGACAACAATGCGCCCCGGCAGCGGCCCGGTGGACACCTGGGAATGGAGCGTCGGCGCCTTGGCCGAGGAGACGAGTTACAGTGTGGCCACACCAGAGATCACCCTCCAGGCCCCGGGTAACTACACCTGCCAGGTATCAGCGGAGAACGCCGCAGGCCGGTCGAGGCTCTACTTCACGGTGGTGGTCCGTGAGGCCTGGACCACCTGGGAGGTCAGCGCCGTCACCCCCGGCTTCGAAAACGTGGTCGCCACGTCGCTGGCCCTGGAGGACGGCAATGGTGAGCTGCCGCATATCGCCGTCGCCGGACCCGGCTCGGTGGTATACTGCCGGCCCCTCGACGGCGACTGGTGGGAGATCCCCGTCGCCGTCAGCTTGGATGCAGAATTCATCTTCTCCAACACAGCGCTGGCGGTCGATCCCAGCGGCCACCACTACTTGGTCTATGGGGACTATTACAGCAACGTCATATGTAATTGGGACGATGGATTTGACTGGCGCTGGGACACCCTGGATGAAAACGACCTCCCTGGATATGTCCGGCGGTTCCTCGGACCGCGGGTATTCCTGGACAGCAATGACCTCCCCCATGTCTGCTACGAAATGACTGAAACCGCCGACGACTGGAATGCGGACTTCATCCGTTACCAGTACAGCGACGGGGATATCTGGTACACCTCGGACAGCGTCGCCACCTCCGGCGGCTTGATGACGTTCGGCACCATCGAGCCAATGACCCCCCTCGCCCTCGACAGCGCTGATATCCCGCATATCGCCTACTACGACGACAACCTGGGCGATATCCTCCTCGCCGAACGCGACCCCAACTGGTCTGACGAGGTGGTCAACCACGGCCAGGCCACGGGGATGATCTCACTCGACATCGACAGCAATGACAGCACCCATATCGCTTACCTGGTTTCCAGCCAGATCTATTACGCCAACCATAACGGTACAGGATGGGACATCATTGCGGTGCCCAGTGGCTTGAACGCCGGGGACTGGATCTCACTCAAACTCGACAGCAGCGACGAGCCGCACATCGCCTACCAGAACACGGTAAACAAGGACCTGCACATGGTCTACCACGATGGCCCCGATTGGTACAACGTACGCATTGATGCCCTGGGTGACACCGGGTTCGGCTGCTCGCTGGCAATCGACAATGATGACCTCGCCCATGTCAGCTACCACGACTGGTCGTCGGAGTGGGTCAAGATCGCTTCTGAACCTGCGGTCTGATAACAGAGCGCTGGGCAGCGTGGCATGGCGCTGGTAAACTGATGGCAATATGTGGAGGTTACCCATGGGGTATCGCGTTTCAGTCATTAGTTTGCTGCTGGCAGCAACCCTGGCATCATTTGGCTGCCAGGCCGGCAAGCTATCGGGCAGCACATCTGATCCCCTGCCGGGAGTTACCGGCCAGCCTGCCGCTCAGGATCCCACCACGGTTACACTGCCACTACCCTCTAAGCTGCGCACCGCGAGCAGCTTCGAGACGGGCACCTTCCTCTTCGGAGCCTCAGTCCGCCTCGACCTGCCCAGTGTCCATACTTCGCCCTTCGGCGACCACGGCCTGGGTTATGAGCCGGACTACAACCGTGCTCCGGGGTCGGAACCGGCATATGCCTTCTATTCCTTCGATCTCACCGGGATCACCCACGACTCGCAGTTCAACTTCGAGTGGACCCTGTCCCGGGATTATGCCGACGCCTGGGTCGGAATCGCCAACCACACTGCGGACACCTGGGACTGGGCAAACCTGCCCGCTGGCAACACACTAGGTTTCACAGAGGGCGTACACGCTGATACCGGGATCATCACGATCGTGATCGTGGTGACCGGTACGCAGAGCTGGGTCCTGGATAACATCTGGATCGGTCCGGCCAAACCGACAGCCATCGACGGTGTCACGCCGAACCACGGGTATAACGGCGAGGTGGTGACCTTCAACGCTGTCCTGCCGGCCGGCGCCGGCACGCCGGACACCTGGGACTGGGACTTCGGCACAGCCGCCGTCCCCGCGACATCATCAGCCGCTTCACCCGAGGTCACCCTGCAGGACCCCGGGGTCTACTACGGTTCCGTAACCGTAGCCAATGCACTGTCAGACTCGACGTTTAACTTCACATTGTGCATCCGGCACAGCTCGGAAACCTGGGAGATCCACGCCTTCTCCGGTGGCCTCGGCC
>Ga0180435_10006684_pt1 | contig 11039 bp, 10 predicted proteins | sample SS_ome_3_FD_132467 | JGI IMG/M metagenome (GOLD analysis project Ga0180435, IMG submission 132467) | Hypersaline lake sediment archaeal communities from the Salton Sea, California, USA - SS_3_S_1 metaG | ecosystem: Environmental > Aquatic > Non-marine Saline and Alkaline > Hypersaline >...
TTTGGAGAATATCATATGACTATCAAACAACACATCAAGCGTTGGTTTATTCAGCGTAGCTTGAATAAGCGCAAATTGTCGAAGCCTTTTTTAGAAAAAGAAGCAGAACACTATTCAATCCCAAAAGATGCAGATGAATACCAGATCAACAGTTATTACTTTTCTTGTCATGACATGAAAGGTAACAGCCTTTTGTTGAGGTATGCTGAAAGGGGGAACAAGGACACAGAGGTTTGGTTTGCATATAAAGATGAAAAAGGAAATGCATATGTAAACGAAAAACAGCTGTATAAGAACGAGAAAACTCCGGTGAGCGTCGAGTGCAAAAAGACTGCAAAAAAATGGTATTTTGGATATGACGGAGAGATAACAGACCAAAAGACGAAAAAGAAAGTCAAGGCGAAATTCGAAGGCGAGTTTACTGCAACGGACAAAATATTCGACTTTGGTTATCATCTCGACTCATATGTGCTCGCAAAAGCAATTGCAAAGGAGAAATGGACAAAGGAATTCTTTAAGACTTTGGACGAAAACACACAAATTCACTATGAGCAGCCAGGGTCAGTTGAAGGCGTTTTGGTTTTGGACGGAAAAAAGACGAAACTCAGTTTGCCCGCAATGCGTGACCATTCGTTCGGAAAGAGGGACTGGAACTATATGAACAACCATTTCTGGCTTATGGCACTTATGGAAAACGGGGACAACCTCAATGCAAATCGTGTAAGCTACCCTGCTGTACGGGAATTACAAACAGGATATTTTGTAGAGGATGAAAAGACGATATGTGTGTCTGAGGCGGAAATTGTCGGAGAGATTTCTCCGAACACCGCACCGGATTCTTTCACATACAGAGCAAAACTCACGGATGGAAGAGAACTTGATGTGAAATGCATGAAAGAACTCGAGTTCGTTTTTCCTTTTTATGACGGGGAATATGTGATTTATGAAGGTATAGGCACTTTTGAGTTTGACGGAAAGCGTGGAAGAGGCGTTCTGGAGTTTGGATGGAACGGCGATTCTTCGAGACATCTTTAGGGGAGGACATAAAATGAATATATATATGTTAAACGAAGTTCCTATTGAAATGCTTGAAAATGTCGGAGGAAAAGCGAAAGGTCTGAAACTATTATCCGATTGCGGACTTAATATCGCAAAGGGATTTGTTTCGGTGGATATAGATAATGAATTGGACATTCAGACTGCAGCTGACTTTTATGAGAATAGCGGACTTGAATGTGTGGCTGTTCGTTCTTCCGCTCTCGGGGAAGACGGTGAGGATTTCTCAAGTGCAGGACAATATGCAACATTTTTAAATATCTCGAAAAAATCGGGCGTAAAAAAAGGCATCGCTGACTGTATTGCTTCGCTCAACAGTGAAACGGCAAAGAGCTATACTTCATATTTCAGCAGTGTAAGAAGTGAGAAGATGTGTGTTATCGTCCAAGAGATGATAGATGCTGATGTTTCCGGCGTTTGTTTTACGAGTATGGCGGATGATGGAGAGACTATGCTTGTCGAAGCTGTAAAGGGTTTGGGAGAAAAGCTTGTCGCAGGGAAGGCAGAATCACATTCCTACAGTATCAATAAGAATAACTTAAATGCTCCTAACGATGAACTTTTAAGTGCGAATTTGTTGGGCCGAATCGCAAAAGAAGCAAAAAGAGCAAGTGAAGAGTTGGGATATGAGCTTGACACGGAATGGGCGATTAAAGATGGGAAATTGTATTGGCTTCAAGCGAGACCGATAACGGTTACGGAAGAGATAGATGATTTCGAACTCGATACTCCAAGGATACAAGAAGACCATGTATTAACGACATGCAACGTCGGTGAGATGCTGCCGGGAGCTGTTACTCCTCTAAGCCTTTCGACGAGCGTAAAAAGCATTGATTTCGGAATTCGAAAGATGATAGTAAAGGCAGGAGCGGCACAAGATTATGAAGAGATGCCGGAGGGCACCGGAATTGCGAATGTGGGGAACCACCTCTTTATAAACATCACTTCAGCGAGCAGAATCGGAGATTATGTTACCGGCGGTACCAGAGAGGGTGTTGAGCTCAGTATATGTGGAAGGATTTTGGACGACACACCGAAACCTCCAGTACCGAAAGTAGGAAAACTAATAAAAGGCAATAACGCAAGGAAGTATTTTTCGATTCTTTTAGGAGCAAAGAAGGCGTGCAGGAGGCTTGGAAAGCTCGCTTCGAATATGGAAGTGGAGCTTAATGAAGACCCGAAAAAGCAGATCGATGAAATATCAAGAAAACTCAGCCTTATGGACGATGGATTTTGGTATCATTATATTGCCTCAGCATATTCCGGAGCGATGAGCAGTGCTCTTTTCATCATATTTATGGAGGAAGGCTATGCACCGGACGAAGCGAAGATTAAACTCGCGGGACTCTTTGAAGATATCGATGGGATTGAGAGCGTGGATATTCTAAGGTCTCTAAGAGCTTTCGCAAGAGAGCTTATCGAAGAAAACAAGGATGTTAGAGACTATGATGTTGATGAGCTAGCAGCTTATATCAGAAAATGCAAACCAAAAAGCAAAATGCTCTTGAACTCTTTCATAAGTAGACACGGACACAGAGCGATACGCGAAGCGGAAATGCGGAGCATGTCATGGCATATGGATGAATCGAGCCTTGCAAGCTTTGTGAAATCGATAATAGCTACTGGAGCAAAAGAGCAGAACAAAGAGCGTGTCGTTGATGGGTATATCGAAGAAGTGCTTAAAAACTACAAAGGTGCTATGAAATTCGTTATCAAATACGTCATAGGACAAGCCAGGAAGGGTGTCGTATTCAGAGAATATACGAAGTCGATGAGCATCAAGGTTCTCGATAAATTTAAGACTGCATACAGAAATCTCGGGCAGAGCTTGGAGGAAAAAGAGATACTGCCAGACAGCGATTTGATATTCTTTATCACACACGAGGAGATAATGAGGCTTATCCAAAACGGAGAAGCGGGGCTGATAAAAAGAGCTATCGCAAGAAGAAGGATTTTGGAAGAGCAAAAACAGTTCAAATTTGAAGAAGTTTGTGTCGGAAAGCCTATTCCGATTGAAGAAAAACATATTGAAGTAGACGGCGATATGGTACTTGCCGGATCATCAATAAGCAGAGGAAAAGCAACAGGCAAAGCGAGGATTGTGAAGTCTATTGATGACGCTAACAAACTCGAAAAGGGAGAGATTATGGTCGCTTCCTTTACTGATATAGGTTGGTCTCCGTACTATTGTGTCATAGATGCTTTGGTGACTGAAGTGGGTTCCGCTCTTTCGCACGGCGCTGTTGTTGCAAGAGAGTATGCTCTTCCGCTGGTTTCGAATATAAGCAATGCCACAAGAAAAATCAAGACGGGCGACACTTTGAGAGTGGATGCGAATACTGGTGAAGTCGCGATTATCGGATAATAAAAAGTATACTAAAAAAAAGAAAAGAAGCTATCCTGTCCTTTCGGATAGCTTCTTGTTTTACTGAAAAGTTTATCTGTTAGAAGTATATTTATCTAGCACATTCGCTGTCATTTTGGTTCAGAATATCCAAACCGTGGGATAACGTATCGAGTATAAAACCAAGGCACTCTTCGACCGCTTTCGGACTTCCGGGTAGATTTATAATCAGACTGTTTTTCCGGATTCCGCTCACGGCTCTCGAAAGCATAGCCCTTTTCGTTTTTTCCAGGCTGAAAGATCTGATTGCCTCGCTGATTCCCGGAGCTTGCCTGTCGATTGCGTCGAGAGTCGCTTCCGGAGTAACATCTCTTGGAGAAAAGCCCGTTCCGCCTGTGGTTAAAACCAGGTCATATTTCTTATTATCGACAAAATTAATTATCGTCTCTGAGAGGAGTTTTTTCTCATCACTTACGATTATATTTTCCAAAACATCATAATCCGCTTCGGTCATTATTCTTTTTATCAGTGGTCCGCTTAAGTCCTCTCGCTGTCCTGCTGCACCTTTATCGCTTGCAGTTATAATTCCTACGCTGTACATTTTATATCCTCTCATAGTAAAGATTATTCTCTTTTATTGTATTATATTATATGATATAATTACAAAAAAATAAATAGCAAAGCTTCGATCGGAACTTCCTAAGGTATCAGTGCTATGGAACTTTCGGCGATAGGGTGTGCATGGAAACGGGCCCGCCTCCCGATTTGGAAAGAAGTTTTATGTCGCGCATTTTGTCGTGCATATTTTGGTCTTCCGAATTTCGGAAGGCTTTTGTAGTATCAGGCAAAAAATGCATGAGAAAATAAATGCGGGTCATTGAGGAAAAGATATGAAGCTAATAAAGGTCAAAACCTTGGATACTGCACGAGAGATAATGATAGATTCTTTTAAAGACCTCGAACTCGAGACTGAGATCGTGAATATTGATCTATGTACAAACCGTTTTTTAGCATCCGATGTCGAATCGAGAATTGATGTCCCGCATTTCGATCGTTCTGTAGTCGACGGCTACGCAGTAAATACATCAGATATTCAAGGGGCAAGTGAGAGCATACCTGCGATTTTAAAGTTGGCAGGTCAGGCTGAGATGGGGGAAGAAAATGAGGCTGTTTTAGGCGAAAACGAATGCATGTATGTTCCGACGGGCGGAATGATGCCGGAAGGTGCTGATGCTATGGTTATGATCGAGTATACTGAGAAATTCTCCAGTGAAGAAATCCTTATATATAAAAACGCTTCGACATTTCAGCACATTTTAAAAGCCGGAGATGATATCAAGAAAAACGAAGAAGTCTTTACAAAAGGGAAGAAGCTATATCCGCAGGATATCGGGGCTTTGGCAAGTATAGGAGAGCTAAAGGCAAAGGTGTTTAAAAAGCCGAGAATCTCGATTTTGTCTACAGGAGACGAAATCGTATCACCGGAAACTGAGCCCGAAAAAGGCAGTATCAGAGATATCAACTCGTATTCACTGGCATCGAAAATCACAAGCTGGGGCGGCGAAGTTGTAGAGCGCAGAGTTTTAAGAGACGACTATGATTTGATAAAAGAATCGATTATAAAAGCTTTGGAAATAAGCGACGCAGTATTCGTTTCAGGCGGAAGCTCTGTCGGAGAAAAGGACTATACTCTTCCAATCCTCGAAGAAATCGAAGGGGCGGAGATTCTGATAAACGGTTTAAACGTAAAGCCCGGAAAGCCGACGATCATTGCGAAAGTAAAAGGAAAACCCATAATTGGTCTCCCTGGGCAGCCTGCATCTGCTTATCTGGTATTGATGCAAATGCTTGATATCATATATGAGATATATTATAAGAATAAGCCAATCAAAGAATACATAATCGCGAAACTCGACCAAAATATCGCTTCTGCACCGGGAAGGAAGACACTCCAGATGGTTTCGCTCAAACGAAAAGGAGAAAACTTCACGGCTGAGGTTTTGCGAGGCAAGTCTGGAATGATAAGCCTCATATCGAAATCCTATGGGTATGTGGTGATAGGCGAAAACAGTGAAGGAAAGGAAAAAGGAGAAACAGTGAAAGTATTTCCACTGGTTTAAAATATGGAAAAACACGAAAGAAACATATATCTTGACAATAAAGACTTGAGCGAAGCTATAGATATTCTAAAAAGCATTTCTTTAGGCGAAATCAGAAAAGAGAAAGCGGATGTGTGTGATGCTCTTAACAGAGTCAGTGCAGAACCCATATTCGCATGCGTGTCCTCTCCTTTCTATAACTCCAGCGCAATGGATGGCATATGTGTTTGTTTCGAAAAAACCATGGATGCCAATGAAAAGAGACCATTGAGACTGAAAAAGAATATCGATTTTGAGTATGTAAATACGGGAGATGTGATCAGACAGCCTTTTAACGGTGTCATAATGATAGAGGATATCGTTGAAATAGACGAGGAGACTATAGAGATCTATGAGCCGTGTTCTCCTTGGCAGCATATCAGGAATATCGGTGAGGATATTGTAGCAAGCGAGCTTATCATCCCTGCGTTTCATAAGATAAGAGCTGTTGATATTGGCGCACTGCTTGCCGGAGGTGTGCGGGAACTGGAAGTGATTAAAAGACCTGTTGTTGCGGTTGTCCCGACAGGATCGGAGATTATCGACTATACTGAAGATGTTGATACGGGAAAGATCATAGATTCGAACTCCAGAATGTTTGAAGCTATGATAAAGGAAGCAGGAGGAGAATGTGAAAGATATGCTCCGGTGAGAGATGATTATGAGCTGATTAAAAAGACAGTAAAAGAAGCATGTGCGAAAAGCGATATAGTGGTAATCGGTGCAGGCTCATCAGCGGGATCTAAGGACTATACAAAAAAAGTGATAGAAGAGCTTGGAGAATTGCTTCTCCACGGCGTTTCGATTAAACCCGGAAAGCCCACCGTTATCGGCAAAATCGATAATAAATGTGTGTTTGGGATACCTGGATATCCTGTAAGCTCATATTTTGCTTTCAACCTATTTGTAATTTCTGCTATGGATATGATGCTGCATGCCGAGAAAAAGACAAAGAGAAAAGTAAAAGCGGTTTTGACGAGCAGAGTATACTCATCTCTTAAACACTTGGAATTCGTAAGGATAAAACTGGGTAGAGTGTCCGGAAAGCTGGTAGCTTCACCCTTAAGCAGAGGAGCGGGCGTTACGATGTCGCTTGTGAATGCCGACGGAGTTCTAAGAGTTCCGAAAAACAGCGAAGGGTATGAAACGGGCGAGCTGGTAGAAGTTGAGCTTTTGAAGGATATTCAATATATCGACAATACTTTGGTGTCTATAGGCAGTCATGACGTTATGCTCGATATATTGAATAACAGGCTTCATAAACAAAAGAGACCGGCAAATCTTTCTTCATCCCATGTTGGGAGTATGGGAGGAGTACTCGCACTGAAAAGCGGAAAATGCCACATTGCGCCTATACATCTTTTGGATGAAAAGACAGGCGAATACAACCTATCTGCGATAGAAAAATATCTTAATAATTTCGATTGTGTTTTGATTAAAGGCGTAAAAAGAACACAAGGTATTATGTATCGAAAAGATTTTAAGCATAAAATCGAAAGTAAAGAGATCCTGCGAAACGAAGATGTAGTGTTTGTCAACAGGCAAAAGGGTTCCGGTACGCGTATTTTGGTGGATTATCTGCTGAAAAATGAAGATATTGATCCGAAGGGAATAAACGGATACAGGAGAGAATTGAATACTCATATGATGGTGGCATCAGCCGTAAAATCCGGCTCTGCGGATATAGGAATCGGGGTTTTAAGTGCGGCTAAGGCGATGGACTTGGAGTTTCTACCGATTGGGTATGAGGAATATGATTTTATTGCGAGAAAAGATGTAACGGAAAGCGAAATGTTCAAGTGCTTTTTGGATTGTCTAAAGAGCGATGAATTTGAATCGGAGCTTAAAAAACTCGGAGGGTATTCGCTTGAAAACACAGGACAGATTGTTGAAATATAGCATATAAGAAGGGTAAAGCATGAAAGACAACCACGGAAGAAAAATCGACTATATAAGAATATCGGTTACGGATCTTTGCAACTTGAGATGTAAATACTGTATGCCGGAAAAAGGTGTGGAGAAAAAACAGCATTTTGAGATTATTTCGTTTGAAGAGATCGAAAATATCATCAGGGCGGGTGTTTCGCTCGGTATAAAGAAAGTAAGGCTTACCGGCGGTGAGCCGCTTGTTCGAAAAGGGATTGTTTCTCTTGTCGAAAAGATAAGATCCGTATCACAGGATATCGATATAGCTATGACGACAAATGCTGTGCTGCTTTCAAAATATGCAGGTGAGCTTAAAGAAGCGGGACTCAATAGGGTCAATATAAGCCTGGATACCTTGAAAAAGGATAAGTATAAGGATATAACCCGCGGAGGAGATATTTCTGAGGTTTTCAAAGGTATTGAAGCTGCAAAGAAAAATGGACTATTTCCGATAAAGATGAATGTTGTTCTGATACGAGGTTTTAACAGCGATGAGATCGACGATTTTGTTGACATGACCATCAAGGAGGATATCGAAATCAGATTTATCGAACTTATGCCTTTCGGACAGAACGCATACGAATATTCCGAGAATAAATATATTTCCAATGAAGAAATTCTTAAAAGCATGCCGCAGCTCGAGAAAACTGAAGACAAAAGTTCGAGAGTATGTAAATACTATAGAATGCCGAAGGCAAAAGGAAAAATCGGGCTGATCAGCCCGACGAGCGGAAAGTTCTGTGATAAGTGCAACAGGATAAGAATTACTTCTGATGCTAAGATCAAACCTTGCTTACACAGCAATGAAGAAATCGATATTAGAGAAATGGTTATTGATGGTTACAGCTATGAAGAGATTCTCAAAGTCGCTATGAACAATAAACCGGAGATGCACAAGCTCGATGAAAGGATTTTCACTTCAAGAGAGATGAACAGGATTGGAGGATAGCACATGGAATTTACCCATATGAATGGGCAGGGCAGAGGAAAGATGGTGGATGTCTCGGAGAAAAAAGACACCGAGAGATATGCGCTCGCAAAAGGGGAGATCTCTTTATCCGACGAAACTCTGGATTTGCTTATAAACAAGAACATAAAAAAAGGAGATGTCTTGGCTGTTGCCCAAGTCGGGGCGATTATGGGAGCGAAAAAAACGTCGGAAATTATCCCGATGTGCCACAACATATTTATAAGCGGTGTTGACGTTGAATTCGATATTCAAAAAGAGGAGAATCGTATCGAGATATCAGCCCATGCAAAAACTGTGGGAAAGACGGGGATTGAGATGGAAGCACTATGTGCAGTGTCTGTGGCGGCACTCACGATATACGATATGTGCAAATCCGTCGATAAATCCATGGTCATATCCAATATAAGATTGTGTGAAAAATCCGGCGGTAAGTCCGGAGATTATATAAGGGAGTAAGGTTTATTATGGCAAAGGTAGTAGCGATTAATATCAGCGAGAAAAAAGGTGAGCAGAAACACTCTATCGAAAAAGGAAAATTTATCGAAGATTTCGGTCTTGAAGGAGACGCACATGCGGGTAAATGGCACAGGCAGGTGAGCTTGCTCGGACAAGAGAGTATCGACAAGATGAATAAATATCAAGTAAGCGGACTTTGCTCCGGCAATTTTGCGGAGAACATAACGACCGAAGGCATTGTACTGTATGAAATTCCTGTTGGAGCGAAGATGAAAATTGGAGATACGATGCACGAAGTAACGCAAATCGGGAAAAAGTGCCACGGGGCAGGCTGTGCGGTCATGGAACAAGTCGGTGATTGTATTATGCCGAGAGAAGGGATTTTCACTAAAGTCTTAAAAGGCGGAATCATAAGACCCGGGGACACGATTGAAGTTATAAAATAGGTTTGCAATTATGCTTCAATACGTAATAAAATATGTTTATAAGTAAGTGTTTATATAATACTATTATTTCGAGGTGTATTATGTCTATCCGTTATGAAAGACAGATAAAAATTAACGAGATTGGTGAAGAAGGTCAAAAAAAGCTTAAGAACTCGAAAGCACTTGTCGTAGGTGCGGGCGGCCTTGGTTCTCCTGCTCTATACTATTTGTCAGCAGCAGGTGTCGGGCATATCGGCATATGCGACCCTGACACAGTTACGCTGTCAAATCTGAATCGTCAGATACTCCATTTTGTGAAGGATATTGAAAGAAAGAAAACCGAATCAGCAAAGGAGAAAATCTCGGATTTTAATCCGGAGTTGGAAATTCAAACCTATGATTTCATGGTTGACGACGGCAATGCAGAAGATCTTTTTAAAAAATATGATATTGTGTTGAGCTGTGTTGATAATATCGAAGCCAGAAATGTTCTAAACCGTGCACATATAAAGACAAAAACTCCATTAATCGATGCCGGTGTAAACGCCTTTTCGGGTTACATTCTCCCGATAATTTCGGGCTATGCTTGCTACAACTGTGTTTACCCGACAAGTGTGCCAAAAGAAGCTTTGGATAACAGCATTATCGGAGCAACGGCAGGTATGGTTGGATGTATGCAGGCTTTGGAGACGATAAAAACGCTTTTGGACTTAAACGGGGATTTTTTTGGGAAGATGCTTTTTATAGACTTGATGGAGCTTTCATTTCAAACAATAGAAGTCAAAAAAAGTGAATCGTGCATCTGCAGCACTGAAGAATAATAATCTTAGGCTAAATACAATATCGTATAAAATAAAGGCACTGTGCAAACTGATTTGCTAGCGCCTTTTTGTGTTTTAAAAGCAGATTGTCTTTATTTATTGTAGTATTTTTCAAAGTTATCCTGTGCTTTGATAAGATGATTTTTCATAAGCTGACTGGCTTTCTCTCTATCACCGCTTTTTACAGCTTCAAAAATCTCTCTATGATCCTGCAGAGATTTGGACGGTTGCCCCTCGATTCGCAGTGTGGATTCTCTTGATCGAGAAAGCAACTCACCGCACATCTCCAATATCTTGGACATTGCAGAATTCTCAGCAGCTTCAGCCAAAGCGGAATGAAAGCCATTCTCGCCTTTGAGACCGTTTTCACCTCTAGCTATTTCCTCTTCCATCTCAATCAATGGCTTCTCAATTTTTTCGATTTTCTGGTTTGTTATTCTCTTTGCTGCCAAACCTGCAATCTCAGACTCTAAAAGCTGACGTACTTCTAGAAGTTCTTTAATCAGCTTATCATCCTGTGAAAGCATCGCAGAGAATGGGGCCAATACATTAGTTAAAGATATAGATTTTATAAAAGTACCGCCCCCGACTTTCGACTCAATATATCCCATAGATTCCATCGAACGAAGCGCTTCTCTTATGGCGGTCCGGCTGACCTGCAAATCCTCAGCCAGCTGTCTTTCCGACGGGAGCTTATCACCCGGTTGAAGCTTACCTTGTTTTATCAACTCAACCAATTGCTTCACGATTTCTTCGTATAATCTTGTCTTTTTTAATGGTTCGAGCATATCAAAACTCCTTAAAGTAATAGTTTACTATTGAATTGTAACACAGATTGGATATCTTGTCTATTGGTATGACCATATATTTATGTATACTATTTTATCCTTGAGCCTAAAAAAA
>Ga0180435_10006685_pt1 | contig 11039 bp, 8 predicted proteins | sample SS_ome_3_FD_132467 | JGI IMG/M metagenome (GOLD analysis project Ga0180435, IMG submission 132467) | Hypersaline lake sediment archaeal communities from the Salton Sea, California, USA - SS_3_S_1 metaG | ecosystem: Environmental > Aquatic > Non-marine Saline and Alkaline > Hypersaline > Sediment...
TCGGGAGTCGCTTCCTCCAGTAGCCCTTCCCTGCCCTCGGCCAGCGAATGCCGCACCCATCCCCGCAGCGCCTCGCGCCAGTCGCTGGAGGTGGATTTCGTGGCCTGGCGATTGTGCAGTTCAGGTGGCAGGTCTTCAGGGTGAATCTCGCGCCCTGAGCCCATGACCGTCAGCCAGCGTGCTGTATTCTCAAGTTGGCGAACATTGCCAGGCCAGTCAAACCGGCGCAACTCCTCTGCGGTATCCGGCCGCAACACCTTTGCCTCAACCGCGAGCTCGCTGGCCGCGCTTTGCAGAAAGTGCTCCATTAGCAACGGAATGTCCTCGCGCCGCTCTCGCAACGATGGCAGGTGCACACGGATAACATTGAGGCGATGGAACAGGTCTTCCCGGAAGCGGCCTTCCGCCACCAACGATTCGAGGTGTTGGTGCGTCGCAGCGATGATTCGTACGTCAACCCGTACGGCTTCATGGCCTCCCACGCGGTAGAATTCACCGTCGGCCAGAACACGCAACAAGCGGGTCTGGAGTTCTGCAGGCATATCGCCGATCTCATCCAGAAACAGTGTGCCTCCATCGGCCTGTTCGAAACGTCCCTGGCGTCGCCCCTGCGCACCGGTGAATGCGCCCTTCTCGTGGCCAAACAGTTCAGATTCGAGCAGGTCATGCGGGATGGCGGCCATGTTCAGCGCGATGAATGGCCCGTTAGCGCGTGGGCTGTGTTTGTGCAGCGCATGCGCGACCAGTTCCTTACCGGTACCGGACTCTCCGTTGATCAGCACCGTGATGTTTGATCGGGCAAGCCGACCGATCGCGCGGAACACCTCCTGCATCGCCGGGGCTTCACCAATGATTTCGGTTTCGGCAGAGTCCTGCGGCTGATGTTGCGCCTGCGCTTCACGGCTGAGGCGACAGGCGCGCTGCACCTGCTCGACAGCCTCGGTGACATCAAAAGGTTTCGGCAGGTATTCAAACGCACCACTGTGATAGGCAGAGACTGCACTGTCGAGATCGGAGTGCGCGGTCATGATGATGACCGGCAGATCGGGCCAACTGGCATGGATCTTCTCCAGCAGGGCAATACCATCCATCCCCGGCATGCGAATATCGGAAACAATCGCATCCGGACGTTCACGGTCCAACGCTGGTAGCACCGATTCCGCGTCGCTGAAGGTTTCCACTGACATGCCCGCTTTCTGCAAGGCTTTCTCCAGAACCCAGCGGATGGAGCGATCGTCATCGATCACCCATACAGTGTTTACAGCATTCATTTGGTAGAACCTCGTTGTGCTGGCTGATCCTCAGCCAGCGGCAAAAGTATGGTGAATACGGTGTCGCCCGGATGGCTATGACACTCGATCAACCCGTTGTGCTGGGTAATCAACGACTGGGCGATAGACAGGCCAAGCCCTTGCCCATCCCCGGAGGTAACCATCGGCATGAAAAGCGTGTCTGTTATTTCGGCTGGTATGCCCGGGCCATTGTCAGCAATTTCCACCTGAGCGACATGACGATAGCGGTGATTACCGATCGTGAAATTTCGCAGCACCCGCGTACGCAGGGTAATCACTCCCCTTTTCTCCAGGGCGCGCACGGCATTTCCGACGATATTCAACACAGCCTGGATAAGCTGATCCATGTCACCCGTAAGTTCCGGGATACTGGGATCGTAATCCCTGACAATCGTGATGCCCTCGTTGCCCACCTCCGCCAGTACCAGGGTTCTGACACGCTCCAGCACATGGTGGATATTGAGCTCCCGGTAGTCCGGCCTGCGGTTGGGGCCCAGCATGCGGTTGACGAGCTCCTGCAGACGATCCGCCTCCTGGATAATGATCTGGGTATATTCCTCGAGTTCCGGCTCTGGCAATTCAGCCTGCAACAACTGGGCTGCGCCGCGTAATCCTCCGAGCGGATTCTTTATCTCATGCGCCAGGCCCCGCACCAGGTTGCGGGTAGCTGCCTGCTGGCTGATTAACTGTTTTTCGCGCCGAATCCGCATTTGCCGATCCACCTGCTGCAATTCGACAATCACGTAACCTTCACCCTGCTCGTCAATCACCGGATTGATCGAACAATCGACTGTAATGCTTGCCCTTCCCCCCGTTACCAGGGACACCCCGCGCTTGGTCATCGGCCGACCTTCGGCAACCGCGCCGGTGATCAGGTGCACCAAAGTGTATCCATCGCAGGTGATATGGTCTTCCGGAAGCTGGCCAAGCGCGTGCCGTGCACTGATGGCCAACAAGGACTCGGCCATCTGGTTCAGGTAGGTCACCTGCAGATCCGGATTGAACACGACCACCCCGGTGGTCAGGTTGTCCAGAACGCTTGCATCAATTGGGATCACGGAGTCACTCATCAGACTCACAGCAGCAATAATCAGGCCACTTGTTGATTTGGCCAGGAATGGCTGCGAATGCCCGATATTTCAGCGGGTTAGCTACCCTGCCCTTGTCGCGGCCCCAAAAGGGTGCGCCAAACCACACCCCTATGTGCACCATTATAGTGCACGACGGCCGCGTTGATTGCGTTAAAGCACTTTATTGCAGCGAAAAGACTACGCGCTAGCGTGGAGCGTAGTTAGGCGTGAAACTCTGGTGGTTAGCCCTGCTCCCCGGTTGCGAAGAGGTAAAGGGGGTACCAGTGGAGTTGTCTGCGTCAAACGATGCCGGATCCGTTTGCGTCGTATTGTCTGTATTATCTTGCTGCGAATTGTCGCCATCTGGCAGCCTACGGTTGGGATCAAGCAGGGAAGCCTGACGTAACGTAAAACGTGTCGGAGGTGCCGTGGCCAGCTCTTTACCACTGCTGTCGACAATCCTCACATCCAGGGTATGCGTGCCGCGATCAACCCCCCTGAGTACCAGCGCCTGACTGGCAAAATCAGGCTGGATCTGCACACCATCCAGGAGTACGCGCATCCGGTGACCATCTTGCAGGGGAGGGGTCATCGCCACAGAAACCGGTACCTCACCTTCGTTACTGCGAACCGTACTTGCCGGACCCGGTTGCACCACCTTGACCTCGCTGTACACCTCCGCCTGCGCATTGCGACTGGATGTTTGCCCAGTCTGTGCCTGGCTTTCGATTGGACGAGGCGCATAACGACTGTAATCGGGTAACTTGACCCGATTCTGACATTCCGCTTCCGGGACATCGGAATAAGCAACATTACCTTCAGCGTCGATCGTCTTGCAGATCACAGCGGCTGCGGGGAATGAAAGCAACAGCAGGGATAAAGCGATGATTTTGTTCATATTGCGAGAATAGTGCAGAGACGACGTTCAATCCACGCCAATGCCGATATTTTCGGCAGCGATCACGAAAACTGCACAAAAAAAGCCCGCAGACAAACCTGCGGGCCTGTTTCATGGGCACCCTTACGGGTACATCATGCGACTGGGATTACAAGCTGTAATACAAATCGAATTCAACCGGGTGAGTGGTCATACGCAGCGTGGTGACCTCTTCCATCTTCAATTCGATGTAACCATCGATCAGGTCGTCGGTGAACACACCGCCGGCCTTGAGGAATTCACGATCTGCGTCCAACGCATCCAGGGCCTGGTCCAGACTGTGGCAAACGGTCGGAATTGCGAGGGCCTCTTCTGCTGGCAGGTCGTACAGATCCTTGTCCGCAGCATCACCTGGGTGGATCTTGTTCTGGATACCATCCAGGCCAGCCATCATCATGGCGGAGAAGGCGAGGTAGGGGTTGGCGGTCGGATCCGGGAAACGTACCTCGATACGACGTGCTTTCGGGCCGGAAACCCAGGGAATACGAATGGAAGCCGAACGGTTACGTGCGGAGTAGGCCAGCATAACCGGCGCTTCAAAGCCCGGTACCAGGCGCTTGTATGAGTTTGTGGATGCATTGGTGAAGGCATTCAAGGCACGTGCGTGCTTGATGATGCCGCCGATAAAGTACAGTGCGGCTTCCGACAGCCCACCGTACTGGTCACCCGCAAAGGTGTTCTCGCCGCCTTTGAAGATCGACATGTGCACGTGCATGCCGGAGCCGTTGTCACCGACAATCGGCTTGGGCATAAAGGTCGCGGTCTTACCGTAGGCATGCGCCACGTTCCAGGTGCAGTACTTCTGGATCTGAACCCAGTCGGCACGCTTGACCAGGGTGTTGAACTTGGTGCCAATCTCACACTGGCCCGCTGTTGCCACTTCATGGTGATGGACCTCAACGGTCACACCCATTTCTTCCATCGCCATGCACATCGCGGCGCGCAAATCATGCAACGAATCCACCGGTGGAACAGGGAAGTAGCCGCCCTTTACGCCCGGACGGTGGCCGATATTGCCATCTTCGTAAACACGCTCGGAGTTCCATTCTGCCTCGTCCGAATCGATTTTGACCATTGAGCCGGACATATCCACGGACCAGCGCACATCGTCGAGCACGAAAAACTCCGGTTCCGGACCAAAGTAAGCCGCATCACCGATGCCGGTGGATTTAAGGTAGGCCTCGGCACGCTTGGCCACGGAACGCGGATCACGCTCGTAGCCTTCCATGGTGGATGGCTCGAGGATATCGCAGCGCAGGTTCAGGGTGGCGTCATCGGTAAAAGGATCGAGAACGGCGGTATCGGGATCCGGCATCAGGATCATGTCGGATTCGTTGATGCCTTTCCAACCGGCGATGGACGAACCATCGAACATCTTGCCTTCCTCGAACATGTCTTCGTTGACTTCGGAAGTCGGCAGGGTGACGTGTTGCTCTTTACCGCGGGTGTCAGTGAAACGGAAATCAACCCAGTTGACTTCGTTATCCTTGATCATCTTGAGGACGTCTTTAGCGGCCATTCTCGATCTCCAGTTAGGTTGGTTGGCGCTGTATACAGCTGTATTCAATTGTTTTCGCCGATCACATGGCTAGAAAAGAACCGAACCGGTATCTCGACCTGAGTGGGCGGGGCACCTGCCAGCGGCACCTCAAAGGTCCTTGACAGCTCTTGCCGTGGCGAACCCGTCGATTATGGCAGTTTCCACATTGGAATCCAGCGTCAAGCCTTGATCGCGCCAAAAAGCGCGTCGGCTTTCGTGACAATCACCACACAGGCAGCAAACAGTTCAAATGCAACCATACCCCGCCTCGTTGCCAATAGGGTTCAAGAATGGCACAGCAATTGCTTTGTACATACCAGCGAGAAGAGGCTGCCTTCGGGCGACCCAACGCAGCGCGGGCACACTACCGGCGCGCCTTAGTCGCACACTGCGCCCCTAAAGCATTGGAAAACAGTGAGTTAGGGCTCTGTATAGACGAGATGGGTACCTCATCCGCAGCGGAAAAAGGAACTCCGCAATTGCCCGGGAAGCATCAAAAGGAAGCGTGGCGAAAGCCTGGATGCACCAAATCGGCGCAATTTTAAGATTAGAGTGCACTGTCTGCACCAAGTTAGTGCGACATTGCGATGCTATGAGATCGGGCCTCGGCCCATTAACAGAACTGAGTTGGAGATCTTCTCTTATGAAAAGCAAGTTGGAATACATTTGGCTGGACGGCTACAAGCCTACGCAAAGCCTGCGCAGCAAAACCATGGTCCGTTCAGATTTCGGCGGTACCCTGGAAGAGTGCCCGATGTGGGTGTTCGACGGCAGCTCCACCGAGCAGGCCGAAGGTAACGCCTCCGACTGCTTGCTCAAACCGGTCGCGATCATCCCGGATCCGGGCCGCAAGAACTCCTACCTGGTCATGACCGAGGTACTCAACGCTGACGGCACCCCGCACGAGTCCAACGGCCGTGCCACCATCGACGAAGACGAAGATGATGAGGATTTCTGGTTCGGTTTCGAGCAGGAATACTTCCTCTGGGATCCGACCACCAACCTGCCTCCGGGCTTCCCGGCAGGTGGTTACCCGCCGCCGCAAGGTCCTTACTACTGTTCCGTTGGTGCACGCAATGCCTACAAGCGCGACCTGATCGAGGAGCACCTGGACATGTGCCTCGAGGCTGGCCTCAACGTCGAGGGTATCAACGCGGAAGTAGCCGCTGGGCAATGGGAATTCCAGATCTTCGCCAAGAGCGCCAAGCGTGCTGGTGACGAAATCTGGCTGGCCCGTTATCTGCTCGAGCGTTGCGCCGAAAGCCACGACCTGGCGGTCGATTGGCACCCCAAGCCACTCGGTGACACCGATTGGAACGGTTCCGGCATGCACGCCAACTTCTCCAACGGTGCCATGCGTACCGAAGGGAAGGAAGAAATCTTCACCAAGATCTGCGAAGAGTTCGGCAAGAACATCGGCCGCCACATCGGGGTTTACGGTGCGCACAACGAGCAGCGCCTGACCGGTAAGCATGAAACCCAATCGATCGACCAGTTCAGCTACGGCGTATCCGACCGTGGTGCATCCATCCGTATCCCGGTCAGCACCGTGGAAGACGGTTGGATCGGGCGCCTGGAAGACCGTCGTCCGGCATCTAACGCTGATCCGTACAAGGTCGCAGCGGCCATCGTGAAGACCACCAAGGAAGCGCTCGCTTAATCTTCACGAACCCGCAAGTGAAAGTGTGCTAAACCGGAGCGATTATTCGCTCCGGTTTTTTTATGGCTGCAAGTCAACTGAGGCAAACAGCACCAACGTCATCACCGCGAAAGATCGAGGGCCCAATCCGCTTGCAGGATTTGGATGAACTCCTTGATGTCCGGTCTTTCGGCGGGATTCTTGTGCAAACAGCGCATCACCAGGTCTTCCAGCATTTTCGGCACCGGGTATTTACCCACCGTTGACGGCTTGGCAGGGGTCTGCTTTTCCAGGGCTTCGAGAATCTCGTAGGTATGTTCCGCATCGATCGGGACCTGCCCAGTCAGCAACTCATACAAAACGGCACCCAAGCTGTAGACATCGGTTGCAAAGCTGATATCCGGATCACGACGCATCTGCTCCGGCGACATGTAAATCGGCGTACCCTGCAACTTGCCATGACCGGTGAGTGTTTTCTTCGATCCATGAGCCTCTTTGCCCGGCTCCGGCTCTTCAATCGTAGTTCCATCCTTGCGCCAGACTTTAGCCAGTCCCCAATCGAATAACAGCACTTCACCATAAGGGCCTGCCAGAATGTTTTCCGGCTTGATGTCACGGTGCGCTACGCCATGGTCATGTGCATAACTCAAGGCCTGCGCCACCTGCTCAACCACCTCGACCAACTGGGTCAGGTCATAGCGATCACGATAATCCATGATCTCGCGCAGGGTGTAGCCATGCACCAGTTTCATGGTGAAGTAGAGATGTCCCTCGCGGTCGCGTCCGATCTCGTAGACCGGCACCGTATTGGGGTGCTGCAACAGCGCCATGACCCGGGCTTCTCGCAATAGCCTGCGCTGCTCGATCGCATCATTGACGAATTCAGGTCGTAGGCTTTTGTACACAACCACCCGTGACAGATGCATGTCACGGCAGGTGCGGATAATCGATTTCCCGCCTTTCGCCAGCGTACTGAGAAACATGTAACGGGTATTGGGGTTCAGTGCCTCCGGAAGGGGACGATCCGTATCTTCAAGATAGACGCCTTCGTACTCTTTGGGAGGCTGCTGGAATTTAAGCATGGGTCAATCACATCCGGTACCAGGAACTACCAATGTAGCATCCCAGGCTGACCCTAATAACGATCATTTCCAGGGTTTGACGAGTCTGCGCGCAACAACTGCGCCACATACCGTTGCCTATTGATCAGCGTAAAGAACTGTCAGTTCGCCAAAAGAGGGCAGCGAATAAAGCGCTTCCTGCAAACTCTGCTGAAACTGGCTCGCTTTCTGCTCATCCTCATAGCTGGCCATCGGCAACACGAGCTCAACGTCGATACGACCGGAAAGGTAATGCAGGCGGATATGATACGGAGCGGGCAGGGCAGGCCAGTTTGCCTCGAGCTCGGCAATCGCCTGCTTGCGCAACGGCAAGCCCCGGCAGGGCGGGCCCTCTTCATCATCTTCCGGGTCGATGTGAACGGTAACGTCGGTTATCGCTTCAACTGAGGCTTTAAGGCGATCTTCAACGGCCTGGCTGATCATGTGTCCCTCGGAGACCGACAGACGTGGTGACACCTGAACATGCACGTCAGCAGCGGCCTCGGGTCCGTGCCGACGGGTACGGAGCATGTGGATTGAACGTACACCATCGATGGACTCGATCACCTCGGTTGCTTCGCGCACGGTCTCTTCGTCCAATGCAGAATCGACCAATTCCTGCATGGCTTCCCAGCCGAGGTCCCAACCTATCTTCGCGACCATGATGCCAACAATGACTGCCGCGAGTGAATCGAGATAGCCCCAACCCAGTATTGCGCCACCAACGCCGATCAGCACCACGACCGAGGAAATGGCATCGGTACGGTGATGCCAGGCATTGGCGCGCAACATCTCTGACTTGATGCGGCGAGCTACCAACAGGGTGTACCAGTACAGACCTTCATTGGCGAGTATCGAAAACAAGGCCGCATAAATCGCCAGCACCCCGGGTATTGACTGCTCATGATGGAATGCACTGGCGACTGCATCCCACACGATGCCCAGTGCCACCAGGACCAGCAGGATGCCTAGTCCGAGGGTCGCAGCGGTTTCGAAACGCCCATGCCCATACGGGTGCGCTTCATCCGGACCCTGTCCTGCGTGGTGCGCCGCGAACCAGACCAAGGCGTCGGAAAGCAGATCCGACACCGAATGAATACCGTCCGCTATCAGGGCAGCTGAATTCGCCATGAAACCAACGACCAGTTTGACCGCAGACAGCAACAGGTTGACCAGGGCACTGATGATGGCAACCCGCTGAGTGTCTGCCGTGCGTTCCTGCAGATGCGTATGCCCGTGATGGTGGTGATGTCCGCCCATCAGTCCGCCTTACCAACGCGCACAACGACGATGTATTCATCGTCCTGCTCACGTGTCTCAACCACTTCGTGCCCGTTGATACGACACCAAGCTGGAATGTCATTGAGTGCGCCCGGGTCAGTACAGACCGCTTCCAGTTCGTCACCCGGGCGCATCTCTGCCACTTGATCCTGAACGCGGATCACCGGCATGGGACACAAAAGACGATGGCAATCAAGTACTAGGCGATCAGACATAGAAACACCGGAATCCAAGAGAAGAGACGCATTGAAGGCGCTGAGGAACCATTATACCAAGCTGCTTAATACCGACCGATTGTCTCGAGCCAACAGGCATTTTTCGCAGCGCGCAGTTGGACCGCAATGAACTTCAGAGAATCCAGGCTTTATCCAACTCATGCGCCGGCATTGGTTTAACTGCCAGTGGTTGGGTATTGCCCTGCAGATCAGTGAATTCAAGTTCGACCTGTTCGGCATTTTTACCCTGGCTGTAACGGGCAACGATCCGCGCAGCCAGCTGGATATCGTCTTCTGACGGCGTGCCATCCAACAGCGCCAGCGGACCACCATGACTGGTGGTCTTCAGGTGTGGATACTGTTTGCGGTAACCCTGCATGAATTTGCCTTCGCCTTCCTCCCGCGACACGATGATCTTGAAGTGCGGGGCAGGGCGTATGTGACGCCCAACCTTGAGCAGCATGATGTCGTCCATTTCATACTGTTTCTCGCCGCGCGCCTGCCAAAGATCAGCAAGCTTGACCGAATACTGCTCATCGGTAAGAAAACAACATCCACCGGCTGGTTGCGCATAGTCTTCAAAACCAAACTGCTTGGCCAATGCCATCTGTGGTTTGCGTGTGCGACCGGAAAAATCGTACAGCTGTTCACGTTTCACCCAGCCTTCGCGTTCAGGCAGGGTCTCGGGCAGATTCCTGGCGCATAAAGGGCGTAACAGACGATCATCGATGCCAGATTCACGCTGCACCACGGGCATCGTATCTTTGCGCTGCGACTTTGGCCGTTGTCCGATGACCTCACCGGTGATCACAAAGTCGAAGTCATTCTTCTCGATCCATTCCTTGGCTTTTTCGACCATGAAGATTTTGCAGTCCAGGCAGGGATTCAGGTGCGCACCGTAGCCATGCTTGGGGTTGAAAACGACCTCCTTGTACTCCTCGACAATATCGACGATGTGCAGCTTGATGCCGAGGGTCTCGGCTGACCACAAGGCGTTGTTGCGCTTGGGCCTGGCCTTGTCTTTTTTTCGAATAGCGTGGGTGTGCCCCTCGACGCAGAAGCCGGTGAAAAAATTCACGCCCTCCACGTGCACACCCTGTTCCATCACCACCTTGGCGGCGAGAAGTGAATCAAGTCCCCCGGAAATCAGGGCCAGTGCTTTGCGTTGCTCGGTCATGGGCAGTTCATCGTAAAGTTCGGAAAGCTGCGCATTATAAAGATAGTCAGCGTATCGACTCTGTATAATGACCGCCTTTTCTATCTTCAAATAAGCTGACGAGCACGAGCGATGACGCAAACGGCGGATGTATCAACTTTCCAGGGGCTGATTTTTGCCCTGCAGAATTATTGGGCAGAGCAGGGCTGCGTAATCCTGCAGCCTTACGACATGGAGATGGGAGCGGGTACTTTCCACACCGCAACCTTCCTGCGTTCCATCGGACCCGAGCCCTGGAATGCGGCCTATGTGCAGCCTTCCCGCCGCCCAACCGATGGCCGCTACGGCGAAAACCCCAACCGTTTGCAACATTACTATCAGTTCCAGGTGGCTATGAAGCCTTCGCCCAAGAACATTCAGGAGTTGTACCTGGGTTCACTGGAGATGATGGGCATCGACACGCTGACCCACGATATCCGCTTCGTTGAGGATAACTGGGAATCACCGACGCTGGGCGCCTGGGGCCTGGGTTGGGAGGTTTGGTTGAACGGCATGGAAGTCACCCAGTTCACCTACTTCCAGCAGGTTGGTGGGCTGGACTGTCGCCCGGTGACCGGTGAAATCACGTATGGCATCGAGCGGATCGCCATGTACCTGCAGGGCGTGAAGTCGGTTTACGACCTGGTCTGGACCAACGGGCCGCAGGGTCCGGTCACCTATGGGGATGTGTTCCACCAGAATGAAGTGGAGCAATCCGCCTACAACTTCGAACACGCGGACGTGGACTTCCTGTTTGGCCTGTTCGACCA
>Ga0180435_10006686_pt1 | contig 11039 bp, 16 predicted proteins | sample SS_ome_3_FD_132467 | JGI IMG/M metagenome (GOLD analysis project Ga0180435, IMG submission 132467) | Hypersaline lake sediment archaeal communities from the Salton Sea, California, USA - SS_3_S_1 metaG | ecosystem: Environmental > Aquatic > Non-marine Saline and Alkaline > Hypersaline >...
CAGAGAACTCTGCATTCAGAGCCCTCTTGATGATAGACGACAAGCTTGCTTGCTTGCCACGACGAAGCATGCCTTCAACCAGTCCAGCGGTTTGATCCCAGAGCTTACTGCGATTGTTCCATTCATCCGAGCCCGGTTGAATGTCACCTTCGCCGAAAATATCGGGATGCCCGAGATTGTCGACGATACGCTCGAACTCCTGAGCAAAACCCTGCTGCTGTTCGTTGGCACGCTCTTGGGTCATTTCATCGATTCGGCTTTCCAGCTTCACGACGTAATCCCCAATCTGCTTGACACCTTCAACTAGACCATCGTCTAGGAAATCGGTGTCCAGTTTCTCAGTCAAGGCTTTGACTAACGGATGGTCTTCGCCTTTGACAAAGTTCCCGTTTTCGTCCCGTTCTTGACTTTCCGCTCGTTTCCGAGCGACTTCGCGACGCTCAGCTTCTTCCTGGTTTTTTAGAACGGTCTCCTGGTCTTCACCGGGTTTTCGTCCTTCACGAATCAACTGCTGATCCAGGAAGCGTGCATGACGTTGCAGTTCATCGGGTCCGGACATTTGCTTCACGACTGATTCAGGCAAGTCTAATGACTCCATCAGTTCGCGGATGTCACTCCGGGAAACCCAATCTTCACCATCGTCCGTCGACATGGTGGCATCATCGTCGTTGACGGATTTCACATCGTCCTCGACGGCTTTTGTCTCTTTTGTTTCTTGTTTGTTGTCGTCTGCGACCTCGGTTGACGGCATACCGTAATCATCCAAAGCCGAACTTGCGGCTGCTTGGTCTAGGGAACCGTCATCGTTCAATAGTTCGTTTGGCACGATCCTTACTCCTACTTGCCTGAATGCTGGCGGTAACAGGCATCGTTGTCACGGTATCCCCTTAAAGACAGGACTTCGTTGCGGGCGTTATTGGATTCGCAGACCAGCGTCCCATCGGGGGTGTGATGAGCCCCTACGATTCCTGCCTTTTCGTAGTCTCTGTTGAATTCGTCGACTTGATTACTCGGAACTCCCATGCCGATGGACTTCCAAGGCTTCGCTTCACTGATAGCGTTATTGACACGACGCTGGCCGAAAATATCGCTGGTGCTCTTGCCGCGATTTTTCTTCTCGGCTAGTTGCAACCATTCTTCTCGGCTAACTTCCTTGCCGTTCACTTTGTAAGTGATAACGTTTGCCATTATCCTGCTTTCACAACGCTATTGGCTTGACCGCTGCCACCACTGCCATTGAATCCCCGCGAAAGCATGTCTTTGAGGTTATCGCTTCGGGCTTGCGGAGTTCCGCCAGTCGCTACGTTTTTGCGTACATAAGTGCGAGAGGTTTGCTGAGGCATGCTCCCGCCGGTCGGATTAGGTTGCGGGAGAACGGAAGGCATAGAGAAAGTCACCCAGTTTTCGATTTCGGGGGTGTTCTGCAAAGCTCCGTAGTCCCGCATGATTTGCTGTACGTCGATAGTGCCGCCGGCCTGCTGAATCATCGGGAACAACTGAACGGCTTGATTTAACGCCCGCTCCAGCTTCATCAGTTTTGTTTCCGGAGATTCGTAATTCATCGAATATGGTTCGACGTCGAAGTTGTATTGCCAGAAATCGCCTTCCCGCATTTCCGGGGTCCATGACGAATCAATATGGACGCCAGTGCCGGGGGCGACTTCCATTGAAGAATTGACTTCTAGGAACTCGTCTGCCCACATGAGTTGGCCGAGACCGCCAATCACGTCAACAGTGAAGCGGTGAACTCGTTGCTGCATCTTCGCTTCTTTGCGAGAGACAGCATTATGAATAATCTCTTCTTGTCCCACGGTTCCAGCTTGCGGCCCTAACCCCGCCATCGCTTGTAGGTTCCCCGCTTGCCGGTCGAAGAGGTCTAATACATTCACAGAGAAAAGAACATTGGCTTGGTCTACTCCACCCTGGCTAACGATATTGATAGCACTCGGATCTTGTACCTTTACCCAGTCCCCGTCATTGACTCGTTTCATGCGGTCGGCATCACTTGTTGCACTAGCACGAAAAGTGGGATTTGTCTTCTGTCGTTTGGCTTGCCGGGCTTGCTTGCGAAGTAGACCGTTGTAAAGCAAGTGAAGCCCCATCTGATTCATTGCCGGCGAGACAGGCATTGCATTATCGGGAGTGTCCGCCAACGAAAGCCGGGAGTAGGGTCCGCCTTCTACGCCGGCGTCGACCAGCTTGAGCGGCTTGCTGGTGATATGCCTGGGGAAAATCCCGACCGCGTCGAGATCTGGCAAATAGACATCCATCAAGTCGACCATCGGCTCATACTCGTCATTGTCCGTTAAGTCGCCTGATGTAATATCGTTGGCTTGTTCGTCCGGCCGCTCCCATTTACTAGTGGGATTCATCCGCTTGATTACCGACTTATCCATATCGGAATCGTTGCGAAGTGAATCCCAGCTAACCCGATATTCATCCCAGATGAATTTACAGCGTCGATAATCTTTGACCGACATATCAAAGCCGCAATCGTCTGGAGAGATTCGCATGGTGTAAGGACGTCCGGGGTCCGCCCAGATGTCATCTTCCAGTTGGATCGATTTCCAATCCGCCTGGAAGGTTTTTGCCATGCCAAAAGAAAAGAACGCATCGAGAACGATGGCTTGAAGGGTATCGCTGAAACGAATCTCTTCGATGTAGTCGTTGAGATTCTTCTGGTAACGGTAAGCGAAAGGCCAGAGGTCTCGATATCTCGTCGTTACCCGGCAGCGTGGATTACTGGCTGCTAGACCGATGGTGTATACATCGGCCGTCATGTTCATCAGGTTGACGAGGACCTCGTAGGGGGCTCCGCTGCTGTTGTACCAAGAGCCAACGTACTCCTGAACCATCCTCTTGCGATTCCGGCGAAACGGACGAAGGGCCTCACGGCTTGACTCGATAGCCGTATAAAGCCGATGAACGTGTGATTCCTTTCCGAGATCAATCATCCGTCTCGCCCATGTTTTTGGGCGTACCAATAAAAAAACGCCATGCGTGTACGCGGGCCCGCATGGCGTCTAATATCGGCTTAACTATTCGTTAGGGGATCAATCCAACGAAAGCCGCCCAAATGAATTGTCAAAGAAATCGCGGGGATGGGATTCGCACCCATGACCTACTGGTTATGAGCCAGTCGAGCTACTTGCTGCTCTACCCCGCTTTTTGGGTTATCCCCAAGGGTCATTTGCTAAAGATAACTGACGATTATCGAATAAGTCAAGCGTTTCAACCTCGAATGGATCGCCATCTTCTTGTCGGTTTCTATCTGTTTCTGCGAGTCTTGCCGCCATTGTGCCCTCAAAAACAGGGGTTTCTGCTTCATTTTCTTCCCCTGTGAACGGTTCCTCGGTGCATCCCATCCAAGCCAACGAGGCGGCAATTACTCGATCGCCGTGAGCTTTTCCTTTACTCCCCTCATCATCCGTCTTGGTGGAGCCAACGTGTATGATCTTTCCGTTCTTCCATTCGTACTGCTTGCATTCGTCGATCATCGCTCGGGATCTGGGTCGGAAACTACCTTCCGCCATCGCCTCTTGCATTGATTCAAAGAGTTTCAATTTGGTGTCATCATTCGTCATCCAAAAACCCGGCTGCTGAGTCTTCTGATGGAGCCCGACTATCTCTCTCTCCCGGTAGTAAACGTTCTCATAGCCAATTTCTTCAACGAGTTCTTTCATAAAGGAGCCGCCGAAGTTGGCTTCGGGAATTATCAGAGCGTTCTCAAACCAGCGGGCAAGTACAACGCACACCGAAGCGAAGCGGACGGGAATCGTTGAGTTGCTTGTCCATTCGGCAACCTGTTCGCCTGTCATTCGGTTGATGATCGTGGCGACGGAATTGCTTGTGTAGGCCCCCGACGTACCGGCAGAAATATCGGCTCCTAGAACGTAGGAACCCGGCGGAACTTCCCAGTTCATAGAAGGCTTGAACCAGAGCTTTAGCTCGCCTTCATCTGATTCGATGATAAACGGATTTTGAATAGTTGACGTTTCCGGATTGTAGATCAATCGTCCCTGCACGACGGGGATTCGTGCTTGCGAATCGAGCATTCTTTTGAGGATCATGCCATCGAATATCTTAGCGACGGAACCATGTGGATTACGATCTAGTTCTTGGGCGATGCCTCGTGGAGTTGCTCCCGGCCGAAGACACTGTTCGTTGTACCAGATATTCCGGGGAACGTCTTCGATCTTATAGCCGCGTTGTTTGAGTTTCGAGTGCTGCTCTTTGATGATCTCGTATTCTTTCGGCCCTAGTCGATTGCCGCGTTTCGGATCAAATTCAAAAAATTGTCCTTTGACTACCCGGTAGAGCTTCGCGTTACAAGTTGGATTGTCTTTCCAGTCCATGATAATCTTAACGGCATTACCTTCTTGGGTTGCCGCATCGTAGTAAGCACCGATGTCGCCGAGATAGGTCGAGACAAGGAACCGGCAATTGGTAACGTGCTGGGTCGAATTAAGAGCGTTGTAGTCTTCACCCTGTTTGAATGCCGCTAGTTCGTCCATTGCAAATACCGTCTTACGCCCACCACGGGCGACGTCGCCAGTTGCGGAGTAACCGACAATCGTTGCCCCGTTGGCTGGATTAATAAGCGAGTGTTCATTCAGATTTCGATGCTTACTCAGGTCGAGCCCCTCCGGAATCATCCAGTAAGGGAGCATTTGCAACGCCCATATCACCTTCCACATCAGGGTATCGGGATCGCGGGGTGAATCGACAAGCTTTTCGTTTCGTGTCACTAAGCCAGCGGAGAATAGCTCGTCGCGTAACCAACGACGCAGGAAGAGCATTAGATAGATCCAGGTCGCCCCTTGACCACGGCTCTTATCGACAACGACATCGATTTGTTTCTGTAAGTTTTCGCTATCAGTAATGGCTTGGTCCATCGTAACGATAGCGGGATCTTGGTGGGGCCAAGTACAGAAAGGACGAATCTTCTGGCGGGCTCGGGGCTCGAAACACCAACCGAAAGCATTGAAGAAAAAGAGAACATCATCAAAAGCTGCTTGACGAAAATCCCGTTGGATAATCCGATCGGTCGCCGCCGCCTTTCGCCAGCGGAGTCGCCATTCTAGGTTTTCAATCGGATTCGCTTTAGGGCAGTATTCGGGAGCGTAGTAGGGTGTCGTTTTACTTTTCGATTTGGGGAGCCCTATACGCTTAGAGGATGGCGGTTTCTTTTTGATTCGCTTTGCCATTGGGCTGAATGAATACCCGCCGCGTCGGTAGGTTTAGCGGAGATCAGCCGCCAACGAAACCAGCCAGTGTTTTACGAATTCCCTGAATCGACTTTTTCTCTTGCTCGATCTCTTCGAGAGAGATATCCATTTCTTCTTCGATTCCAAGATGACGCGGGATAACGTCTTTCATCCATGCCGTCGGGTTATTGATAGCAAACTCAAGATAGTCTTTACCAAGCTCAGACGGTGGTGGTGTTTCTGCTTTATCCCACTGAAAATCAACCTTGCCGGTCGTACCGATGGGGACAGCAACAAGACGTTTGTTGTCCGCCGCCCATTGAACGGCGTCACGGACCATCGACTGTTGTTTTCTTTTTGCCATCGAGCATATCCAATCGTTGTTCGACGATCAAAAGCCGACTGAGAATGCCATGCAGGGCATCAGAGATTGACTTGAGTTGACCTTTCATGTGACGTTGAGTCGGTGGCATTGGACGGGTCATCATATCTTCTTCATACGGCCGGGTTGGATCTTCCATGACTACGCTCCCTTGGAATACCACCACATTTAGAGCATATTATCACCGTCTCTGTCAACAACAGACTCCCTTTTCTTCCCGGCCTTCTAGCTCTTTCGTAAGGTAGCGACCAAACGATCTATCCTTGTAGCCGGCCGGATGATCGCCGACGAACACACCCGCGGCCGATTTCTCGAAACCGTTGCGGGCTGGTTCAATGGCCACCACGCGAAACAGTCCGCTCGGTTCCCAGGGTGTTCGGTATATTCGCCCGACTTCAACCATCGGTTTTGCTTTTGTTTTTTCGTAGGTGCCGTCTCTCGTACCGTTTCCCCATATTCCGGATTCGCGTCGCGACCTCCCGGTACGCCATGTTCTGGCGATCTGCATTGTCACCCCCAAATTCTTCCGCTTCCATCGCGTCAGCGGCCGTATCGAATGCGTGCAGCATGTCTTCATGCCACTCGGCGGAATTGTGGTCAATGCTGGTCATCGGATTTACCCTCCTGTTTCATCGCTTTCTCGGCGGCTTCGCGGGTGCTGTAACACTTCGACACAGGAACGTCGACAGAGTAATTCAGCGTGCTCGGACAGTTTTCAACATAGCCCGTGCTGGCACCTAGCCCGCCATACACGACACGGGTTTGTCGCCGGAGAACCACCCCATCAATAACCATGAATACATAGTCGCCCTCAACTACCGACACGTTGTCTGCCGTCTTGGGCGACTTGTCGACGATGGCTTGCAGTTGCTCTACCTCGGCCCTGAGTTCTGCGATTTCTTCGTCTCGCGACCGCTTCGGAATATCGCCCTGCAACCACTCAACGTGTTCGTTGAGTTCGTAACATCGGGGACAGTTTGCCCACTTGGTAACGCCGATCCATTTTGTTTTACACGCCCGGCACTCGAAATCGAATCGCGTCTTTTTTCCCGTTTCCTTTGTTGCTTCTCCGCCTTCTTCCGTTTGAGGAAGATCCTCACGGACTTGATTTTCTTCGCCCGTTCCCGTTTGGCTCTTCTGTGTGCTTTGCTCGCCACTGAGTTGTCTCCTAAAGTTGTTCAGTAAATAGCCCCACTCTGCTTCGGAAACCGAATCATTGAGATTGAAACGCCGTGTGTCGGTTGCTTCGATGAAGCAGTCTATTACCCAGTCGTAAAGAGGTTTGGTTATCATGGCTACTCCGAAACTATCAAGACTCTTTTGGTTCATCGTCTTCGATGTCACCGGCAACATCATCAAGAAAATCTTGGATTCCCTTTTCAATTTCGTCGGTAGCTGGAGCAACGAAGTTCGTCCCTTCGACAGGCCGGTACTCCCCGCCGTCCGCTTCTTCATTGAGGAACGGGCCGCATTCTTCTTCGACTACTTCCCAGCGGACGCAACCACAAAGACAACCGTCATTAGTTTCCAACATGGCTTTCAAGTCAATAAGCAATTGGTTGCTGCAAATGCGACCGCTGTTGAGGGTATCCTCATAAGCCGTGTCTTTCATGGCGGCGGGGACTTCGGCAACGTACCGGATCTTTGCTTGGGAAATAATTCGCCGCCGCAGGAATAGACAGTTTTCCTTATGCCCATAGCCGACGGGTTGTTCGCAGTACGCACAGCCGCCCGGTTTAGCCCCATCCCGTTCTGCTTTGGGGGTGACGATATTACTTTTAATTGGCTCTGCCACGTTTTCGTCTCCTTTTGGAAGTTCTACGGGTTGCCTTCTTCACGATCTCATTTACTCGCTCTCTTTGCTCTTCCGTGACAGGGGTCCGTTCGGTGTGATTATTGCCGTTGCCGAATTGTTGAGCCGCTGCCATCAGAGCTTTGTCGTTGGCGTGCTGTTGGTTTTTTTGTTGTTGGTAGAACTTCTCTTGCTCGGCCAATGATCGGGAAGAGTTGGTGGAGCTAGTGGAAATCTGGGGAACACCCGCCGCCCTAGCAAGTGTGTTGTAAGCTTTCAGCCAGTCGGCATTGTCGGGGTTGAGTTCGCTGTTTAGAAGTTTGTTTTCGATCTGATTCAACACGGATCGCAATAGATCGTATCGCTTATCGTGTGTGTCGGCCAACAAGATGCACTTCTCATCAATGGTAACGACGATCTCAAGGCCTCTGTGCCGGCCTTCTTGCTTTTGGTAAATTAACTCAACGCCAGAATGGGCCCCTGTAACCCGAAGAAGCTTTTCTTTTAGCTCGGAGACTTGCTGCCGTAGTTCGTCAGCCCGTTCCCTTTCGTGGTTCGCGATGCCTTTTTGCAGTTCGTTGTCCTCTTGTAGTTTCTCCATCGTATGCCAGCTTCGGGCGGCATACTCTTCCGCTTGTTTGAGTTCTTCTCTCAATTTCGCGATTTCGTCCATTTTCAATCTTCTCTCCATCAAGGGATTTCGGCATCGTACTGAACCTGAGATCTTGCCCCGCGAATCACAGCGGATTGACGTCCCGGCACGTCATCACGGATCTGCATGATCTGTTGGATTCGTTCCGTCAAGGCTTCCCGCATTGAAAGCAAAATAGAATCAACGAATTCAGCCATCGAGTAGTTGTCGAGGATAGAGTCGATCTCCCGAGCCGTCATTGCCGACTCCAGGACATAAACATCTTGCTCTTTTTCCGCCTCGAAGAACCGGGCGTGACCACCAGCCCGCTCGGCGAGTTCCATCTGATGCTCTTGTCGTAGTCGCGTTAGCATTGACCAGACCTCATCGGAAATCTCGCCCTTCATGTTCGTGGCTTCTAGTTTACTCCAGAGTTCACTAAGGGTTTCGTTCGCCATTTTTTTAACCCTAACCAGACGTAAAGGCTTGAGAAGTGAGAAGGCGTAATCGTATAGAAATGTGTTCATATATTCGATCGTGTCATCTATGATCGCAGACCGCTTAATCCTTGACGATAACGATCTCTGCGTAGAGGACGTCACGATCGAACCGTTCCATGTACCGTTTTACTAAAGAGACGGCCTCCCGATAGAACCTGACACGCCGGCCATCGATCCGAAGATCAGAGTAAGAGCATTCTGTGATCTCAGAAAGGTGGAGACGCCAAGTAATCCGCTGAACCTTCCAGCGGTTACGGGCTTGTGTCGTATAGAAGTCGACCCGGATTCGGGTGCTTGAGTTCGTGGGGAGCTTTTCAATAAGCCGTCTGTGAAGAGAGTCGACACAAATGACGGGGAAGAATTCAGAAATAGACGCATCAGTACGTCCCCACGCCTGTATTCCTCGTCTTCTCGTTGAATCTATCGTGTCGACATGCAATAGCGGTGTACTTATTAAGAACACTTCGGACCTCCTTTTTTAGATTGGGGGTTTTCAGTCACAACAGTCGAGTGCTCGTGAACATCGGAAGCAGCGGGCACGTCGGTAGTAAGTGCTTCGGGTTTCTTTGCAGGCGAAGAAGCAATCGGCTTCATCTCTTGAAAGAGAGTATCTGTTTTTTGCCTGTGTTCTTCGCTTTCTTTCCTCTTCAAGTATGTAGAGTAAATTCCAGCGAGAAAAACATAACCGGTAACGATGAACCAACAGCCGGTGACGATGAACCATGTGACGCAAACCGCCTTTTCCATGAAGGTTGCCGTTTGCCAGAAATCGAGGTTCAGTTCGATCATTATGTCCTTTTTGGCAGGAGAAGAACTGCGATACCAAATGCGAACCCGGCACCGCCGGCAAAGACCTGCAAGTCGGGAAACGGAACGTATGGAGCCGAAAGAAGATTCACGCCGGCAAGTACAAAACAGCCTAAAGCAAGATGGGCGTCCATTTAGTCCTTCAATCTGTCCTTCAAAAGAAAAAGCGGTGTGCCGCCGTGAAGGACGGGCCGGTTTGAGGTTGCAACTCACATGCCCCGGCGGCACACCCAACGCCGATTGTGACGACGTTGATTTAAGAACGATACTGCAAACGTGGAACGAAGTCAAGTGCTTAAAAAGTATCACACCCATTGAATATGCGAGAAGAACCAGATAACCAGTTGGCCTCTACCTCATTCCCCCACACCGTCCAGCCTTCACGCGGGCGACGGGCGAACATCTCAAGCCGTGGCCCGTCGCTCACGGACTCAATCAGTGCGAACGCTTCTTCAGGTTTCTCGCTGTGCCTCGGCGGCAACCCGGTCTGTATGATGTTCGGGCTGTATCGCCCGCCCCCCATGCGGCACGGCTTACGGTATCCGAACAAAAGTGTCTGCGTCCGGTGGACAAACCAGTTGCCTATGCCGCTCGGCTTGATCCAGTGGACGGGGGCTAGATACCGGAACCCCCACGCCTCCATCACGTCAAACCCGTCCCGCAGAAAGGCGTTCGTCGTCCACAGCCACAAATGGCACCCGTCCGCCGCCATCTGCTCAACCGGCAACGCCATTATCTCGTCAGTCGTCATGGTCGGATACGGCAATCGGTTTGCAGCCGGGTGTTTTTTCCACTTGCCCGACATGCTTTGTTTCCACGGCGGATCGGCCACAATCGTCTTGAAGCCCCGGCCAACAAGAGCATCGAGGGTACAATCATTCCGCGCTTCGCTTGTCATGATTGACCCTCATGCTCGGCGTTCAATGATCTTCCAAAATCCAAACACGACACCAATCACAGATAGAAAGAGCAATGCACGAAACATAGAGTCAATACCGTCGAACATGCTAATCTCCCTTCAAGAAAAAAAGTGCCGGCGGCAAACTGACGGCATGCGAATCGGTGTTAAAACGATTTTCCGCCAATCTACCGCCGGCGTCTCGTGATGGAATGGGCATGGGAGGTTTCGACCCTCCAACTACCGTGCTGTGACGGCTGTTCTGCCTATTGAACTACATGCCCTAATCACCCGCCCGAGTGAAGTGGTATTCCGCCAGCGTTGTCCAAGCATGCTTGAGGATAACCAAACTGCTCCCGGACGGGCAATCTCGCTGTGTCGCTCTTCACCGATGCCGGTGACATCAACAAAGAGTTACAAAATGGCGGCCAGGAACATCCCGGCCATCCTCGCTTCTATTTCATCTGACCACCATCAGATCCAACGCCCGTTCGCCGCTCTGCTCGACCGTCCGCCGAGCTTGTTTATTCTTCTCCCGCCAGAAAAGAACAAGGTAGTCAGTCAAGTCGTCTGCATGATGCTCCACCCACTCACAAAACCTCTTCACCGGCTCACACTCACAGTCGAGGACGATCTGTTTCCCCGTCGCAGGACAATACCCCTCTCTGATGTAGCTGCTATCGTATACCGGGATGTACTTATCCGGCTTCTTGTCCGCTTGTTGAAGAAGCTCCTCAAGGCGCCCCGACTCGTAACTGGCATCGCCATCGCCAGCTACAAAATGAATCCTCCCGCAAGCCTCACACACGGCGGAACAACAGC
>Ga0180435_10006687_pt1 | contig 11038 bp, 13 predicted proteins | sample SS_ome_3_FD_132467 | JGI IMG/M metagenome (GOLD analysis project Ga0180435, IMG submission 132467) | Hypersaline lake sediment archaeal communities from the Salton Sea, California, USA - SS_3_S_1 metaG | ecosystem: Environmental > Aquatic > Non-marine Saline and Alkaline > Hypersaline >...
CCGTATCGTACTGGTAGGGGGAGGCCCCGTGGTCCTGCCTCGTCAGGTAGTAGTAGATATTTCCCGACGCGTAGGTCCGGTAGATCTTCACCTGGAGATTGACGCCACGTGCCGTGCACGTCGCCGCGGGCGCATCCGTCCAGGCTACCTGCACCTTGTCGTCGTCATCTGCCAGCACGATCGTCGCGATAGGGGAGGGGCGGCTCTCCGTGCCGGTAGTATTGTCGTAATAGGTGTAGACGTACTTGTAGGTCCCCGCCAGGATGGAGCCTGAGGCCTCCGTGAGAATTGGCGCGGCGGTAGGGGCCTCTATTCCGCAGTCATAGACCCTTCCCGCGCTGTCAATGACCTGTACGGCGTCCTCGCCGTTATATGCGAATGACCGTCCCGTGAATGTTGTGAAATGCCACTGGTCGTCCTCCGAGGTCGTCAGGCCGCTCCTCATGCTCGTGAATTTACGTGCGTTCGCGTTCCACTTCCATAGGCTCCCATTACATGCGGTTATCTCCATAGCCGACCCGCTGACTGGGTAGTAGCGGTACAGGCCCCAAGTTGGATTGTCGCCGCTGATAGGTGTTGAGTTCTGCTTCGTGTATCCTGGCCGCGGGCTCAGGATCATGATGTCGTTCAATGTCGCATTGACGCAGTAGGAGCTTTCGTCTTCAGCTATAAGGTGAGCCGGCTTCGAGGTATTCAGACCTCCCAGGCAGAAGCCCCTGTGCCCCGGGCTATCATAGAAATTCAGCAGAACGTAGTCCGTCGGCATATCTGTAGTGTCTATCTGAGCGTAAAGAAGGCTGGCGCATACTGATACTATTAAGATACTTAGAATGTACTTTAGACTGCTCATATTATTGTATGTATGCAAAGGTTGCCGCATCGGCACTCTCGGCAAGGTCTATCGTGCCTTCCGTGAGTATTTGCGTGCCTGTTTCAGCCCGTATGCCGTAACTGCTGCCATCGGTGCCATAAGCTCCGTTTATTTTGAGATAGGAATTGTTGCTGCCGTGGACGCTGTTTACGCCACCCTCATAATTGTTTAAAAACAGCACGGCCTTTGACAAATCTCTCACTCTCACTCCTGTATCCGACAGGTCGCTTATATTGCATCTGAATAGAGTCAGAAACCCGAAGTCCGCACTAACAAAAGCATCGAATCCACTCGATACGCTGGCCGAATACTCAACCCTTAGACTTGCACCTTTTGAAACATAGTAATCACACTCGTAATCGTCACAGCTATTGTTCCACCCTACGCACGCCCCTGCTTTGGTTACGGCATTGTCCGACACAAGAATAAAGTACCCTTCTCCCGTACCAGAGAAGTCCTCCATAGCGAACCCGTACACGTTTGCGCTTGTGTTCCCGCCGTATACGTATATCGCATAGGATTGATCACTCGCTCCCCTCGTTATCTTGGCCCTGCCAGCAATAGAAAACTTGCTTGTATTGTCAGGATTTGTTGACCACGCAGCGACAGTCAATGTAGTCGTGCCGCCGCTTGAACTGCTGTCAGTAATCTTACGGGTCTGATTGGCCCCCGTATTCTGGAAGATAGTCACATAACAGTCGTTCCAGTAATCGTCATCGTAGGTGCCTGAAAAGGTCAGCGTTGTCCCGCTCCCCCCGGTGGCGGTTGTGTTGGAAACGTAATCATCAGCCCGTATGACAATCAGCCCCGCCCCAAGGCATACTTTTTTAACCACGGCAGTCGGTACATCGTATCCGTCCCCTTCATCAAACTCGCCAACCGCATAGATAGTGACAGTCACATTATCGACTATAGGTAACACGTCATCTATTGCATCCTGTAGCGTGGAAAAGGCGTTGGCCCAAGAGCTCCCGTCGCCGTCGCCGCCCACCACATCTGCATCGGCGTAGATATAGCGGTTCGCATCCTCGCAGAGAGCTGGCGGGTAACCGTTGATTGTCGAAAGGTCCGTTATTTCACCCCCTGCCATGCTTGCTGTGCCATCTGAGACGGTGTTACCCCTGACTGTGCCGTTCACGTCTAATTTCACAGAGGGGCTCTTCCCTAACCCTATATTTCCCCCATCTTTCAGGTAAATACTTGTACCAGCGTAATGAATGAAGACGTTTTCATACTCATAATCGATATCGCCTATATCCAAACTTGCCCCCATTGTTTCAATGACTGGGTACCCTCCCGCTGTCTTGTACGCTGTACAACCGATAGTGCCGTCACTCTCAAGCACCGCATTGTCGAGCCATTCGCTTAACTCGGTATGCTCCGATGCATTGAAATGGTAACTCTCGTCAGAGCCATTGCCGCCTTGACGTCCTGCTAGCTGGTTGTGATAAGGCGTGTGTGTAGGCGTGTGCGTAGGTGTAACCGTTGGTGTATGCGTTACTGTCGGCGTATCTGTTGGCGTATTCGTCCTTGTTGGCGGGAAAGTCCTCGTGGACGTAGTAGTCGGATGGGCATGGAGATTCGTAGGGCCGCCCTCCGTAAGCTCCCGCCACTTCTCCTCTGAGAATTGAAGTCTGTTCAGGCGTGTATTGATTAGCTCGTTAACACGCCTGTCGTACTTACCTATGGGGAAATCCGATGCCATCGAGACGCCAGACAATCCCAAGAGTAGAAGAATGACTATCGCCTTTTTGAACCTAGAGTACATGGGTCACTCACAAACGGTCCTATTTTGATTCCAAGTACCGATTTCGCCTCTTTTGTCAGCCACACGGCCTCATCCCACGCCGCCTTCGCTTTCTTCATGTCCTGACCGCCGGGCATCTTGTAGCACCTGAAGGCTATGAGCGGCGCCATTGCATCTTCGATGGCCTGATCCTTCGCCTCTGATCTATCGCTTGTGAACGGCGCAGGGCGCTCGATATAGAGAATTTCTATCCCGTTTGATATGTTCTCAAGGGCGGCAGGGCGCAGTATCAGCATCCATCCGGAGGAGCCAGAAGAAGCTGTTGGTCCCCGCCCTATAAGCGTGTAATAAAGCGGGTCCTGCCCTGTGATGGAGTAATTCTGAAACTCGCGGTCAAGCCAGGTCTTAGAGCGCTTTTCAAGGACATAGGGTTCAAGGCCTGAGGTCGGATCTCCGTACCGCAAAAGCTTGGGTATGAGAATGTCGCTCGGTAAATCAATGTACTCAGCGACATCTTCTTCTGAGTCTATTGTCTGCTTCCGCAGGTAATTGAACGGCTGGATCATCTTCACGGCCTGGCGGTGCGCCCAGTCCATGAGTCGGTTGAGGTCTGCCGGAGTCCAGAAGTTCGGGGAATCTTCCGCGAGGCGCATGCGGACGGCTTCGCGTATGGTCTGTCTGCTCATGGTCAACTCCCGGGGAAGGGGCCAGCCCCTCGGAAGAGGGGCCAATGGCCCGTATTCCTCCTTTGACTATTAATAGTCGCCGTAGTCGACCCAGCTTATGGTGACTGTACCTGTGACCGTCATGGTCCCGCCATTGTGGTCCGCATCGTCCCATATGAAATTCAGGAACAGATCCTTTGCGGTACCGGTTCCGTCAAACGGGTCTATGGGATACAGTGCAGCGAGGGTCATGCAGTCTGCCGGGCCAGTGCTTGCCACGAGCTGCGCAATGGTCGTCTTTGCCGACAGGTCGGCCTCGGTTGAGGTAAGGTCCGCATCGTTTCCCGCGGTTGCCGTCCCTATGGACACATCTCCGTCAGCGGTCGCGCTCAGGTTGCCTGCGACTGTCACGTCTATATCGGCAATCACCCCGAGGACCAGTATTGCTCCTTCAGGAAAGTCATAGAGCTTCTGACCACCGTAGAGGATTACCCCGGCTTCGTCAGTCAAAGTCACTGGCGTTGCCGCGAGAGTCAGTACAGTGCGGTGAAACGCACCGTTACCGACCTCCGACACAGTGACGTTCGTGCCCGCGAGGGCCCCTACACCATCGGCTGTGGTAAGGGTTCCATCCACACCAACGTCATTCAGGCCTGAGATATCCTTGGAGGCATCTACCACCAGGGCCTTACTCGCCGTGACCGTTCCCGGCGTTACTCCATCCAGGACGTCAGCCTCCGCCAATGACACCGCCGCTGTCGATTGCACGACATAGGACGCCGCTGCTCCGGGATCGGCTATATTCACCTGCGTAGCCTGCTCCATGGCGTTGGCGTTCACCGTGACAGCCGTGTCTCCCGCCTGATCCGTGCAAGCTAGAGTCAGCTTGCCCCTGGATGCAGTAGCGGGAAACACGTCTACGCTCCCGGCAGTCCCGGAGGCCCCCGCATCTATTGCAGTACTCACAGCAGACGCACAGCCTGAGATGGCGTCTATGTAGCCGATTCCATCAATGTACAGGTCCTTGTACTCGTAACTCGAGGAGCCCAGATCGTAGCTGTTGTCTGTATCAGGTATCAGATCACCCGATATATCCAGATCCTCGAACGTGCAGTCCACGAGTTTGTACCGCTTTAATTGGCCACCCCACTCGACGGGCAGCTTTGCCATCGTACTCACGCTCCAAATGGCGATAAGAATCGTCGCCAGGATGGAGTAGAAAAGTATTCGCCTTTTCATTCTTCATTCCTCCTGTTTAAAGAGTCCCTACCCGGGGAGCACACGGCCCCCCGGGTAAAGACACTCCGTTCAAGAGATCAGACTAGATCTCTTCTCCGCCGACACAGGTGCGTAGACGTATTCTGAACTTCTTGAATAAATCTGACGCTGCCCCGTCCTTCCACAGCTTGAAATTGACCTTGTTCAAGGTTGTGGAGTCTTCGAGGGCCTGCATGGCGAGCTGCGCCGTATCGGCGTAATCCTCGGCCAGCCAGGGGGCGCCCACGACAGCGACCTTTGTGAAATCGCTGAAGGTGACATCCCCTGTGGCCGCGTCGGGCGTGATCTCGTAGATATACTCGTTCTCGGCGCCCTCCGTGCCGATGGTGTGCTTCTTCGAGGCTGAGTAACTCATGGCCTTTCTCCTCTCTTATTTCAGGTTATTGTCTATGAGGTTTCGACGGGGTCGGGCGATGCGCAGTCAAATACCTGGACTGCCCAGTCAATGGAGTTGAACTGCGCTTTCTTGAATGCGCAGATCATCTCGCCCCAACATGCCCACTGTCGTCCGCGGTCCACCAAACCCTCCCACCAGCGCACAGCGTTGTCGTGCTTGGCGATGAGTACGGCTGAGGTGCCGCAGAGAAGGTTTCTCGAGCAGGTAACAGCCGGTGTGGCGCCGTTGTCCTCTCTTAGAAGATTCTCCTCCTCATGGACAATGAGGCCGTCCCAGTAGAAGGATGCGCCGCTGAACAGGGGGTTCTTACTGCCCCGCCAGGATGCATCCTTCAGGACCGACTGGATGACATCGTCTTCTTTCAGGTGCCAGTATGCTGCCGGCTCCATGAAGACGACGTAGGTAGGCTTCCCATCCACGATGACCTTTGGGATCTTCGTGTAGTCGGTGTACAGCTGGTCGGCCATCCAGGCCCTGTACTTCATGAGCTTCAGGGTCTGGCTCGTAGGAAGGTCGGTCGCCGTCAGGTTGTCCGTTCCGGGTATCCCGGTCGTACCGCTGACCGTCTGGCCCCCGACGAGGTAACGCCTGTTCGTGCTTGCGGCAAGCGGCGTCTGGGAGAAGACGGGACTCATGGCGGTATTGCCCTGCGCATGGTCGAAAATGTCTTCCCACCACCAGAGCGCGAAATCCTGTCCGAGCGATTCCTTTCCTTCCTCTCTGAGGTCGAAGAGGTACTTCAGTTCTTCCAGCCTACCCTGCGAGGCGATACCGCTTGCCATCGTGTTCAGGGTCACCTGGTCGGTGTGGTAGTCAACGTCGTCCTCGTGTCCTGCGCGAGGCACGTTACCTATCCTTCTTGTCCCCTTACGGGCCTTTTTCATCTGGAAGATGTATGTGTCACCCTTCGTCTTCGTCAGCTTGTTACTGATCCTGAACACAGCGTTCTTGCTGGTCCCGATCAGTCCCGGCTTCGGAAAGTTCCGAATGACCTCATTCATCACCTCGGCCTCGTATACGCGCCTCTGCGCGGCTGAGGGACCTGTGAGTAAGTGTGCAGTCATTTCTCTTATTCCTCCTTGTTCGACAGTTAGTGTTTCCAGTCAGTCTTTTTGGGGTCGGCGACTGACCTCACCGTGAACAAAGCTGGAATAAGAGGGGGCGAGCCTCTAAGGTCGGCTTTGATTCAACCCATTTTGACAACGCCTTCCTTGACCCCTCATATATCCCTGAGGGGATAGGGTAAACCCCGGATTCCTCGCTCCGGGGGAGCGCTATTCGTCTATTTCCATCGAAAGAGCTCCCGACATATTGGAGATCCTTCGTCTTATTTCTCTTCTGTCACTTTCTGACATCTTCTGGTAATCGGAAGTCTTTATGTTCTCGAGATCCAGCGATTCTATGCCGGAAGGGGCACCTCCGCCGCGTCCGCCGGCGCCTGCACCGGTCCTCTCGCCTCCAGCTCCTCCCTTCAGCCTGTTGGCCGTATTCCTCATCGCTTCTTCTGCGCCCTGCTTTTTCGCTTCGGCCAAGGCCTCAGCTGTTGGTGAGGTCGAACCGTACCTCTTGTAGAACTCTATCCGCTTATCGACGGGCATCAGTTCCTCCACGTATGTCTTCAGGTCAGGATCTTCCTCAAGATACTTTTGTGCTTCCTTCTTCTGCTGCAGGTAGTCGGGATCTACTTTCACCAGCTCCCGCTCGACCGCCCCAAGCTTGATGTCTTCGAATGATTTCCTTGCTGTATGGGATACACCATCTATCCTCTCGTTTATCCCCTTCGTGACGTTCCTCATGAATGTGTTGATCATCCCGATAGTGGGGGGGTCGTTCTCCGTTCTCGGCCTCTTTTCGATTTTTCCTGTTGTGGGATCCTCATACTCGATGTATCCGTAGGGTGCCTCGCTCTGACCTTTCCCTGCTGCCTTTTCTCCCTGAGCCGCCCTTATTATTTCAAGCTCTTTCTCGATGGCCTGTCGCTTCTCCTTCTCGGTCTTCATATCGTTATAAAGACCCTTAGCCCGGGCCGCCGCCTCTGCGGCCTGCCTCTGAAGATCCTCTATAGTCGGCTCACCGCCTCCTTCACCGCCTTCTCCTTCGCCTCCGCCGCCTTCGCCAGAGCCTTGCTGGCCGCCTTCACCCTCTTGACCGCCTTGACCGCCTTCACCGCCCTGATTGCCGCCCTGGCCTTCTCCACCTTCATTACCCTGAGAGCCCTGTCCTTCGCCTTCTCCACCTTCGCCTCCCTGGCCCTCGCCTCCCTGGCCCTCGCCTCCCTCATTGCCGCCTTCGCCTTCATTGCCGCCTTCTCCGCCCTGGCCTTCCTCCGCGCCGGGCGTTATCACGCCGAATCTTTCTTTCATCTCGTCTGAAATGGGCTCTACCTTTCTCTCAAACATCATTCACCTCCAGCTCCCTGTCCGGCCATTTGACTGGCATAGAATTCCTTGGTCTTCTTCGCTATGTTCTCTGCATCCGGTATCCCCGACATGAGCACGATCTTGTCTGCAACCACCGGCACGGGGATTATCCCGTTTGGATTGTTCGGCGTCATGGTCATGGACTGCAGCATCTCCGCCCAGGCCATCCTCATAAGGGGCGCTGAGGGTACCTGATCGATCGTCACGTCGTACTTCTGCACGTTCACGTTACTCAGTATCCTGCCCGCAAGCTCCATGACTGGATCATCGCTGTCGTCAAGGTCAAGCTCCTCCCTGTTTTTATCGATGTAATCTTTGAATTTTGTCTCGCCTACAACGCGCACGAGTTTCTCGGGTGTGTAGCTTTTCAGGATGAGGCCGATCAGTACCTCTCCCATAATTGCCTGCGTCAGTCGCAGGTTGTCGTGCATGTTCGCATTCGATGTTGAGGACTGCCTCTCCCTCACGATGAGGGCCCGGCCGCTCGCATCCTCTCGATCACCGCCCCACTGCAGGTGAGGATTGACGCCCATGCAGCGCGGCAGGCGGTCCTCGTTCTCCCTGACCAGGAGCATGTAAATCTGGCCTACATTCTCGGGATAGACCTTCTTCCCTTTCGTGCCTGACTTGTGAATGAACATGAAGCCGGGGGACTGGCCCTTCTCCTTTATCTCCCACCATTTGCCTCCCTCATCGTCCATCCCCTCGAAAACGTTGTCCTCGAGATCCCAATAGGGATTCGCGCCCTCGAGCACGGCCTTCAGTCCCTGGACGCTTCTCACGTTGATTTCGTACTGCGGATCCACGCCGTCACGCACGAGGCCCCTGTGCTTCAGATCAGATTTCGTGGCATCGGGGTTCAGCTCGCAGAAGAAATTGATAACGGGCCACCGCCTGCAGAACGGGTAGAAGGGCGATTTTGTGAGGTACTTTATGCACCATGAGCCGATGAAATACGAAAACTGAGGAACCTTCATTACCTGGAAGATAACGCGGCCATCCCTGCCTTCGATTTCCTGTATATCTTCCTTAGACGGCTTTCCTTCCAATTGGTCTATTTCTGGCTTGTCTCCGTTATTGCCGGGAATTACCTTTATGTATCGTGTCTTGAATTCCCAATCCCACATGCAGACTACGTCGACTTCATCCTCTTCCCCCGGCGTTGTTCCTTCATCGCCCTCTGTCGCGTCATCGTGGAATCCCTGACCTGCTTGGTACTGTGTTTCCGTTGGCTGATTGTCAGGCTCTCCGTCGGCGGCTGTTGATAGGTCGATCGCCTTCTTTCCCTTCGCACTGTTGAATGCAATCTTGAGATCGTTTTCCTCAACATCGGGGAACATCTGCTTGCAGCCGTCGAAATCCTTCTTCCTGATGATGAACATGTACCCGGCATCGGAAAGGTCGTACTCCGTGAAATCAGGATCTATGTAGACCTGATTGCTGAGAAGGCTGTACAGCCTGATGTTGCCGCAGAGGATATCCTGAAGGTCATCGATGTCGTTGTAGTCGATATCAGCCTCCATGAAGGCCCATGAGGTGATAACTCCCATCCTGAAGCGATCCGTGAGGCGGTGTTCCGCGCGGTTCATGCGGATCTCGCGCATGACGGCATCGGAGAGGACTTCCGCTGTGAAGAGATCACCGCGCTCCTGGCCGGCCACGGAGAGATTGCGCCTGTTTAGTATCTGGGAGCCGACTACCCACCGGATAACGGTCCCCAGCTCGTTGAATTCCAAGGCGGGGATCTCATCGCCTATCTCGAGCTTATCCTTCGTTTGCCGTTCCCACTGGTCCTTGAAGGCGTAGGCCATATCTACCTTCATCTCTTTGAACAGGCGAGCGTACCAGTTCTCGCACTTCTTCAGACGCTTGTCCTTGAGCTTGACGAGATCGTTCTTCTCTTTGCTCTGGTTTTCATTACCCTGTACGTCTGAATTACTCTCGGAGGGTATTGAGGCTTGTTCCTGGATTGTCATGGCTTGCCTTTGAATCCGTGTATTTCTCTCATGACAGCATCTGTCATGTAGTCTTTCGCCTTTATCTCATCATCGAACTTCTTGAACAGGCTCAGGCTTCCGTCTGGCCTACGCCTGTATATCGAGCTTCCGTACCTCGTCAGATCTTTCGCCGCCATGCCTACGTCTCGTCGCCCACGATGACTATTCGGTGTGCCTGATACCGCTCATCCCATCCGCGGTTCTGCAGCTCCCTTTCTCTCCACTTGTTTCTCGAGCTGTGTCCCTCCCTGGGGAAATCCGCATACCAGGTGGGCGTTGGTGTGATAGTGGGAGTATGGGTAGGCGTTGCGGTAAGGGTCGGCGTGTTCGTGATCGTTGGCGTCTGAGTTATCGTCGGTGTCTGTGTCACCGTCGGCGTGTTCGTCACCGTTGGCGTGGCGGTCTGCGGAAATCCACCGGGCGTTATGGAAAAGAACAACACAGCCGCCACGACAACGGCGAAGGCAAATAATCTCGTTCTCATGATCTCTCTCCTTCTATTTCAGGCCGAAAAAAGCCCGTTCCAGCCAGTGCACTGGAACGGGCTTAAATCGGCAAACCCTATGGGGGACCGGCCCCCCAAAGGGTTCTATAGTTTTTTAATGCTCTTGCGGCCTCATGCATGGCGCTTCCGACCTCTCGCCCTCATTGGAAGCGCCAATAATCTCGTGCTCTGAGACTTTCCTGCCGTGCTTGACGGCAAGATCCTCTTCGCTCTCGGCGAAGTCGTGGAAGATCTCGGGCCTACCCTTGTCCTTGTACTTGTACCTAATCACCCTTCTTCTTCCTCCCACTTGGACGATCAGAGGAAGCGCCGCCTTCTTTCGTGGTGGTCTTTCCCCCGCTTCCTTCAGGCGGCGCTTCCTCGCTCTCTTGGGGTTTTGATTTTTCACCTTCGACCTTCTTCTCCTCCTTGAGCTTCGTTGCTGTGGCCAGATCGGGCACGGCCTTGGCCTTGTGGTCGATGTAGAGAATCTGTATTCTCAGAGGCTGGAGATCCGCTGCGATGATATCATCCGGATGGAGGGTGTCCAGGAACTGGTTGACCATCAGCTGGAAGAACTCCTGGTTGCCGAGCTGCTTGCACTTACCGGCAATGGAATCCCTGCGCATCTGCTGCGCTTCTGCCGCGAATTCCTTATTGTCGATCAGCTTATACCTTATCTTGCTCATATCCTCCCCCTTCTTGCTGGCATAAAGAAACCCGAGCTCCCTTTCGGGTCTGCTCGGGCACCGCGCCAAGCCATTATTCGATTGTCGATAAGGTCTATAGCATACCTATGCTCTTATGTCAAGGTCTATTTTAACGCCCTCTTATCCTCCTTATCCCACACGAAGACATTCCAATAGACCGTTCCCGTCTCATGCTCCGATTTCCCATGGCCCGGAAAGTTCTCTTTGTTCTCTATCTTTCTCTGCGCCCACTCGAAATGTTCCTTCATCAGCTTCTCTATTACAGGCTCCCGCAGTTCGTCCGGATCTGCGGGAATCTTCAAGTGAAATGCAACTCTTAATTCGTATCTGTCCTCCGTCATATTATCTCTCCCGCTTTCTCACACGTCTTCATATACTTCTTCAACTCCTCGTATCTATTGAGAAGGAAACGTATATACCTGGTCGTCTTTACCATCCCGGGCGCCGTGCGAAGAAACTCCTTGATCTC
>Ga0180435_10006688_pt1 | contig 11037 bp, 10 predicted proteins | sample SS_ome_3_FD_132467 | JGI IMG/M metagenome (GOLD analysis project Ga0180435, IMG submission 132467) | Hypersaline lake sediment archaeal communities from the Salton Sea, California, USA - SS_3_S_1 metaG | ecosystem: Environmental > Aquatic > Non-marine Saline and Alkaline > Hypersaline >...
AGGTAGGACATGCGTTTCCTCCGAGTCGGGATGTTGAGGTTGGATTCAGAGGGCAGAGCCTGCGGCCCCATCCCTCTCGGTCATACACGGCAGTTTTCGTGCGCAGCACGAAAACTGCTTGGTGTTCGCCCCGGCGAAGCCGGGGCGAACACACGCGGACAATCCCGATGCCGCGTGGCAAACCTCCCGAATCTAGCACGTTCCGACGCCGCGCGCGGTCGGTCGACGATGCGGGCTCGTGGGCGACGCGAGCGAGGCGGCGCGACACGAACCGGGGGCCGGACGCGTCCGACCCCCGTGGCGAGCGGGGCGGCGCGGCTAGCGCAGGGCGTCCAGCGCGGACCGTGCCTCGTCGAGCGTGGGATCGAGCTCGAGGGCGCGCTCGAAGGCCCGGCGGGCGGCCGTGTCGTCGCCGGGGGCATTGCGGGCGACGTAGGCGCGGCCGAGGTGGAAGTGGGCCTCCGCCGACTCGGGGGGCAGCAGGGCCCCCTGCTGGGCACGCCGCAGCGCGTCCTCCACGCGACCCTGCTCGAGGTAGGCGCGCGCCAGGTAGGTGTAGAGCGGCGGCGCGAACACGGCGCCATCGAGGCTGAGGGCGACCTCGAAATGCGGGATGGACCCCGCGACGTCGCCGCACTCGAAGAGCACGGTCGCCAGCTGCGACACGGCCGACAGCGAGGTCGGGGCCAGGCTGACGGCCTGCGACAGCTCGTACTCCGCGCCGGCGCAGTCGCCGAGGCGGAAGTTGACGTGGCCGAGGTTGTTGTGCGCCGACGCGCTGGCGGGGTCGAGGACGACCGCCCGGCGGAACGCCGTCTGGGCGAGCTCCAGCTGGCCCTGGTCGCGGTACGTCCGGCCGAGGTTCACCTGGATCACGGAGCGTTCGCGCTCGGACAGGCCGTCGGCCGCGGCCAGTTCGACGGCCTGCTCGAGGGCGGCGCGGGCCTGGTCGAGGTCGCCGGCCTCGTAGTAGATGATGCCCTGGGTGTTCCTCACGGTGGCGTCGTCGGGCGCGATCGACTCGGCCTGCTCGAGCACGTCGATGGCGTCGGCCAGACGGCTGGCGAAGGTCAGCGGGTCGGCCACGTACTGGTTCTGGTACGTCAGCGCGAGTTGCACGTAGCCCGGCACGTAGCCGGGGTCGGCGGTGATCGCCTCGCGGAAGGTCTCGACCGCGCTGCCGAAGGCGCCCTGACACGAGAGGGCGCGGCCCTTGCCCACCATGGCCGCGACGTTCTCGGGGTCGCGCTTGACGGCCTACTGGTAGAAGTACTGCGACAGGGCGCAGTCGCCCTGGGCGAAGTAGAAGCTGCCGTCGCGCAGCCAGGTGGAGACGTCCTCGCTAGGCTCCTGGCCCCACGCGTGGCCGATCAGCAACAGCGCGCCCAGTGCCACGATCGCGAGCCGGCCGAGGCCGGTGGCCGCGCGGGGGCGTCGAGCGGTTGGGCGATGCAGGGTGGTGTTCAACGTGTCCTCCGGAGTGCTCTTGGTGGGTCCGCGCGAGTGTAGCATCGCGCCGCCGGTCCCCACCGCCCGCCATCGCAGGCCCTGACGGCATGATGTCGCCGGGGCGTGAGAGGGGCGTGTGCGGTCGCGGGGCGGCTCGGGATCCTGAGTGACGTTGCGCGCCGCTCCTGCGGTTAGGATGGCGATGCTTCGCCGGCGACGCCGGCGGTCGATCCCGCTCCCGCCGGCGACCGGTCGGCCCGTCCCCCGGTCACCCACGGCGCCCAAGGAAACCGCGTGACACCGAACCCCGACCTCCACGCCAAGCCGCGCCGCGGCCTCTCGACCCTTCGGCTCGTCGTGCTCACGATCGCGGTCAACGCCCTGGTGATCGTCCAGGGGGCCTTCGTGCGCGCCACCGGCTCCGGCGCCGGCTGCGGCCGCCACTGGCCGCTGTGCAACGGCGAGGTGGTGCCGCTCTCGGGCGGCATGCACACGGCCATCGAGTTCACCCACCGACTGCTGTCGCTCGGCGTGCTCATCCTCGGCGTGTGGCTCTTCGCCCGCGTGTGGCGGGCGCGGCGGGAGAACCCGGGGCTGTTCGCGTTCACCTTGGCGGCGACCGTGTTCCTCTTCATCGAGGCGGGCCTCGGCGCCCTCACGGTCCTGTGGGGCCTCACCGGCGACAACCAGTCCGTCGGGCGCGGCCTGATGGTGGCCACCCACCTGGTGAACTCGCTGCTGCTGGTGGGTTCCTTGGCCGGGGTCCTGCTCTACGCACGCCCGCGGCGGCCGGCGTGGCCGCTGCGGCTACGCGGGCAGGGGCCGCTCGGGACGGTCTTGGCGATCGGCCTGGTCGGCATGCTCTTCCTCATGTTCAGCGGCGGCATCGCAGCGATGGGGAACACGATGTTCCCGTCGGCCTCGCTGGCCGAGGGTCTGGCCGCGGACTTCGATCCCGCCTCGCACCCGCTCATCCGCCTGCGCATCCTGCACCCGATCATCGGCATCACCGTCGGGATCTACCTCTTCCTCTCGCTCGGCACCGCGTGGTGGATCAAGCCGGCCCCCGAGGGTCGCGTGCTCGCCCAGGCGTTGCTGGGCGTCTACCTGGTGCAGTTGGTCGTCGGCACCATGAACCTGGCGCTCCTCGCGCCGATCGTGCTGCAGCTGCTCCACCTGGGGCTGGCCGTGGTGTCGTTCTTCCTGCTGGCGGCCCTCACGGTGGTGCTCCTGGCGGCGCCGGCGAGGCGTTCGGCGCCGGCGGTGGCCGCCGCGCGCGCGGAGGCGGTCGGCTCGCGCGCCGACGCGGCCGTGGAGCGCGCCTGAGATGGGAGATCACGTGGACGCGAGCCGCACGCCGAGGGCGACCTGGCGCGACTACCTCACCCTGACCAAGCCGCGGGTGATCAGCCTGCTCCTGCTCACGACCGTGGGCGCGATGTTCATCGCGGCGGAGGGCTACCCGGGCACCTGGATGCTGCTGGGGCTGCTCGTGGGAGGCTACATGTCGGCGGGCGCCGCCGGCGTGTACAACATGGTCTACGACCGCGACATCGACGGCCGCATGCGCCGGACGGCGATGCGTCCGACGGTGACGAACGTCGTGCCCACCAGCCACGCGCTGGTGTTCGCGATCGTCCTGACGTTGGCCAGCTTCGCGCTCATCTGGGCCGCGGGCAACCTGCTCGCCGCCCTGCTCTCGTGGGCCGGCATCGCGTTCTACGTCATCGTCTACACGATCTGGCTGAAGCGCACCACCTGGCAGAACATCGTCATCGGCGGGGCCGCCGGGGCGATTCCGCCGCTCGTCGGCTGGGCAGCGGTCACCGGCGAGCTGTCGCTGCTGGCGTGGCTGCTGTTCGCGTTGATCTTCCTGTGGACGCCGGTGCACTTCTGGGCGCTGGCGCTGATGATCCAGCACGACTACGACGAGGTCGGCATCCCGATGGCGCCGTCGGTGATCGGCGAGCGCGCCACGGTCATGCAGATGGCGATGTACGCCCTGCTGACGATGATGCTCACGGTGATCCCGTTCGCCCTCTCCGAGTTCTCCTGGCTCTACCTGATGGCCGCCCTGGCCCTCAACGTCGTGTTGGCCCTGCGTGTCGCGCGCCTGTTCATGCTCGCGCGCCGCGGCGTGGCGATCGACAAGCAGACGGCACTGCCGGTGTACAAGTACTCGATGCTCTACCTGGCGCTGCTGTTCCTGTCGATGGCCATCGACCGCGCGCTGTTCGTCTGAGCGCCATGGCGGCGCGGCTGACCACCCCCAAGTGGCTGTTCGGTCACGTCCTGGTGCTGGCCGTGGTGGTCGCCTTCACGCAGTTCGGCTTCTGGCAACTGCGGCGTCACGCCGAGCGCGCGGCGCTCAACGAGGTGACGGTCGCGCGTGCCAGCGCGGAGCCCGTCGGGCTCGACGAGGCGTTGGCGGACGCGGCGGCGGAGGCCGCGGCCGGGGTCGCGCCGGCGCTCGCCCTGCGCGACCGGCGCGTGCGCGTCGCCGGCTGGTTCGAGCCCGAGGACGAGGTGCTGCGGCGCCCCGTGAGCCGCAACGGGCTACCCGGCTACCACGTGGTCACGCCGTTGCGGCTGGACGGCGATCCCGAGGGGCGGCGGCTGTGGGTGGAGCGCGGCTGGGTGCCCGACAGCTTCGACCGCGTGCCGGTGGCCGAGGCCGCCCCGCCCGCCGGCCGGGTCGAGGTCGTCGGCTGGCTGCGTGCGACGACGGCGCCGCCCACCGGTTGGGTGGCCGCGATCGCCCCCCGCGATCCGCCCACGGGTCGCCTGACGACCGTCGCCTACCTCGACCCCGAGCGCCTCGCCGACCAGGTGGACGGGCCGCTGGTGCCCGCCGTGCTGTGGCTCGAGTCGCTGGAGGGCGCGGCGCCGCCGGCCACCGCGGAGGCGTGGCCGGCACCGCCGGAGCCCTACGAGGTGACCTCCGGTCCGCACCTCGGCTACGCCATCCAGTGGTTCGCGTTCGTCCTGGTGACCGTGGTCGGCTACGCGGCGCTGCTGCGGCGGGTCGTGCGCGAGGGCTGAACGGCCACGCGGACGGGCGGTGAGCCGCTAGCCGCGGTGCTCGCGCAGCGACGCGTCGAGCGCCGCGAGCAGGGCGTCGAACGGCTTGACGAACTTCTCCACGCCCTCGGCCTCCAGCCGCTCGGTGACGGCGTCGAGGTCGATCCCCAGTTCGGCGAGCGTGGCGAGGTCGTGGCGCGCCTCCTCGAGGTCGTCCGTGAGCCGTGCGGCGGGGTCGCCCTGGTCGCGGTAGGCGTCCATCGTGTCACGCGGGAGGGTCGTGACGGTCGGCGCGCCGATGAGTGGCTCGACGTACTTCGTGGCCGGGTAGCTGGGGTCCTTGGTGCCGGTGGAGGCCCACAACAGCCACTGCGGGTGCGCGCCGGCCGCCGCCAGCCGGTCGAAGCGGGGGCCGCTGAAGGCCGCCTGGAAGCGGGGCCACGCGAGCTTGGCGCTGGCGATGGCGGCCCGGCCGCGCAGGTGCCGAGCCGCGTCGGCGCGGGCGCCGCCGGCGGCCGCCAGCTCGTCGAGCCTGGGGTCGATCGCGACGTCGATGCGCGAGAGGAAGAAGGAGGCCACCGAGGCGACGCCGTCGAGGGGTTGTCCGGCCTCGGCGCGGCGTTCGAGCCCGCGCAGGTAGGCGTCGGTCACCGCGGTGTAGCGTTCGAGACCGAACAGCAGCGTGACGTTCACGTTGATGCCGTCGGCGATGAGTTGCTCGATGGCGGGGAGGCCGGCGAGCGTGCCCGGGACCTTGATGAACACGTTGGGCCGATCGAGCTGCGCCCACAGGCGGCGGGCCTCCGCGATCGTGCCCTGGGTGTCGTCGGCGAGCCGCGGCGACACCTCGAGCGAGACGTAGCCCGCGGGGCCGCCGGCGCGGGCGTGGACCTCGGTGAAGAGGTCGGCCGCGGCGGCGATGTCCTCGAGCACGAGCTTCTCGTACGCCTCCTCGACGCTCGCGCCGAGGTGGGCGAGCTCGGTGACGGCCGCGTCGTAGTCGTTGGAGCGGGCGATGGACTTCTCGAAGATGGCGGGGTTGGAGGTGACCCCGTGGATGCCGTCCTCGTCGATGAGGCGCCTCAGGCTGCCGTCGCGCAGCATGCCGCGGCCGAGCTCGTCGAGGTAGACCGATTGCCCCAGGGAGGCGAGCCGTTGCAGCGGGTTCATACGCCACCATACCCGGAGCCCCGAACGCTCGGCGTCGTCAGGACGCGCGCTCGAGGCCGTCGCACACGACGCGCGCGTCGTGGGCCAGGTCGCCCACCAGGCGCAGCCGGGCCCTCGGCAGCGGGCGCACGGCGGGTCCGCTCACGGCGCGGCCGGCGCGCAGCGGGTCGAACACGCTGAAGTGGCAGGCGCAGGTGAGCGACGGCCGGTCGCTGCGGTAGTTGAAGGCGAAAGCCACCGTCTCGACGTCGCGGTTGAGTTCGACGATGCACGACAGGTGCGTGCAGACGCGGGAGAACCCGATGAGGTGGACGCCGACGCCGACGTCGAGCCCGCCTGCCGCCGGCGCGGGGAGGCGGACCGCGACGCAGGGCACGCCGGCCGCCATGAAGTCGACGCCGTCCCACGGCTCGGCGAAGGCCGAGAGCGGGGCGACGGGAGCGTCGGCGACGGCATCGAAGTCCGGGTTCGGGTCGGGCGCGTCCTTGGCGAAGTGGATCGCGTAGGCCTGCCACACCCCGTAGGCGGCGCCGCCGGCGGCGGCCAGCACCGGCAGGCGCCAGAGCCAGGTGGCCAGCGCGCGGCGACCGTGGTCGACCGCGGGCGCCGCGGGATCCTCGGCGGCAGCGGCCGCCGGCGTGTCGGCCGCCGGCGCGTCGGTCGACGCGGAGGTGCCCACCGACGCCGGCGCGTCGACCGACGGCGCGTCTACCGACGCGGACGCGTCGGCCGGCTCGGGGCGGGCGGGGCCTTCTCGCTCCATGGGCCTCAGCGCGGCGTGGCCAACTCCTGCCCGACCCAGCGCACGAGCACCTCGATCTCGGCCTCGGAGAGCAGCGCACCGAAGCCGGGCATGATGCCGCGACCGAAGCGGATGACGCTGCGGGCGTTGGCCTCGTTGGCGGCGCGGGCGTTGCCGGCGAGTCGCACGCCCGTGCCGCCCTGGCCCTGCGCGCCGTGGCAGACGACGCAGTGGCGGGCGAAGAGCTCGCCGCCGACCTCGAGGAGCAGGGCGGGGTCGCTCAGCGCCGCGAACGCGCGCTCGGCCGCCGCCTCGGCCGCCGCCTCGGCCGCGTCCGCCGCCGCGCTGGCGGCGACGTCGTCGGCCGCCGGCCCGCCCGCCGCGGCCGGCGCGTCGCCGGCCCCGCCAGCCGTGTCGGCGGCCTCCGCGGCCGTCGCCTCCAGGCGCAGCTGCGCCCCCTCGATCAAGCCCGTCACGCGCCCGGCGGCCTCGGCGCCGACGAGGTCGACGTGCGCCTGCCAGGCGCGGATGGCGTTCTCGTCGTCGCCTCTCACGGCGTAGGCGTTCCCCAGGAAGAGGCTCGCCTGGGGCTCCAGTTCGGTGAGGCCGCCGGCGGCCCGGGCGGCACGTTCCAGCAGGCCGATGGCATCGTCGCTGCGGCCGCGGGTGAAGAGCAGCTGCCCGACGCGGCTGAGCGCCGTCGGCTCGGCGGCGTCGTGCTCGGAGAGGACCTCGAAGTAGAGCTCCACCGCCGGATCGTTGGCGCCGGCGGCCCAGAAGACGTCGGCCATGGCTATGAGGTTGTCGCGGTCGCGCCGCTCGGCGACGGCCGCCGCCGCCGGGCCGATGGCCTCCACCAGCGCCAGCCGGGCCTCGGCGTCGGGGTCGCCGGCGCCCTCGGGGGTGCCGAGGTAGGCGCCGAACGCCTCGGCCGAGGCTTCGAGCTCGCCCAGGGCGAAGGAGAGCTCGCCGATCGCGTAGAGGGTCTCGGGGTCGGTCGGGTCGACCGCCCGCGCCTCCTTCAGCAGTTCCAGCGCGGCGGGCAGGTCGCTCTGCAGGACCAACAGCGCCAGCCGCTTGTAGGCCAGCGGCGGCGCGCCGGCCGAGGTGCTGTCGTCGCTGGCGAGCGCGACGACGCGGCGGTAGGTCTCCTCGGCCCCCTCGGCGTCCGCCAGCTGCCAGTAGGCGTCGCCGAGGGCCATGAGGTTGGCGACGTCGGGCTCGCGTTCGGCGGCCCGGACGAGGTCGCGCAGGGCCTCGGCGGCCTGCAGCTCGTCGGGGAAGAAGGTCGTGACGGTGCCCTGACCGACGCGTGGCAGGACGAAGGTGCCCAGCAGCGCGGTGGTGACCGCGGCCACGCCGAGCAGCGCCAGCGCGCCGAGGGGCAGGCGGCGGGCCGCCGACGCGGGGCCGTCGGCGGCCCGGGCGCGGGCGTCGGCGGCGCTGTCGACCGCGCCGCGCGCCTCTCCGCGGGCATGCTCCAGTGCCTTGAGGACGGTGGCGGCCTTCGACTCGTAGCGGGCGCGGAGCTCGTCGCGCCGTTCCGTCGGCAGGTCCAGGCGGCCGTCCAGCTCGCGGATCGCGCGCAGCAGCGAGTCGCGCTCCTCTTCGAGGTCGACGAGCACCGGGTCGCGCACGTCGGGCAGGGGATCGACGAGCGAGCGGCGGCCGGTGAGTGGTGCGGCGGCGTAGGCGACGGTGATGAGGGCGAGCAGGACGATGAGGATGGCGGTCAGCAAGGGCGGGACCTCGGGCGCCGTCAGGGGCGCGGAGCGGGGGCGCGGGGGGTGGCCTCGTCGGTGTCGGGGGCGCGGGCCTCGGCGCCGGCGAGGGACCGGCCCTCGGCGCCGGCGAGGGCCGCACGCACGCGCTCGAGGTCCTCTGCGGCGACCGGCATCACCGCGTCGGCGGCGGCGCGCCAGCGGCGCACCAGCAGGAACAGCCCGCCACCGGCCACCAGGACGGCCGCGACGGGCAGGAGCCACACCAGCAGGAGCATGCCGCGGCGCGGCGGTGAGAGCAGGATCCAGTCGCCGTAACGGTCCTGGAAGAAGGCCAGGATCTCGCCCCGCGTGCGGCCCTCGTCGAGCTGCTCTTGGATGATCTGACGCATCTCGCGGGCGATGGACGCGTTCGACTCGGCCACGGACTCCGCGACGCAGGTGGGGCAGCGCAACTCGTTGCCGATCTCGAAGACCTCGGGGTCGAGCATGATGTCCTGCGCCTGCGTGGCGCCGAGCAGGAGCGCGGCGACGGCGGCGAGGGCGAGGCGGCGGCGAAGGCGTCTCATCGCAGCAACGCCTCCACCCGCTCGGCGAGGACGGCGGCGTCGACGGGCCCCACGTGCTTGTGGTCGAGCGTGCCGTCCGCGCGCACGAAGAAGGTCTCGGGGACGCCGAACAGGCCGTAGGCGATCGAGATCCGCGAGTCGTCGTCGATGACGTTGGGGAACGTGAAGTCGAAGCGGTCGATGAAGGCGCGGCCGGCGGCGCGGGCGTCGCGTTCCTGGGTCTGGATGCCGATGAACAGCACACGGTCGCCGTAGCGCCGCTGGGCGGCCTCGAGGAAGGGTGCCTCCGCGTAGCAGGGGCCGCACCAGGAGGCCCAGAAGTTGATGACCATCGGCCGGCCGGCGTGGTCGGCGAGGTCGAGGCGCGGCCCGAACTCGGCCTGGTAACGCTCGTACACGGGCAGGTCGAAGGTCGGCACCGGCCGGTTCAGCAGGTTCGACGGCACGTTGCGGTCGGGTGCCCCCCGCAGCAGGCCGAAGAGGAACAGCGCGGTCAGGCCGCCGACGATGGCGACGACGACGGCGACGCGCTTCACGCGCGGGCCCTGCCCGTGGCGCCCGCCGGCACGCTGGCGGGCTCCGGCCTGCGGGCGGGGACCAGCGTCCACACCGTGCCGAGGGCGAGGATGACGGCGCCGAACCAGATCCAGGTGACGAGCGGGCTCTGGATCACGCGCATGACGACCGCGTCCGCCGTGGGATCGACCGCGCCGGCGACGCTGAGGTAGAGGTCGTGGCCGGGCGTGTAGCGGACGGCGGCGGTGGGCACGGTCATCGAGCTGTTGCCGAAGGCGTTGATGTGCGGCCGCAGCAGGTCGACCTGGCGGTCGCCTTGCCACACGGCCACCTCGACGCCGACGGAGACGCGGCCGGCGCCGCGCTCGCTGAACGGCGCCAGGGCCTGCAGCTCGTACTGCTCGAAGGCGACGCGCTCGCCGTAGGGGAGGCGCAGCTGTACGTCCGTGCGGTACCCCGACGAGGCGGCGATGCCGAGGGCGACGACGACGACGCCGAAGTGCACGACCATCGAGCCGACCTTGCGGCGTTGCTCGAACGCGTAGCGCATCGTGGTGGCCGCCAGGCCGCGGCCCGTGAGGCGGGCGCGCGGCACGACCGCGCCCGCGAGCAGCAGCCCGAGGCTGACGAGGTTCCAGCCCGCCAGGCCGATCGTGAGCACCGGGTAGACCTCGCGCAGGCCGAAGGCCAGCGCGCCGATCACGGCGAGCGCGAGGCCGCCCGCCATCCAGCCGAGGTTGCGCGCCAGCGTCTGGGTCTCGGCGCGGCGCCAAGGCAGCAGGGGGCCGATGCCCATGAGCAGCAGCACGACCATCCACATTGGCAGCGAGACGACGTCGAAGAACGGGGCGCCGACGGTGACGCGCGACCCGTTGATGGCCTCGACGATGAGCGGGAACAGCGTGCCGATGAGGACCATGAAGGTCAGGGCCAGGAAGACGACGTTGACGAGCAGGAAGGCCCCCTCGCGGCTGACCACGGCGTCGAGCTCGGCCCGGTCGCGCACCTGGTCCCAGCGCCAGGCCACCAGGCCGAGGCTGAACAGGGTGACGAGCACGAAGAAACCGAGAAACACCGGACCCACGGGGCCGTCGCCGAAGGCGTGGACCGACGACACGACGCCGGAGCGGGTCAGGAAGGTGCCGAGGATCGTCAGCGCGAACGTGAGCACGATCAGCAGCACGTTCCACGACTTCAGCATCCGCCGCCGCTCCTGCACCTGGACGCTGTGGATGAACGCCGTCGCGGTGAGCCAGGGCATGAAACTGACGTTCTCGACCGGGTCCCAGGCCCAGTAGCCGCCCCAGCCGAGGACCTCGTAGCTCCACCATCCGCCCGAGATGATCGCGGCGGTGAGGAAGCCCCAGCCGGCGAGCGTCCAGCGACGCGTGAGCTGCATCCACTCGGTGCCGGGGCGACGCGTGATCAGCGCGGCCATCGCGAAGGCGAAGGGCACCGTGAGGCCGACGAAGCCCAGGTACATGAGCAGCGGGTGGACGGCCATCATCCAGTGGTTCTGCAGCAGCGGGTTGGCGCCGGGACCGTCCAACGGCGGGTTGGCGAGCACGACGAAGGGGTTGGCCACCAGCGCCACGACCCCGAGGAAGAACACCTGGACGCCCTGCATGATCGCCAGCGCCCACGGCCGCAACGCGTGGTTCGGCGTCGTCACGGCGAGGACCGCGGTGTAGCCCGTCAGCAGCCAGGCCCACAGCAGCACCGAGCCCTCCAGGGCCGCCCACAGCGTCACGACCTTGACCCACACGGGCGAGTCGATGCGCGAGTGCTCGGCGACGTACTTGACGCTGAAGTCGTCGGTGAGGAGCGCGGCCTGCATGACGATGACGGC
>Ga0180435_10006689_pt1 | contig 11035 bp, 9 predicted proteins | sample SS_ome_3_FD_132467 | JGI IMG/M metagenome (GOLD analysis project Ga0180435, IMG submission 132467) | Hypersaline lake sediment archaeal communities from the Salton Sea, California, USA - SS_3_S_1 metaG | ecosystem: Environmental > Aquatic > Non-marine Saline and Alkaline > Hypersaline > Sediment...
AGCCACCGGCCCTGAAAGCGGTCATTTCAATCTGTTCCACAGACGACCGCTATGCTGACGATGTTCACTTCATGGGTGGGTGTTTACTGACCGAGAAACTGACTTGGGGTGCATCCATGCTGTCGCGCACGGCTAGACCTCCGGATCCGGCTATTGTTGGGAATCGTTGGCGCGATATGTGGCTGGAAAGAATGGACAAAAGTGGGCTTTGGCTGCTGGAATGGCATGGCCACCAAAGGCGCGATACCTTTTACAAGCATGGCTCGATTTGCGAGGATTACGCCGCCGTAAAATGTCCCATCTATCTGGTGGGTGGATGGGCTGACGGTTATTCCAACCCCATATTTCGTATGTTGACTCACCTGCAGTGTCCCACCAAGGCCTTGATTGGCCCCTGGGCACATCGGTATCCGAATATGGGACAGCCGGGACCAGCCATCGGCTTTTTACAAGAATGTATTCGCTGGTGGGATCAGTGGCTCAAAAGTAAGGACACGGGTATCATGGACGAGCCCCGCTTGCGGGTCTGGATGCAGGCGCCTGTGCCGCCTCGATCCAATTATGATGAAAGACCTGGCCGCTGGATTTGTGAGGATGCTTGGCCCACCGATCGGATTGGCCTGCAGGCATTCAACCTTTCACCCCATGGACTAGGGAGGAGCCAAATTGAAGGCGGATCAATGACCATCACTTCACCCCAGAACGTAGGGGTGTCATCTGGCAAATGGTGTGCCTATAGCATGCAACCGGATCTGCCAACCGATCAACGTCAGGATGCCGGTGGTGTTCTAATCTTCGACAGCCAACCGCTGGAATCTGAATTTGAAATTTTGGGAACACCGCTGGCTCGGTTAGCCCTCAGGGCCAACTGTCCCAATGCATTTGTGGCCGCGGTGTTATCCGATGTGCAGATTGACGGTGCCGTAACCCAGGTCAGTTACGGCCTGCTCAATCTGACCCACCGTGAAAGCCATGAATTTCCCCAACCCCTGGATCCGGGCCGACGATACTTGGTCACCCTCCAGCTAAACGAAATTGCCCATCAGTTCAGGCAGGGGCACCGGGTGCGGCTAGCACTTTCCAACGCATATTGGCCGGTCGTTTGGCCCTCGCCACACATGGTGACATTGGAAATTGATACTGAGCAAAGTCGCCTCGACCTGCCTGTTCGACTTGGGCATCCAAAAGATAATGCCTTGTCCAATTTTGAGCCGGTTGTGAATGGCACGCCGTTGGCTTGTCAATATCGAACAAAGCCGGATTACCGCTGGACGATCGAAACCGATGTGGCCAGTGGCAGGCAGTGCCACCGTCATTTTTTTGACCGGGGTACTTGCCATATAACTGATTATGATTGGGAATTTGGCGGCCGTGATCAGCACCTTTTCTGTATCCATCCGGATGACCCGCTTTCGGCGCACTGCCAGGTGAAGACGCACCAGCACTATGCTCGGGGTAGGTGGCGGGTTCGGATCGACTCGATGGTATGTATGGATGTGACCACAGACACCTTTGACATTCGGGCCGAGCTGGACGCTCGTGAAGGCGACGAACGCGTGTTTTCTCGTAATTGGTCGCAACAGGTGCCCAGAGATCTGGTTTAAATTTGAATTCCCCGCTGCTTTGCAGCGGCCGCTGTAGACAGCGTGGGATGAATTCAAATTATGGATAAAGATCTTTTTTTTTGCGAAAGTGCGGTGCCGAGATTCGAAGAATCTCGGAAAAAATCCCGTAATACCCTGTAGCGGCTCGACTTGAGCTCGCCGAAAGTCTTGCTGCAGGGATAGGGATTTTAGCTATCATAAGCCACCGACTACTTCGGTGGCGTTGAACGCATGGGAGCGACACTGCCTTTCGCCCTGCGGCGAAAGGTACGCGTTATCATAAAATCGTTCTACGATTTTATTAAGCCGGCATACGGCTTGGCTTGATACCGCTTTTAGAGGACAAACAGCACCTCATCCGCAAAGGAGATCTTGTTGACGCCTAACACGCGTAACCCGATCCGCGAACATGAAAGGAGGAAAAGCATGAACATTTACAATCCCACACGACGCGAGTTTTTAACCACCTTGGCATGTGTCGGTGCCAGCAGTTTCTTGAGTCCCATGACAATGATGGCACGGGCTCAAGGCAAGCAGGTCCTCAAAGTTCGGCAGGATCGCGACCTCCAAATTTTGGATCCGGCCAGCATGGTGGGGGGCACGGAGATTGAAATTCAATTCGCCGTATTGCCTCGTCTGGTGGAGTTCGATTATTCAACCGGCCCAGTCAGGCCTATGCCCGGGGCAACCGTGCAACGGATCGTGCAACGGGATGCAACCCACATTGATTTTACTCTCAAAGCAGGTTTCAAGTGGACCAACGGTTTTGGTGACTTGAGTGCCGAAGACGTGAAATACACTTATGAGCGTATGAAGACATCCGATTGGAGCGGCTATTACGATCAATTGGAGCGAGTCGATGTGAAGGATAAGCTCAACGGCACCATCGTACTGAAACAACCCTTTGCACCATTCTGGCTGGTGACCATGGCCCATGGGGTCGGCAGTCTTCTGTCAGCCAAAGCCACCGAAAAGGCGGGGGGCAAGTTTACGACCGAACTTCCGGCTACCTGCGGCCCCTATACATTTCAATGGACACCCAAACAAAAAAATATGTTTCGATTGAATCCGGACTGGGCCGGTCCCAAACCTGATTTTGATGAGGTTCAGGGATTGCTGGTGGAGCAGGATAAAGCCGCCATCTTAGCGTATGAGGCTGGTGAAGTCGACTGTAGCGAAATCACTTCGGCCGATCATGCCCGCTACAAAAAGAAGATGCCGCCCAACAGCAAGATTTTTGTGGCCGGGGCCTTGCAATATTTCTGGCTGGGTATGAACACCGAGCATCCCAAGTTGAAGGACATTCGCGTACGCAAGGCCATTCAACATGCCGTGGATGTCGATTCGATTATCCAGGGCGCCTACTCCGGCACCGTTGAAAAATCATTTGGACCGGTATGCCCGGGTTTAATCGGCAAGCGCAACAAGACCAAGTATAGCTATAATCCGGCCAAGGCCAAACAACTGATCAGCGAAGCGGGTGCCAATGGTTTGGAATTGGAACTCAAAACCCTCAATCAGCAAGAGCGTGTGTTGGCCGCTCAAATCATTCAGGCCAATTTGCAGGCTGTGGGCATCAAGGTCAAGGTTCTGCCTTTGGATGGCGGTCCTTTCTGGGCATTGGGACAGGAAAAGAAAGGTGACCAGTGGAAGGAAAGTCAGCTATGGCTCATGCGCTATGGCACCAATCCGGATCCCTATGAGGCCATGCAGTGGTTCCGGCGTGAACAAGTCGGTGTTTGGAACTGGGAACGCTGGTCTGACGACGAGTTCGAAGAACTGTATACCAAGGCATTGGCCGAAATCGATTCAACCAAACGCAGCAGTATGTACATGCGCATGCAGGAAATTATGGAGGACACGGGGGCTTATGTTTGGATTTGCCATGAGCCAGAGACCTACATTCATAACACCCGGGTTATGCCCAAAACAGCACCCGGTGCTGAAATGATCTTCCAGGGTTTCAAACGCGCCTAATCATCAGGAAAAAGGCCGCGGCCATGGGGCCGCGGCTATAGCCCATTGGTAATACGGATGAATTAATATGTGGTTTTACGCCCTCAAACGCACGGGATTGGCTTTGGTGATTGTATCGGTGGCAATCCTGTTGCTGTTCTCTTTGCTCCATCTAATCCCCGGCGATCCAGTCAGCATTGCCTTGGGACCGCGCGCAACTCCCGAAATTATTGAGCGCTATGAAGAGAAGATGCACCTGAACGATCCGCTTGTGATTCAGTTTTTTATCTTCTTAAGCAACGCATTGACCGGGGATCTGGGTGTGGATGTGTTTTCCGAACGCAGCGTTGCCCGCATCGTGGGGGAGCAGTTACCCTACACGCTTGTACTGGCGGTAGTCGGACTGGGATGGGCCGTCCTGCTCGGTATTCCCCTGGGATGTTTGTCAGCGGTTCGTCCCCATAGCCTTCTGGATCGCATTACCGGCGTGATCTCGGTGGGTACCATCGCGGTGCCGTCTTTTCTGGTGTCCATATGGGCCTTATTGATTTTTGCCATTCATTTGAATTGGATGCCCGTGATCGGTGCGGGGGAACCGGATGACCTGCTGGACCAAATCCATCATCTGATTCTACCTGCTTTTGCCATCGGATTGGGTTGGGTAGGTTATCTGGCACGTTTGGTGCGGGCCTCGATGCTGGAAGTAATGGGTGAGAATTACATTCGGGCGGCTCGTTCTTTCGGTCTACCGCAGCGCATGGTGATTTATCGCTATGCGCTCAAAGTTGCTATTTTACCTACGATCACATTGATTGGTATTGGTTTTGGTCATTTGCTGGCAGGCGCTGTCTATGCCGAAATTATTTTCGCCCGGCCGGGTGTCGGCAAACTGATCTATGATATGGTGATGAGCCGCAACTTCCCGGTCATTCAGGGTGCCGTACTCATCACCACGGCCATGTATGTATTCATTACCTTAATTGCAGATCTGATTGTCGCCTGGATTGATCCCCGTGTCCGAGAAAGCCTCCAATAAAGACGACAAAGTCGTCTCAGCTGAACGCGCCTATAGCAAACGGCGCGAAGCGATTCAGCTGTTTTTCAGCAACACCCAAGGGGTGGTCGGTCTGATTTTGGTGATCTTGTTTTTTGCCAGTGCTTTGTTTGCGCCCCTAATCGCACCGTATGACCCTTATCAGATGGATATACCCCAGCGTCTCAGTGGTCCCACCCGTGCGCATATTGCCGGTACCGACCAGCTTGGCAGGGATACATTCTCTCGGGTTCTTTACGGGGGGCGGGTGGCGCTCAAGATCGCCGCCATCGGCGTCTCAATCGCTTTCAGTGTGGGCCTGCTACTGGGAATGATTGCCGGTTATGGACCCCGATGGCTAGATAACACCTTAATTCTGGTATTTGATACCATCCGCGCTTTTCCAACCATCGTGATGGCATTGGCCGCGGTAGCCTTGACCGGGCCCAGTATGGAATTGGTCATGATCATTGTCATCGTCATTGCCATACCTGGCTTTGGGCGTCTGGCGCGCACCAACACATTGGCCATAAAAAACCATGAATTTATTACGGCCGAGCGCTCCCTGGGTGCACCACCAGTTACGATTCTACTGCGGCATGTGATGCCCAACGTGATCGGTCCGCTGCTGATTCTGGCAGCCATGGACGTGCCTGTGGTGATAACCATCGAGGCCGGCTTAAGTTTCTTGGGTCTGGGTGTCCTGCCGCCTACGGCCAGCTGGGGGACGATTCTCAATGAGGGGTATCTGGTGATACGTGACACACCTTGGCCGGTTATAGCTGGGGGCATTCCCCTGGTGCTGACGACATTGGGTTTTACTTTCCTGGGTGAAGCGCTGCGAGATGTATTCGATCCCAAACTCCGCAAAGATAAGTAATCCATGCAAAATTTAATGACCATTCGCAACTTGGATGTAAAATTTAAGACACCTCGCGGCCGGGTTTATGCATTGCGGGATATTAACATCGACGTGGCCTCGAATCGGATCATGGGTATCGTGGGGGAAAGTGGTTCGGGGAAAAGCACGGTGGTCTGGGCGATCACCCGTTTGTTAGCCAGCAATGCGGAAGATCCGCAAGGTCAAATATTTTTCCAGGATCAGGATGTTTTGGGTTTTAGTGAGAGCCACCTGTTAACTTACCGGGGTGAACAGGTTTCGATGGTGTTCCAAGATCCGATGACATCCCAGATACCCGTTTTGTCCTATGCACAACAGATGACTGATATCCAATATCGGCGTCGGACAAGCAGTGCCGCTGAGAAGCGGCAGCGAGCAATCGATATGATGCGTCGCGTCGGGATCCCCGATCCGGAAGGTCGTCTGATCCAATTCCCACACCAGTTCAGTGGTGGCATGCGCCAACGAGCCGCCATTGCCATGGCCTTAATCATGAATCCAGCTTTGCTGATTGCCGATGAACCAACAACGGCCCTGGATGTGACCATGGAGGCCCAAATCATCCATTTGCTACGGGAACTGAAGCAAGAATTTAATGCCACCGTTATTGTGGTGTCGCATAACTTGGGCTTAATCGCCCAGCTGTGCGATGATGTCGTCGTCATGTATGCCGGCGAGGTGGTGGAGTCGGGAAGTGTGCAGCAGATTTTTTACAATCCATCCCACCCCTACACCCAGGCCCTGCTGGAATGCGACCCGGCGCGCATGCACCGGCGCAGTTTTTTATTGCCCACCATTCCAGGTGACGTTCCCGATCTGCATGTGCCACCCAGGGGGTGTACCTTTGCGCTGCGTTGTCCCCAGGCATTTGCAGGTTGCAGGTCTGAAAAACCAAGCGATATAGAAGTTGAAGCCGGCCAGATGGCCCGCTGCCGATTGTACGATGCCAGCTTGAACAGGACGGCCAGAGCAACTTCTTCAGATGAAGCCACCGGCTTGAATGACCTTGGTCAACGAACTCAAAAAACCACCACGCAGCCTCTGTTAGAGGTCGAAAACCTCAGGGTCCGCTTTCGTACCATGGGTGCTTTGCGCGCCAAATTGGGCAAAGTGGCGGATCCCTTTATTGATGCCGTGTATAACGTGTCTTTAGATCTACATTCCGGTGAAACTTTGGGGTTGGTCGGCGAGAGTGGCTCTGGCAAAACAACGCTCGGTCTGACCATCCTGGGCCTGGTTCAGGCGCACTCGGGCTCCGTGCTTTTTGAAAAGCGTGAGCTCACCGATTTGACCGAAGCCCAATTCAAACCCCTGAGGCGGGATATGGCCATGATGTTCCAGGATCCGGTGGGCAGCTTAAGTCCCCGCTTGACGGTACAAGGCCTGATAACCGAGCCTTTCGAATTTGCTGGCATTGGCAGCAAACGCCGCCAAGATGAGGCCGTGAAGCTCTGCCACATGGTCAATTTGCCGACCAACTTTCTATCGCGCTATCCACACGAGTTGTCCGGTGGGCAGGCCCGGCGTGTGGGCGTGGCGCGCGCACTGGCATTGCAGCCCAAGCTGATCATAGCCGATGAGCCCACGGCAGGGTTGGATGTATCCGTGCAGGGCGAGATTCTAAATCTCATGGCACAACTGCAGCGCGAACATGGACTGAGTTATCTGATCATTACCCACAATCTGCCAGTTGTGCGCCATATTGCCGATCGGTTGGCCATCATGTATTTGGGGCGTCTTGTGGAATATGGCGATTGTGAAGCGCTGTTCGACAATCCATCGCACCCCTATACGGAGGCCTTGGTCAACGGTGTACCCCGGCCCGATCCCAATAACCGCCGACCACTGGTGTCCATCGAAGGTGAGGTGCCCAGCCTATCTAACCGCCCGGCCGGTTGTGAATTTCACACCCGCTGTTCCTATGTAGAATCCATCTGCCGCAATGAACCGCCGGACATGCTGCCGCTACCCGATGGTCGTCTGGTGCGCTGCCATCTCAGGCGCTAAAAAGCCACGAGGTCTAACCCTTTCAAGCCCAAAATTTGCCTTGCTTCCTCAGGTGTGGCCGGCTCACAATCGAGTTCCTGGGCGATCCGGACAATCTTGGCGACTTGCTCGGCATTGCTTTGGGCCAGTTGTCCCTTGCCAATATAGAGATTATCTTCCAGTCCTACGCGGGCATGGCCGCCCAGCAGGAAGGATTGGGTGCCCATATAGAATTGGTTCTTGCCGGCGGCGCATACGGAGAATTCGAATTCACCGATGGCTTTGCAGGCACTTTCATATAGAAATACCAGATTTTGAGGTGTGGCTGGGATGCCGCCCAGGATACCCATAACAAATTGCAAGTAGACCGGCTTTTTTACCCACCCAGCCTGGATGGCGTAGGCCAGATTATTGATCATACCGGTATCATAAATTTCAAATTCCGGTTTGATCTCCTGCTGGGAAAATATGGCCAAAAACTCACGCATGGTTTTGAAAGTGTTGGGAAATATAAAATCCTCGGTAATGCCCAGATACTGCTTTTCCCATTCATATTTCCAATCCTTGATTTTATCCAGTACATGAAACAAGGCAAAATTGAGTGAGCCGGCATTCAAAGAAGCCAGCTCTGGTTTCAAGGTGGACGCCACTTGAACACGCTTTTCGACGCTTTGACCCAAGCCACCACCGGTGGTGGTACATAAAATGATATCACATTCCTTTTTCACCGCTGCGGCAATCTGCCGGAAGAGGCTTTGATCAGCGTTGGGCATGCCGGTCTCAGGATCACGAACATGCAGATGCACGACGGCTGCGCCAGCTTGGTAGGCATCAATGGCCTCCTGGATGAGTTCGTCCGGTGTGATGGGTAGATAGGGGGACATGCTGGGGGTATGAATGGCACCGGTCAGGGCTGCAGTGATGACTTTTTTATTTTTCAAATCCGTTGTCATGATTCCTCTCTTTTTATTTTGTTATGGTAAAGGCATTGATGACGCCATGGCACTTACAAGCGGTACTGAGTAGAAACTTGCCGGAATCACCTTGGATAACCTGCCTGGACTGTTGCAACGCTTTATATTGATAACCGCCCACTCCTGGTGCCATCTGGTGACTGACGATACAGACGGATTTGAAACCGGGTAGGTGCAGGTTGGCTAAGGTTTTCCAAAGTCTTTGCGGGCGCGGTTTTTGGGTGATAGTGCAAATATTGTTAGGCTCGGGACAGTCATCCGGGCAACGGAATGTGGCGATACTGGTATAAACCCGGCCGTTGTCTCCCCACACCGGATTAGGGATTTGGGAACCGATGGAACCTGGTACGGTTATTTCTTTAAATTGAGAATCGGACTTGATTACAGCTCGCAACCACCCAAAGGCCACATGAAGTGGTATGGCCGGCACGATCCAGTCATCTGGTTTTATTTGGTTTGCCCTTAGGAAGGTTATGGCATCCATGGTGGTAGTCTGACACCCAATGGCCCTGACTGGCTTCAATGATTCCGGGTGATGATCCACAACCGTTATGATGCCCTCCTTGACTCCTTTTTGCAGCGCCATGGCAGCCCTTTGGCCAAAAAAACCACTGCCGAGGATGTAAAATTTTTTATCTACCAATATCATGAGCGCGTAAAGTTAAATGGTTTAGAATCTAAGCGTTGGCTGATTGCTACCAATAGCCTCATAATCTAACAGACTATCGATTTGGTGCAATGATTTTGTTTTTGCTTTGGCATGTTGACATCTAAAGAGGGTAGGCTCTATATAGACTAAAGCGGAAGCTCAAAATGGTATCGTTTGCCATATGAGAGGAGTAGGCTTACCGTTAATTTGAGGATCATGTCATTTGTCACCGTTTCTATTATAGGTTGAAAAAAATGAAAAAACTTATCAATTAGGCCTCAGTGGGTTAGGCTGAAATTTTTCAGTCTTTCCCCTGTCACTTAGGTCGTATACGACCAGTCAGCTCGTAGAAATCTATGAAAGGCAATGATAATGGAATTTTTCAATAAGTTTAATCGCTTTTATATTACTAGTGAAACCAGTCCTTTTCCTCATAGACTTAATGGAAGATATGATGCGATTATTGAGAAAAATAAAGAATTGCTAATAGGTGCCAAAATACTTGATATAGCATCTCATGACGGCCGGTGGACATTCGCTGCTATACAGGCTGGAGCCGCTTATGTAAAGGGAATTGAGCCACGTGGAGAGTTGATCAAAAATGCAATAGAAACGTTTAACTTTTATGGTGTTTCACCGTCCCAATACAACATTGAGCGTGGGGATATTTTTGATCTTCCAATCACAGAATCCTTTGATGTTGTGTTCTGTCTTGGTTTTTTTTATCATACAATCCGTCATGCCGAGCTAATTGATATAATCGAAAGGACGGGAGCTAAATTTGTAATTATCGATACAGAAGTTACTCCGGTAACTGAAGAGTCATCTGTTACAATTTCCAGTGATCCTCGTATTGTTTTTAACAATCCTTATGGCATTCAATTATTACGAGACCGCGTTAATGATCAGCAAATGGCTTGTCATGATTCACTTACTCGTGATGGTTTTACCATTGTAGGTCGTCCTTCACGTGCTGCTATTAAATATTTATCAAATCATTTCGGTTTCTCGTACTCTAAATTCGATTGGCATTCATACTTTGTTGCCAATCCGGAAAGAAAGAACTTTATGCCCGACTACTATACAGGATGGCGGGAGACATTTTATTTGTCAAAAATCTGAAAGGTCGGGTTCCATTTTTCTGGTGGTTCATGCGCTTTCGAAGAGGACACTTTATTCATGATCGTCAAGCTCGTCAATGCCAGTAAAAAAGATCCCCATGTTCCAATAATGTGGGTAGACGAAATATCGTTCAGCCATTCGATAAGCATGGACAAAATTTCTTTGTAGATGTAACTAAATCCCAGCATCTGTCAGAAGTTAGATCGAAGTCGGTAATACAAACATTTTAAAGCCATGCAGGCAATAGGCTCTCTGGAAGAGGGCCGGGATTAGCGTGCATGGCATTTTTTTTGGAGGAATGCATGAAAAAAGGATTATATAATGTCATGTTTGTGGGGTTTTGCCGCCTTAAATCCGGCCGATTTTACCCTGAAAACCAAGGAAGGTGTGGAAAAGGAGTTGGAACTGGGTGCCGTTATTTGGGTGCATTTTACTGATTGGCAAGCGCATTAACGGTAACTAATTGAGTAATCTGGGCGTTTTTATGTCATGCCCTCGAAAGCGGGCATCCAGAGTCTTCAGGTCAATGCTTTGTGGATAGCGCTATAGCTTCACCACGCGGCCTGTTTTTGCGGGAATGAATTCGGTTGTATGCGGGAACACCTTGAATCTTAAGTTATTTAAGTTTCGTGTCAATTTCATGCATGCGATCAACCCATACCCGTCTGTCCTTACCCGATCTTCTTTCGGGTCCTTTGTAGGATACTTTTTCCTGTTTTGAATTGTCGATTAATCGTCTATCGATTTCAGAACACCTATTATCTGGAGCGGTCATGGCAACCTCCTTTCATCCGGTGATTCCTATTTGAT
>Ga0180435_10006691_pt1 | contig 11033 bp, 2 predicted proteins | sample SS_ome_3_FD_132467 | JGI IMG/M metagenome (GOLD analysis project Ga0180435, IMG submission 132467) | Hypersaline lake sediment archaeal communities from the Salton Sea, California, USA - SS_3_S_1 metaG | ecosystem: Environmental > Aquatic > Non-marine Saline and Alkaline > Hypersaline > Sediment...
CTTCATTGCAGGCCGGACCCTTGACCAGGCGTGGACCGTCGGCGCCCGAACCGATCGCCGCGGTTTCGCCCGCCGGCGCCAGGGCAATCAGACCGTTGAGCTTTCCGGTAATGTAGCAGTCGCAGGGGTGCGGAGTGGCGTACAGCAGACCGTTGCAGGGCATACCGCCATATCGGCAGGCGCCGCGAACCCAGTGGTTCAGGTCGGTCTTGCCCGATGTCCAATCGATAAACTCAAAACCGCGGTAGCCGGTCATCAGGTAGCGATCGGTGGCCTTGTTCCGGTGGCATCGATGGTGGTGACCGTTGCTGAAGGCGACCTCGGTGGAAACACGGCGCTTGACAGTTCCCGTGGTAAGGTCCAGACCGATCATGACCATATCCGTGTCGTGATGCACCCACGCCAAACCGCCGGTCACGAACAGATCCGGCACACAGAAATGTCCCCAGTTACCGCACCGGCGGGTCCACAGCGTCTTGCCCGTTTTGGGTGAGTAGGCCCGGATGCGAGCCTTGATGACGCGCCAACCGATACGCTTCTGGATCGGTTCCAGTTGACACAGCAGGACCGCCTTGTCGGTGACCACCAGCGTACACATGTCAGACATCAGGTGGAAGTAGCGACTGGTGTATCGCCTGCTTTCAGGGCGCGGCGCCTCCCAGAGCCTGGCGCCCGACTTCAAGTCCAGCGCGACGACCCGTGTCCTGTCAAGCAGATACACGCCTCCGGACCCGGCCGCCAGCAGGAGGTGTGTCACACGTTCCATTCCGCCGGTCTTCGTGCTGTTGCCAACGAATCGCCCGGTCTTCCACAGCATCTTGCCGCTGGCGGATTCGATGGCGGCAACTGACTTGGTTATCGGCGGGTCGGCTTTGACGGGCAAAAAAACTTCGCGCTGCGTGACGGGGTCAAGGGGCACTCTTGCCGCCCGCTGCGGTCCATGATTGATCGACAGTATTACAACGCCCTGCCGGTATAGAATCTCGTCGGTGAACTGCGTGCCTTTATAGGTTCTAATGACCTTTCCTGTAGCGGCATCCAGCGCAGTTAGAGGCGCGTTGAAGCCGAGTGTCGCGTAGACCCTATCGCCAACGGCGACTAATCGCTTGGGTATCTGGTTGGGTTGGTTGAATCGTCCCTCCCAGCGCCACGACCAGGCCCGCCAGCCCCAGTCGGTAATGGATTTGCGCCACAGCGGTATTCCGTTGAAGGCATCCCGCGCGATCAATGCCCATTTGTCCGGCGAGTCGCCCGTCATCCCCGGAGGCGATTCGTCGACAATCGCGAAAACCCGCCCGCCGGCGGAAACCATGGCGCTGAGGCTGACCATGAGGTTGTGATGTCGCGACCATATCGGGCGGGCCACCCACTGCATTCGACGGGGAGGACCGACAAGGGCGTCGTGAGACACCGCGTTTCCGTCAGGCCCGTGAAGCCAGTGGGACCACTCGTCGATCTGTTTCGAGCGGGGCTTGACTGACTTGACGTACTTGTCGCCCTTGCGGAAAAAGGCCACACCGTCAGGGCACAGCACGCGCATTACATCAACCGGCGCAACCTTGCCCAACTCTTCAACCACCAGGAGGTTCACCATGTTATCCGCATATGGCAGTCGCGTCCCGGAAAAATGGGCGATCGACACCGGTCCGTACAGGCCCGCAGACTGAACGTTGCGGCGTGCAAGCGCAACGTCAGCCTCCTCGGCGTCCAGACCCTGCACGAGATATCTCTCGTTTGCGCGCAAGGCCGCGGTAAGCGCCCCCCGACCACATCCCAGATGAACCACCAGACCGCCCCGGACGCCGGTGGTGTCGAGGATCTCCCTAGCCTTGGCCTTTACATCAGCACCCTGCAGGATCGCCGGAACCGCCAACGAAACGATCGAGATCGTCCACAATAAAACCAATCCAAAACCCCGCGCGCGTTTTGCCATCTGTAATATCTCCACTATGAAACCGATGTCGCCATTATAGCAATGGATCGGTAAATGCAAAGCCCAACGGCACGGCGCTTTATGAGCATACATGCACGACTTCAACCCGCATAACCAGGTACGACAGGATTCAAACCTGCAAGCCTCGATTTTGAAGAACACGCGTTTCGCCGTAACGGATGCCACGCCAAAACTCACCTCGCCGTTTCCGGGAAGGACAGACCGTGCCCCCCTGCTACAGCACGTGGATGTTCCTGTCCCGGCAGATATCCTTTAACCGCTTGGGCCAGACAGACACGGTCACCTCGCCGAGGTGCGCTTTTTTGAGCAGAAGCATCTGCGTGCGGGATTGCCCGATACCGCCTCCGATGCTGAGTGGAATCTCGTTGTTGACGATCGCCTGATGGTACGGAAGCTTGAGGAAGTCGAGCTGACCGCACAGCTCGAGCTGCCTGGTCAGGCTCTCGGCGTCGACACGGATACCCATCGAGGTCAGTTCGTGGCGGCGCTTCGTTACCGGGTTCCAGACGAGGATGTCGCCGTTGAGGCCGTGCATCGGTCTCCCGTCGACCGACGTGGTCTCCGTGGCCCAGTCGTCATAATCCGCCGCCCGCATCTCGTGCGGGTATCCGTCCTCGAGCACCCAACCGATACCGTAGATGAAAACCGCCGGATACTCCTGGATGATATTCGTCTCGCGCTGCTTTCGAGGCAGGTCGGGATACTTTGCCAGGATGTCCTCGGCGTGGATGAACGTCAGTTCTTCCGGAAGGTCCGGGTACTTGTCCGTCTTCAGTTGCGGAAAGAGCCCGTGAACGAACGTCTCGGCGCCCTTGATAACCTTCCAGATTTTCCTGACGACGTCCGTGAGGAACTGGAGGTTTCGCTGCTCGGGCGTAATTGCCAGTTCCCAGTCCCACTGGTCCACGTAGCAACTGTGATCGTGGTCGAGGAAGTAGTCCTTTCGAACGGCACGCATGTCGGTGTTCAGTCCTTCACCGACCTTCATATCGAACTGCCTGAGGGCCATCCGTTTCCACTTGGTGGCCGCCTGTACGATCTCGGCGTCGACGGGGTTCTTGTCGTAGTCGTTGGAAATGTGGAACCCGATGGGCGTTCGCGAACCGTCGCGATCGAGGTAGTCGTTAACGCCGCTTTCGACGTCCACGAGCAGCGGTACGGTGACCATAATCAGGTTGAGTTCCTTGGCGAGGTTCTCCTCGATGTAGTTCTTGACCGCGAAGACGGCTTGCTGCGTTTCCTTTGGTGTGAGGAGAGACTCGTAATCCTCCGGCAGGATCTTCATCAGTTCGTCATAATCGCCTATACCGGGTCCAGCCAGGTCCGCCTGCTTATCTGCCATTGTGAAATCTCCAGGTTATCCGCGGTTTAAGATGTGCCCTCCTCGTACAGCAGAGGAGGGCCGAAGCGACTATGCTACTTATGCAGGCGAAAGTCTTCAAGACATTCTTCGCCGGTGTTTACCGGTGCAGTAGTATCCCGCACAAATGTCGTCCGCAAAAGAACGCGGCGACGCCCGAAAAAATACCTCCGTTTGAATGAAATCTGCACTTGACACGGGGCCGCATGGAAGGGATAATTTCCGTTGAGCCGATGTGGTCTAGCGGGCACGAGCCGGGCCCGCAAGGTCGCCTCATATCAGGTCAGCCATAAGGCATAATAGAGGAAGAAAATCATGTTAAATCCATCGCGATACCTGGTCTTTCCGGTTTTGGTCTGCCTGCAGGTATGCCTCCCGATCGCCCGGGGCGAGCATTACGCCGTCCTGTTCTCCGGAGGCGGCGATCCGGACCACAACCACAAGCGCTATTACGACAACACCCTATCGATGTACAATATGCTGGTCTACCAATGGCATTACCTTCCGGAGAACGTGTTCGTCATCGCGGCAGACGGGGATGATTCCAATCTCGATCAGAACCTCGAGCAGTCCTCGCCGGACGACGTGACGCCGGATCTGGTGGACTCTGACTGGAGCATGCTCGATCCGGCGACGACGCTCCTGCCGGCAACTGCGACCAACCTGGAGACAACGCTGAACGGCCTTCCGCTTACGTCGCGCAGCACGCTGCTGCTGTGGACGTACGACCACGGCAGCGGCGACGTGAACGCGCCCGGTACCCTGGGCGAAGAGGAGTTGAACGGTTGGGGTGAGGATATTGCCGACGAGACGCTTTCGGGTTACTGCCAGCCCCTTGCGGCCGGGCGGCAGGCGTACGTGTTCGGCCAGTGCTACTCCGGAGGGATGCTCGAGCGCCTGGAGATAGACGCGGGGGTGGGAAGCGATCCGGGCAAGTTCGGGTGCGCCGCCGCCAATCATTACGAGAACTCGATCTGGCAGTCCGGCAGCATTCCGCACGGATTCATCGACGCGTTCACGGAGGGCATGAATAACGGCCTGACGCGGACGGCGGAACTTTACGAACACGCATACACCAACACGCCCGCGGCGGACGGAGAGGGGCCCGACGGCGCTTGGGCCGCGGACGTCCAGCACCCGTGGATGATCGGGGAAGACTTCGACCTGCCCGTCGCCGAGTGGATGGGCTGGCAGAACGGAAGCTGGACCGACCCGGACAACTGGTCGGACGGCCTGGAGGCGGACGCCGACCGCACTGTTCGAATTCGGATGGACGGTAGTCCCCACTACCCCGCGACGATCCAAAGCAGCCAGAGCGCCCGGCACGTTCTTCTCTGGTCCACCGGGGAACTTCACGTGGCAAATCCGGGCTCCCTGCACCTGACGGGCGATCTGCAAAACGACGGCGGGATAGTCCAGGTCACCGGCGCGGCGCTGGAGATCGATGGCGACCTGGACAACACCGAGACGGCGTCCCACGTGGGAGTGGGCAACGCGGCAAGCGTCACGGTGCATGGCGACGCGATCAACTTCGGCGAGATCGGCGTACACAGCGGAAGCGAGATGGACATCTACGGCAGCATCGAGAACCACGCCGGTTCGACGGTAACGGTGGAGGACGCCTCCACCCGGCTGGAAGTGTGGTACGACTGCCATGCCGCCGGCACGGTCAACGTCGGCGCCGGGGCCGTGATGCTGGTGGACAACATCCTGTACGCGGGAACCGACGCGGGCGCCGGGCACGTAAACGTCACCGACGGCTGGCTGGACGTGAACAACCAGCTCCAGATCGGCGTGTCCGACAGGGGCAGGGTCATCGCCCGTCGCTCCGGTATCGAGGTCCACAGCCTCGTATCGGTCGGGCGGACCGATTGCGGCGAACTGCAGCTTTACGGTTCGGATCTACGGTCCATGTACGTTTACGTCGGCCAGGCCGGCGGTTCGGAGGGCAAACTGTATCTGGAGATGGACGGGGCAAGCGCCCCGTACGTCAAGGTCGGCGGGGTGTCCTTCCCGAAAGTGGTCATCGGCGACGAGGGCGCCGGCACGGTCTTCCACAACGCCGGCGCTCTGACGCGATTCGACCCCGACGGGGAAAACCCCTTCCCTCCGTATCCCGAAGTAATTCTCGGAAACGATCAGGAGGCCGTGGGCACCTATAACTTCAGCCACGGCGAGATCCACGCCGAAGACATGACGATCGGCAGCGACGGCAAGGGCACGCTGTACCAATGGGGCGGGAATGCGAAGGTCCACGACCAGCTTTCGATGGCCTCCGGGCCGATGGCCGAAGGCACGTACCACGTGAGCAACGGGGCGCTGACGACCGAGTGCTTCGAGGTCGCCGGCAGCGGTGAAGGCAAGGTCACGCAGACCGGAGGGCTGGTGACGGTCAACAACCTGCTGCGACTCGCGACGCAGGCGGGTAGTAACGGCAAGTACGATCTGAACGGCGGGACGCTGCGCGCGGACCTGATTTACGGCGGATCGGGAATCAGCCGCCTGCGGATAGACGGCGGGACGCTGGAGCTTACCGGCGCGTCTATCTGGGACGTCCGCGAGTTCGCGATCGGATACGCCGCCGGAAGCGTGGGGAAGCTGGACCTTGCGGGCAAGGACCTCGGCGCATATTACGTGTACGTCGGGCGCGACGGTACGGGGACGTTCACGATGTCGGGCGGAACGACGTCGGCGCAGCAGCAGCTCATCATCGGTTACGCGGGCACGGGCGACATGAAGCAGACTGCCGGCGACGTCGACGCGGAGTGGATGTACCTCGGTCTGAACGCGACAGGGACCGGAACGTACACGCTGGAGGGCGGGCAGTTGATCGTCCCGAATACGCTTTACGCGGGCTACGAGGGCGACGACAGCCTGCTCGTTCAGAAGGCGACCACGACGCTGGAGGCCGACGCCATGATCGTCGGTCACACCGGGCGGAACAACCTGTACCGCCAGGAAGGCGGTGACGCGATCGTTACGACGTCGCTGACCCTCGGGCAGACCGCCGGCGGCGAAGGCATCTGCGAACTGGCGGGCGGAAAACTTCGCAGCAACACTACCGTCGTGGGAAACGCCGGGGACGGGTCCGTCGTACAGACGGGCGGGGAACACAAGGTGATCGGCGTGATGACACTGGGCCTGGCGGCTGGGGCGACGGGCCTGTACGAACTCGACGCGGGCATCGTCAAGACGGCCGGCACGGTGGTGGGCGACGGCGGGGCCGGGACGTTCGAGCAGACAGGCGGGACGCACGAGGTGACCGGCGACCTGGAGATCGGCAGATCGTCGAACACGTCGAGCTACACGCTGTCGGGCGTTCCGATGTCGTGCCGGCTGCAGGCGCAGAACGAGATCGTCGGCCAGGGCGCGACGGCCGCGTTCACGCAGACCGGCGGGGCAAACGAGCTCTCGGGCAACCTGTACCTGGGCAGCGGGGTCGGGGGACACGGGACGTACTACTACCACGGCGGGGTGCTGGTGGTGGACGGTGACGTCGTGATCGGCTCGGGCGGGGGCACGGGCGTGCTGGAGATGGACGCCACGACGCTGGGCAAACCCGCCGGGACCGTCACCATCTCCGCCGGCTCGACCCTGCGGGGCTGCGGCACGGTTCAGAAGGCCGTGCAGAACGACGGTACGGTCTATGTCGAGTCGGGCGTGCTGACCCTTCAGCGGGTCTACCTCGGCGCGGGGGGCATTTCCACCGAGGCGCCGGGCACGTTGGAACTGCACGCCGACGCGGTGGTGGTCGGCAGCGTGTCGAACAGCGGCGTGCTGCGGGTTTCCGGCGGGACAACGCAGTTGCTGGGCGGGTTGACGTCGGGTCCGACCGGGCACATCGATATCGCCGGCGGCGCGGTCCTGGAGACGTCGTGCGAGGTGGGCGCGTACACGGCGGGCGTCGCGGGCACGGTTCGCCAGTTCAGCGGAAAGACGACCGTGGACGACGCGCTCGACATGGACGGCAGCTACATCCTCGGCCCGCCGGCGGAGTTGGACAGCGGTACTGCCGACGTGGCGGGCACGTTCATCCACGACGACGGGGCCCATGCAGCCGACGGGCTGTATATCAGCGCGGAGGTCGGAGTGGCCAGGTACAACGTTCAGGGCGGATCGCTCGAGGCGGGCACGCTGCGGATCGGCATGGACGCCGGCGGTATCGCGGGGGCGGGCGAGTTGAATATCACCAGCGCCGGTGCGTACGTAGCCGTCAGCCAGGCGCTGGAGATCCACAACGGAGGCGCGGTCCACGCGGTCCCGGGCGCCGCGATTCACATGACGGGCTCGGACTTCCGGAACTACAGCGAAACGCCCGGCAACTGCGCGGACCTCTGGCAGGTAGCGCTGGTTTTCGAAGGCGGTCCGGACGTCCTCGACACGTTCGAGGTCGGCGGTGGTCCGCTGGACTGGCCGGGCGGAGCGAGGGGCAAATCCGGTGGCGGTCCGATCGGCGGTTTCGCGATCGGCACGCTGCACCTGGGCGGTCCGGCCGGCGTCGGACGCCTGCAACTCGTCGACCTCGTCGAAAACTATCCCGGATGGGGCGACGACGAACGCCTGTACGTCGGCAGCCTCATCCTCGGGCCCGGTTCGTCGCTCGACCTCAACGGTTTAGACGTGTACTACCTGCACCTGGCGAACCGTGGCGGGTCGATCGACCTCGGCGGCGGACAACTCGTGGAGGTTCCCGAGCCGTCGGCGGTGATCCTTTACGCCTTCGCGCTGATCGGCGTGCTGCGGCGCCGACGGTATCAGCGCACGCCTGCGTCTCGGAATCCGAAATAACCGGCCCCACCAGAATTCCGGGCCTGACAAAGAAGCAGGATATTTCTCCTCCCCCCGCCGCCTGCGCTCGGGTCTGCGGATCCGATACCGATCGCTATTGGCTGGTCAAACTCAATTTACGGTGAATCTACGATGCGAAACCGGACGCCACTGGCGCGATTACATGCCAAAGTCCTGCAATTTTGGTCGGAATACTCTTTGGAATATCAAAAGCCGTGGTATAATGTTTTGATTGCCCTGGGACAGTTTGTGAGGCGGTGTCCCAGGCATGCTGGAGCATTTTTTGTGCGGAGTGAGGAGGGCCGGTTCTATGGATGAATTGGCGCCAAATAGAGGTTGCGTACCGATTTTCGAACTGCTCGAGCCGAGGCTCCTGCTGAGCGTCTCGCTATCGGCATCGGATCCGCAAGACCCGAGCGCAGGCGGCGGGGGACAGATTATCGTGGACCTTGCTCCAGCAGCAGGCAATGCACCGTCTGCACCTGTCACGCTGGACCCCGGGCTGGAGCAGGCGATTCGCGATGCCTTGAGCAAGCCCACCGGTGAACTGACGGAGGCCGATCTAGCCTCACTGACGACCCTGGACGCGTCGTGGCGCGGTATTGTGGATATCGAGGGCATACAGGGCTGCGTCAACCTGCAAGACCTGGCGCTGAGCAGTAACAGCATCGTCAGCATCGGACCGCTGTCAGTGCTGACGAACCTCTGGTATCTCGATCTGTACGATAATCAGATAGTCGATACCGCCCCGCTTACTCCTCTGATGAACATTTCATTTCTCTATCTGGACTACAACCAGATTGGCGACCTGCAGCCCCTGGTCGACAATACCGCCCTGGACACCGATGACTTGATTACCGTCAGCGGTAATCCACTGCTTATGCAGGCATTGACAGTACAGATCCCGGCATTGGAGGCTCGGGGCGTGATAGTTGATTACGATCAGGTGATCCCCAGTGTCAGTGAAGTGTTGATCGAACGCGGGATCGAGCATGGATCGGCCGGTCTTGATGGCGCCGCATATTCGTACAACGTCGATATTCTGGGCGAGGGGCTCTGGGGCGCCCGGATCACAACGCCCTGGAACCAATACGTTGACACGTCGGACCTGTTGGCTGGCTGGGACGGGCAACACTGGTATGAGGTCGCGCAGGGACCGCTGTGGGCTGGAATAGGGATAGAAGAAAGCGGCGAGGTGGCGATTGAATTGGAGTGGGAGTGGCTAAGTGGCGCCCAGTGGGCATCCCTGGATACCGGTCCGACGAGTATCGGTATTATCGGCGCGGGCGCCGTGATATGGGACAACGTGCTGGATTTCTCATCGGTTGTCCAACCGCTCGAGGCGCCTGAACTGACCAGCCCGGACCACAGGGTCGTCGAAGACGATACGTTGACTGTGCGGTGGAATCCGTGGTTGGCGCCGACGGCAAATCCCATGATCGAAGTCTACGTTGAGGCCGACTGGGACATCCCGCACTGGTGGACGGGCGATGAGTACGAAGAGAAGGCCTTGCTTCCGGATTCGGCTACGGAACAAACCTTTATCGACGTACCGGACTCCACGGGCATCTACTGGGTGGAAGTCATGTTTATGGACGTGCATCAGCAGACGCTCGACGGGGCGAATGTCCTGACGATCGCTAACAGCCAGAGCGACTGTGATGTGGTGGTCGGCAGCGCCGAACTGACCATTCGCACCGGTGTCGGGGACCAGACCGGACGCACGTACTTCCAGACCCCCGCGGGCACATGGGAGGACTGCCAGGCTTACGCCCAGGCATACGGAGGAAATCTGGTAACCATCGAGGATGTTGACCAGGAGAATTGGCTGAGGTCCGAGTATGGAGATGAACTGTTCTGGATCGGCCTGAACGACTTCGACACCGAAGATCTCTGGCAGTGGGTCGACGGTAGTTCATCGACCTATTCCAACTGGCAAGCCAATCAGCCTGATGACCAGGACTGGGGACACGGAGTCGTCATGAACTACCAGGTCGACTGGCCCCACAGCGGGGGCGCCCAATGGGCCGACATGGGAGACTGGGAATGGTTCAGAGGTATCGCCTGGATGCCCAACGGCGCGCCAGCGCCGCAGATCGCCGACGATCACGGTAATACCGCGGCGGCTGGAACTTCGGTATCGGTAGACACGCCGTTTGCGGGTGTGTTGAACTACCGCAGCGACATTGACTTCTTCAGCTTTGAAACCACTGCGGGGCAAACTTACGATATCATGCTATCGACCGCCGGGCTTCCCTACGGCCTGGACGACAGCACGATGTGGCTGTACGACAGCGACGGCAGGACGCTGCTGACGTGGGACGATGAAGGCGGTCAGGGCTCCGACAGCCGGATCGTGTGGACCGCACCGGCGGCCGGAACCTTTTACCTGGCCGTGGATTTCTACTCGGCCGAAAACCAACCCGGCTGGTACGAAGTGGAGATAATCACCAGTACCCTGGCATCCGACCCGCCCGACGCGACCTTTGTGTTCGACCGCACAATTGGGTATCACCTGGACACCACCAGTAGTGTAGTCGAATCCAAACCATTCTACACGGGCCCCAACAGCGGAGATGACGAAATCGTGCTCCACGTGCTCGATCTTACCGACCCACTCAACCCCTCCGTCCTGGGCGGGTACTTCGCCGGCGATATCGACCCGCCCAGCCTCGATGCAGGTGCGGGTATCCTTTATTACGTAGACCACAGTAACACGGAGTTCTGGGACACGTACTTCACCGAGTTGGTAGCGCTGGACGTCACAGGCCCCGGTGACCCCAGTGTCCTGTTCCGGACTGAACTGAACTCTGGCGGAAGGTCGCTGGAAGCGGGCATTGTGAAAGACGGATATCTCTATGCGGTATCGCAGGATCCCAGTGACTGGTCGCAATATTTCGAAGTTTACGAGTTCAGCGATCCGGCCCAACC
>Ga0180435_10006692_pt1 | contig 11032 bp, 11 predicted proteins | sample SS_ome_3_FD_132467 | JGI IMG/M metagenome (GOLD analysis project Ga0180435, IMG submission 132467) | Hypersaline lake sediment archaeal communities from the Salton Sea, California, USA - SS_3_S_1 metaG | ecosystem: Environmental > Aquatic > Non-marine Saline and Alkaline > Hypersaline >...
TACAAAGGAATCAAATAGTCAAGCAGATCTAAATATTTTTTCAGAAAAATCTGGGTCTCGGACTTGCCGGCCAAAAATTCCCTCACAGGCTCCGAGGCGCCATCGAGATCACGAAGGTTTTCAACAAAATAGGGATTGGGCAGAAACCGGACATCGACGATCAGGTCTGCATGATGGGGGATGCCGTACTTGAAGCCAAATGACAGAACATTGATACGAATGGGTGCGATTTCATCGTATTCTCGAATAATGTTGAAAATATGAGACTTGAGTTCATGAACCGTATAATCGGTCGTGTCGAGAATTCGATCCGCTTCTTCTCGCAGGTCGGATAGGGATATTTTTTCAGCGCGCACCCCTTCCAGCAAGTTTTTGCCGTCTGCCAGCGGGTGATTGCGGCGCGTTTGCGAATAGCGTTGAAGAAGAACATTCTCATCCGCTTCCAGAAAGATGATTTCAATGGCGTATCCTTCTTCTCGCAGGGTACCGAACACTTGTTTGTACTTGGAAAGAAACCCTTGTTCGCGCAGATCCATCACAAAGGCGAACCCGGATCGTTGGGACGTGTTCTCAACGTGTAGATCCAGAAAGTTGGGCAGAAGGGTAACCGGCATGTTGTCGACGCAATAAAACCCGGCATCTTCAAAAGCAGCAATAGCCGTGCTTTTCCCCGACCCAGAACACCCTGTAATGATGAATATCTTACTTTTTCCCAAGCTATGTACGCGCTCCAAAGGGAATCAGAAATCCTCGTCTTCTTCCAAAATTGTCTGGTAGATTTCATCCCTGTTTTTTGACTGTAGGAGTTTTTCCTTGAACGGTTCCTTTTTAAGCAGCCTGGAAATTCGTGCCAATAGCTTCAGATGGATTCCAGTTGAGTTTTCAGGTGTAAGTAGAAGGAAAAAAAGGTGGGTAGGCTTTCCGTCCATGGATTCAAAATCAACACCGTTTCTGCTGACGCCAAATGCAAGAGCAATGGCATCGAGGTCTTTGAGCTTGCCATGCGGAATGCCGATGCCACCGCCGATTCCGGTACTCCCGAGTTTCTCTCTTTCTATCAGCACCCGGACAAGCGTTTCGCGGTCGAGTTTTGTCGTTTTCACCAGAGGCGTGACAAGCTCTTCCAGGACGCCTTTTTTGTCTTTGCTTTTTAGATCGTCGATGATCGCATTTTTATCTAAAGCTTCCAGAATTCGCATGATACTCCCACGCTCGATAATAACTTTTATGAGAAGCTGTCTCAAAAAAAAGATTTTTGTTCAAGTTCAAGGCGGGGCCGAACTTCAATCCGCAGGCATACTTGCGTATTCCGAGGAGTTGAAGCAAGGTGCCAACGCAGAAATTGGACCAAAAGATTTTTTTGAAATGGCTATTAATTGTTTGGCTGTATAAGCCCGTAATGCCCATCCTTGCGCCGGTACAAGACATTGATTCGGCTGTCCCGGGCATTGGTGAAAACCAGAAAGTTGTCGTCCACCAGCTCCATTTGCATGATGGCCTCGTCAACGTCCATGGGTTTGTATTCGATATTCTTAATTTTTATTTGCGTTTCAAAGTCTTCTTCAGCCCCGGCGGCATCCAAAGGAACCGTTCCCCTGGACCTGTATTTTGCCCCGGAACGCTTGTCACTCAGTTTTTCCTTGCTTTTCTTAATCTGCTTTTCAAGTTTGTCCAGCGCCATGTCGATGGCCGAGTACATATCTTCGGTCTCCTCCTTGCCATTGATATTCAGCCGATCGCCATTGATGTTAATCTCGGCGATGTGACGAAATTTTTCGACCGAAAGGACGACACTGGCTTCCGCTGGGTTGTAAAGGTACTTATCGAAGCGGTCCAGTTTATCGGCCACATAGGCTCTTAGATTTTCGGATGAGTCTATATTCTTGAAAGTAACCGATGTTTGCATACACAATTCTCCTTATAGTTGTTTACGCTTATTTGATGACAGCACACCCAGCATTTCACGGTATTTCGCGACCGTTCGGCGGGCGATATCAATATTTTGTGCCTTGAGTATGTCTGCCATTTTACTATCGCTGTAAGGTTTTTTGGGATCTTCTCCCTCAATGATTTTTCGTATTTTTTCCTGCACACTCGCTGAGGCAATGGCCTCTCCATGAATTCGCTTGATGGAGCTGTTGAAAAAGTACTTCAACTCAAAGATCCCCTGGGGAGTATAGGCATATTTGTTGGTTGTCACACGACTGATGGTCGATTCGTGCATTTCGATATCTTCAGCAACGTCACGCAAAACCATGGGTTTGAGATGCGCAATCCCTTTTTCGAAAAACGGTCTTTGAAATTTCAAAATACTTTCCATAACCTTGTAAATCGTTTTTTGCCGCTGGTGGATGCTTCGGATGAGCCATGCAGCAGAGCGGAGCTTTTCCTGAAGATACTCCTTGGTCTCCTCGGTGATCTTTTCCCCCCTGGCGATGGCCTTTTTATAATATGAATTGACCTGGAGTTTGGGAAGACCATCGTCATTTAAAACGATCACAAAATCGTTTTCCGATTTGTACACATAAATGTCAGGCGTTATGTATTGCACATCGGATTCGCTATACTGTCGGCCAGGCTTTGGTTCCAGCCCTTTGATAACGTTAACAGCGGCGATCACGTCGTTCATCCGAATCTTCAAAGCCTTGCAAATAGCGCGATAGTTTTTGTTTTCAAGATGATTTAAATGATTCTGGGCAATTTCCGTGAGAATCTTGTTATCCCCAAGACCGAGATGGTGAATCTGAATCAGGAGGCATTCACTGAGGTTCCTGGCACAAACGCCAATAGGATTGAATGTTTGCAGGAGCGTCAACACGTTTTCAACCCTTTCCCTAAGGACACCACTGAGTTCTGAAATTTCATCCAGGGAGATATCTAAATAGCCGTCCTTGGTTAGATTTCCGATGATGAGGCTTCCGATATTTTCATCCTCGGCACTGGGAGAGGTCATTAAAAATTGCCAGAGCAGATGATCGCTCAGGGATTCTTTTTTTGATATGAACGAATCGTAACGCGGGGTTTCCCTGCCTTCTGTTTCCACCGGCATTCTTCCCGGAGCGTTATATTCCTCAATGTAGTTGCTCCAGTCGATGTCATTGTTTATTTTTTCCTCAAAAGTGACTTCCTGTGTCTGTTCAGTCGTTTCGGCCTCTGCCTCCGATTTTTCCGCTGTGGTTTCTGGTGTGAGAACTTCCTGCGTTTCTTCGAGCGCCGGGTTCTCTTCAAGCTCCTGTTTGATTTTTTCCACGAGCTCTAGCCGCGAAAGCTGCAGAAGCTTAATGGCCATCTGCAGCTGAGGTGTCATGATGAGCTGCTGCGTCAGCTTAAGTTGTTGTCGGAGTTCAATTGCCATAATAAAATCGTTCCACGATTTTATAAAACGCGACGGTGTCGCTATTCATTTGTCTATTGTATCGCGCTTTTAAATTTAAACACCCATTTTATAACTTAAATTCATCGCCGAGGTAAATACGTCTGGCAATCTCACTGGAGGCGATATGCTCCGGTGAGCCCGATTCGATAACGATTCCATCACTTAATATATACGCTTTATCACAAACCTCAAGTGTTTCGCGAACGTTATGGTCCGAAATTAAAATACCGATATCACGTTTTTTTAGATGCACAATGATATTTTTAATATCGATCACCGCCAGCGGATCGATGCCGGCAAATGGTTCGTCCAAAAGGATGAAAGACGGATCCGTAACGAGGCAGCGCGTTATTTCCAGGCGTCTTCGCTCACCGCCAGAGAGGACACTGGCTTTTTGGTCCGCCAGGTGATCGATACCCAATTCCGTCATCAGTGCAGTGGCACGCTCAACCTGTTTCTTTTTCGGTATCGAGAGGGTTTCGAGAATCGCCATGACATTTTGCTTGACGGTCAGTTTTCGAAAAACAGACGCCTCCTGCGGCAGATAGCCAACGCCATTTCTTGCCCTTTGATACATCGGCATCCGGGTGATGTCATTCTGGTCGAGGAAAACCTCCCCGCCGTCTGGTTTCACCATCCCAATGGTCATGTAAAATGTGGTTGTTTTCCCGGCGCCATTGGGGCCTAAAAGGCCGATAACCTCGCCACTTTTTACGCACAGGCTGACAGAGTTGACGACATTTCGACCACGATATGTCTTTACGAGTTTATCAACACTCAAGGTGGCCATGACTATTTCTTGTCCACCGACGACGACAAACCGTTTTCATCGGTATAAAAATATGCCTCCACAGGCATATCGGCGCTACCCTCCACATGAACCCGGCCATCATCCCTGTACAGTGTAATGGTATGGCCGGATATCGAGTTGTCGCCACTGACAATCCTCGACTTCGGTCCGGTCAGAACAATGGTCCGCTGATCGGCCACATATTCGGCCTGATCGGTGTAAGCGGTCTGGTCATCAAATTCGATTTTGACGGATCCTTGTGCGACGATGCGGACGATGGCATCCATACCCGCCCCAGGTTCCGCGGTCGTGCTGTTTCGATAAAAAACCGTCAACCTGTTGGATGTGATGACAGTGTTTTCCTGTTTGGCCGTCACGTGCCCGATGAATTCGGCCGTGTTTTGCCGGGTGTCCGTCACCAGCCTGTCGGCCTGAATATGAATGGGGGGATGCGTTTCAGACAAAGGTTCATTCGCATGGTTTTCCTGACTCAAGCCAGGAGCCCCCATTGCAGCCAGAAAAATCACCGCAAGCAGCAAGGCAACAAATGATGAACCCAAGGAAATGGTATGGTCAAAGCACTTCGCCAAAAATCGTTCCCTCAACTTTTCCTTTGAATGTTGTTCGTTGTGCCGCCAAATCGACGATGGCTGAATTCGCATTTAAACGAAACATCCGACCGACGATTTCCACGTTTTCGGGCGCAACGAGCACGCGCCGCTGATGTTCATATTCGAGGGATTCGGTTTTGAACTTGAATTCCCCGTCATCGCCCACAACATTGCCATGAATGCGAATGTTGCGCGTATCGGTATCCAAGTAACCCTTTTGGGCGGTCAACGCGACGATGCCACCGCTCTCCATGTAAAAGGTCACTGCCAGATCGTTAAAAACGGCCTGCCGCTCTTTTTCAAGGAAGTGGGCAGAGGCCGCGTCCAGGCTCCAATCTTTGAAGCCATCTTTGGTTGAAATTTGATGAACACCATCGATGGCGATCGTTGCATCGTCCTCAATCATTGTGGAGAGCAACACGTCCTGGGGATTGGAAACCGTTCGATACCCGATAAATACCGTTATTACAACCCCAAAAACGAGCAACATGGTGACAAGCAAAATGATTTTCAAGCGTTTCTGCCGCAAATGACCGTTAGACAAAAAGCCTCCTTAGACACTATTGTTCCGGTTGTGCATACCGGCCAACGATGTCATCCCACAGTCCTTTGTCTTTCAATATGGCATCACAAATTTCCCTAACCGCACCGGCACCACCCTTTGCCCGGGTAATGATATCTGCTTTTTGGCGAACATCGGGATGGGCATCTGCAACCGCCACAGAGACGCCCACACACGCAAATAAAGCCAGATCCAAGAGATCGTCGCCGACAAACAACATGGCTTCCGGGTCTACTCCGGAGCGAGCAACGATCTGTGACATGACCGAAGCCTTGTCATGTACGTTCTCGAATACGAGATCGATGTTGAGGTTTTCACAACGATATTGAAGCGCCTTGGATTTTCTTCCAGTAACAATACCGACCTGTATACCCGCTTCCATCAAGAGCCGCAGGCCGAGTCCATCCTTGCTGTTGAACGCTTTGCTTTCGACCCCCTTGTCATTAAAATAAATGCGACCGTCCGTTAAAACACCGTCGACGTCTAAGAGAACAAGTTTGATATGTGAAAGCGCTGAATTCGGCATGAAAGCTCATCGGTGGTTGTGAAGAAGTTTCTTGATATCCACCAACTCTTTTACCAGCTGACCGACGCTATCCAGTTTGAGAGAATTGGGGCCATCGCACAAGGCCTTGTCAGGGTCTGGATGCACTTCCATGAAGACGCCATCAGCTCCGGCCGCAACAGCTGCTCGAGCGAGAACCGGCGCATATTCCCTTTGTCCGCCAGACCGGGTTCCCTGACCTCCCGGCAGCTGAACACTGTGGGTTGCATCGAAAACAACCGGACAGCCGGTTCGTTGCATCATGGGTATGGCGCGCATGTCCACAACCAGATTGTTATACCCAAACATGGTTCCTCTGTCGGTCAGAAGAATCTGTTGGTTTCCGGTCGATCGAATTTTTTGGACAACATTGTGCATGTCCATGGGCGCCATAAACTGGCCCTTTTTAATGTTGATGGGTTTTTGGGTGCGGCCGACTTCGAGGATGAAGTCGGTTTGACGACATAAAAAAGCCGGTATCTGAATGACATCCAGAACGGCCGAAGCGTCTTTAATTTCCGAAATCCTATGAACGTCCGAAAGAATTTGAACGCCGACATCTGACTTGATGCGGGAAAGAATCTCCAACCCGTCCCCAATGCCGGGTCCTCTGTATGAATTGATGGAGGTCCGGTTGGCTTTGTCATAAGAGGATTTGAATAAATAGGGGATCTCCAGTTCTCGAGCCAGAGCCTTCATATAAGAGGCGACTTCGAACGTGACGTCATAATTTTCGATGACACAAGGGCCAGAAATAAGGAGAAGGGGATGTGTTTTGCCGGATAAAAAATCGGAAATGTTCATATAATGATATAAAAGAATTCAAGTTTCTTTAAATTTTAGCGGGTCTATTTATGATGACGGCCGTGATCCATTCACGACCTTCAAGAATTGTCTATCGCGCATGAGCGTAAAAGTCAAGAATCGAAAAACAGCCCTTGATAAGCCGAGAGTTAACTGCTATTGTTCGGCGCACAAAATCTGCCCAAAGGAGATGCTAACCTCTTGAAAGATAACAGCAAAAAGAAAAGCTACAAAGTAATGCTGATTGCCTGTATCGTGATTTTTCTGCCCGCACTCGTCTTGCTTGTCATACGAATGGAGGGCGAATCTCCGGGCATCAATTTTGAACCCACTTCCAGATTCATCGGCCTGAATCAGCAACTGACGGTTGATCTCCAAGACCAAAAAAGTGGTTTGAAACGATTTTGGGTCGGTATTCTGCAGGACGGCACCGAGCATACCTTGCTGGACAAGTATTTTCCTTCAACCGGTATATTGAAAAAGGGGACCGCTCTGAAAACGTCCATACCGATTATTATCGACCCCCAAAAAACAGGTTTGAAGGATGGCGATGCCATGCTGCGAATGATGGCGGTCGACTATTCATGGCGATCGTGGGGCAAAGGGAACCGCACCTACACGGAAAAAGACATCACCATCGATACCCAGGCGCCCTTGATCAAGGTGCTCTCACGTTCTCATAATATCAGCCCGGGCGGCAGCAACGCCGTTGTCTATGAAGTTTCTGAGCCTTGCGAAAGCAGTGGTGTCCAAATAGAGGACCGGCGCTATCCTGGATATCCTTTGTCCGGCGAAACCGAATCGGCAAGGCGTGTGGCCTTTTTTGCGTTGAATCACCAGCAGAGGTCCGGAACGCCGATGGCCGTTGTTGCGGTGGATCGAGCCGGTAATCGGTCGACAGTCGCTTTTCCCCATTATATCAAATTTAAACGTTTCAAAAACGATACCATTCGCATCGGCGATTCCTTCATCCTCGGGAAATTGCCTGAGTTTAAGCAGGAACTTGCCGGCCAAGAGATGACATCCAATCTGGATAAATTTTTATTCGTCAATCGTGATGTGCGGGCCCAAAACATGACCGTCATTCGCCGCATCATGCAACAAAGCGATCCGGAGGTATACTGGAAGGGGTCTTTTTTGCGCTTGCCCAAATCAGCCACGAGATCCGGTTTTGGCGATCGCCGCACCTATCGGTACCAGGGGAAAACCATTGATCATCAGACCCATCTCGGGATCGATCTTGCGTCATTGGCCCATTCAGCGATACCTGCTGCCAATACAGGAAAAGTCGTGTATGCCGACAGGCTCGGTATTTATGGGCGCATGCTGGTCATTGATCATGGCTGTGGCCTTTTCAGCATGTATGCCCACCTCAGCAGTTTCACCGCCAGTGTCGGGCAGATGGTTGAAAAGGGAGCCATTATCGGGCATACCGGTACATCCGGACTCGCCGGTGGCGATCATCTTCACTTCAGTGTCTTGGTAAGCGGTACTTTCGTGAACCCGATTGAATGGTGGGATCCGTCCTGGATCGTAAACAATATTACCAGTAAAATCGAAAGGCTGGGAGATTCGTCATGAAAGATTTTATCGTCAACAAGACCTTTCGACAGATCAATGAAAAGATACAAGCCGGTCACGCCGTAGTGGTAACCGCAGAAGAAATGATCGATGTGGTCAAGGATGCCGGGCCTGTCGAGGCTGCCAGGCATGTGGACGTCGTGACCACCGGCACCTTTGCACCCATGTGCTCTTCAGGTGCTTTTGTCAACTTCGGGCATTCGAAACCCGGCATCAAAACGTCAAAAGTCTGGCTCAACAATGTGCCGGCATACGCGGGCATTGCTGCGGTCGATTGTTACATCGGAGCCACAGAGCCATGCGAAGATGACCCCTTGAACAAGGTCTACCCAGGCGAGTTTCGCTATGGCGGCGGTCACGTTATTCATGATCTGGTGGCAGGTAAAAGAATCCATCTCAAGGCAACCGCCTATGGAACCGATTGCTATCCGAACAAGAGGATTGAAAAAAAGGTGACCCTCAAATCATTGCCGAACGCCATGCTATGCAATCCCAGAAATGCGTATCAAAACTATAATTGTGCCATCAACACCACCAAGAAAACGGTTTACACTTACATGGGGGCACTCAAACCGCGCATGGGAAATGCCAACTATTGCTCGGCCGGGCAGCTCAGTCCCCTCTTCAACGATCCATACTATAAGACCATTGGTTTGGGGACCCGCATATTTTTAGGCGGTGCCGAGGGGTTTGTCACCTGGCAGGGCACCCAACACAAGCCCAGGGTCAGTCGAACGCGCAAAGGCGTGCCCACCACGCCTGCGGGCACATTGTTTGTTATGGGAGACTTAAAAAAAATGAAACCCAAATGGCTTGTGGGTGTCAGTATTCAGGGATATGGATGTTCGCTGGCGGTTGGGCTCGGTGTCCCCATACCTATTTTAAATGAGCAAATGGCACGGTACACTGCCATATCGGACGCGGAATTGTTCACACACGTTATCGACTACGGGGAAGACTATCCACAGGGGAAAGCCCGAAATTACGGTAAGATCAGCTATGCAGAATTGAAAAGCGGCAGCATAGAGATCAACGGCAAGCGTATTACCACGGTGCCGCTTTCAAGCATGGTTCGCGCCCGTGAAATAGCCCAGATACTGAAAAAGCGTATTTCCGGCGGCAAATTTCTTTTGGGCGAACCGCAGTTCTTACTGCCAAAACGCTAAGTATATGCAAGAAATACGAACCTTTGTGGCCCTTGAATTACCGGAACATATTCGTTTGGAAATCCGCAAGCTGCAAAATGACATGGCAGCGCAGGGTTTAAGAATCCGTTGGGTAAAAGCAGACAACCTCCATTTAACCCTGAAATTCATAGGCAATATCGAGGAGCGTCGAATCCCGGAACTGAGCAGCGTTCTCAAGGCGGTGGCCGGTCAATGTCCAGCGTTTCGATTGGCCCCGAAAGGGCTGGGGATCTTTCCCAGCCTTCGCCGTCCTCGCATACTCTGGGTGGGTATTTCAGAACAAGTGGACATCCTTAGGCGACTGCAGCGGTCTGTGGATATCGCTTTGAGTCATTTGGGATTTGAAACGGAAAGCCGGCCTTACAAGGGACATCTGACCATCGGACGTTTCAAGCGCAATGCTTCCCCGAAAAGACTGGCCGATACCCTGAGGTCCAAACACGGTTTTACAGCCGAGCGCTTTTCCGTTGAACATCTGGTGCTCTTCAAAAGCATTCTGAGCCCAGACGGGCCGCTGTATACCCGAATTCAAAAGCTCCCGCTCGATAAATGACAGCAAGGTATCCAAGAGCTGCGGCGACGTTGTGGACTTTTACAGGTGTGTACAGTATATTAACGATTGAAACTGGTTATTCAGACCCCTATAGGAGGCAATCATGACCCTATCTCTCGATAAAGAAAAAGCCGTTGATACGGCCATGCAGCAGATTGAGCGGCAGTTCGGTAAAGGATCTATCATGAAGCTTGGCAGCCAGTCCATCATGGAGGTGCCGGTCATTCCGACGGGTTCCATTGCATTGGACAGGGCTCTTGGCATTGGCGGGTTACCCAAGGGGCGCGTTATCGAAGTATACGGGCCGGAATCGTCCGGGAAGACCACCCTTGCGCTCCACGCGGTTGCCAGTGCACAGAAGCAGGGTGGCATCGCTGCATTTATCGATGCAGAGCATGCGCTTGACACCATCTATGCCAGGAAATTGAATGTCAACTGTGACGATCTACTGGTGGCGCAACCCGATACCGGAGAGCAGGCCCTGGAAATTGCGGACATGTTGGTGCGCAGCGGCGCTATCGACATCATGGTCATCGATTCCGTTGCCGCTCTGGTGCCGAGAGCAGAAATCGAAGGAGAAATGGGGGATTCGCACATGGGCCTCCAGGCACGCCTGATGTCCCAGGCGCTCAGAAAACTGACCGGCTCCATTAGCAAGACCATGACATCCATTATCTTCATTAACCAGATTCGGATGAAAATCGGGGTGGTGTTCGGCAACCCCGAGACCACCACCGGCGGAAATGCCCTGAAATTTTATTCTTCCGTGCGACTCGACATCCGTCGTATCTCAGCCATAAAAGACGGGCAGGAAATGATCGGAAACAGAACCCGTGTCAAAGTGGTCAAAAACAAACTGGCACCCCCTTTCAAGAGTGCGGAGTTCGATATCATGTATGGCGAAGGAATTTCCCGCACAGGCGATATTCTCGATTTAGGGGTTGAAACCAACGTTATCGACAAAAGCGGCTCATGGTACGCATATAATGGTGAGCGAATTGGGCAAGGCCGGGAAAATGTAAAA
>Ga0180435_10006693_pt1 | contig 11032 bp, 8 predicted proteins | sample SS_ome_3_FD_132467 | JGI IMG/M metagenome (GOLD analysis project Ga0180435, IMG submission 132467) | Hypersaline lake sediment archaeal communities from the Salton Sea, California, USA - SS_3_S_1 metaG | ecosystem: Environmental > Aquatic > Non-marine Saline and Alkaline > Hypersaline > Sediment...
ATCTCCGGCTTTCCGGTGTACAAAGCCCTTTTGTGTGATGTGGTTAAGGCATAAACCGCGTCGGGGATATCGGCGGCTGTCCCTCCGCCGCTCTTTCTATTAACAAACTTTACGAATATAAAAGTTTAAAAATAAAAAAATAAAATTGACAAAACTCTCTCCGGCTCTTATAATCTGATAACTTGAATGGCGGATTTTGACAAGAAATCCGTCACCGTTATTAGATTATTTTCCCGATGCTGATACCAGTACCCAATCGGAGGGATTTTTATGGCCAAAGTTCTTTGGGTCGAAAAGCAAATTGATTACGAGCCGCAAGGCATTATGTCTATGTCTGCGGTGTTGAAAGAAGCTGGGCACGATGTCGCCCTGACCATCGTCGCCCAGGAAGACCCGGTAGCGTTTGCCAAAGCGTACCAGCCGGATATTATCGGCTACAGCATGATGACCGGCTCGCAGCATTATTACAGCAAGCTAAACCAGAAAATTAAAAAAGCCTTGAACGGTAGTCGGGCCATGTCCGTATTCGGTGGACCGCACCCCACCTTTTTTCCGGATTTTATTCATCAGGACGGTGTAGACGGCGTCTGCGTGGGTGAGGGCGAAGGTCCCATTGTGGATTTGGCCAATGCCCTCGATAACGGCGGCTTTCATCCTGATATTCCCAACTGGTGGTTTAAGGTTGATGGCGAAATCATCAAAAATCCGGTGCGACCACTCATTCGCAAACTGGGTGATTTGCCCATGCCGGACCGGGATTTAATTTACAACAAACATGCTCCCACCCGGACCAGCCCCATCAAACATTTTATGGCCAGTCGCGGCTGCCCCTATAACTGCACCTACTGTTTTAACCACGCCTGGTACCAAATTTATACCCGCGAAAAACGGGGCTACCAGCGCACCGTAGATTCGGTCATCGAAGAGGTGAACTGGGTGCGCGAGCGCTATCCCCTGGAGCAGGTGGTTTTTCTGGACGACCTCTTTATCATTTTTGTGGATTGGCTGGAAGAGTTTGCCGAAAAATTCCCCAAAGAAGTAGGGCTGCCTTTCTTTGCCAATGTGCGCTCCAACCTGATTACGCCGGAAAAAGTGGCGCTGCTCAAAAAAGGCGGCGCCAACACCGTCAGCATGGGCATCGAAGCCGGTAACGACCGTTTGCGCAACGATTTACTCAAGCGGAAAATGTCGCGCGAAACTATCATCGAATCGGGGCGCCTGCTGCACGAAGCCGGCATCAACCTGACCGCGACCAATATTCTGGCGTTGCCCACCGCTACGCTGGAGGATGATTTTGAAACGATGCGGCTGAATGCTCAGGCCAAAGTAAAATACGCCCACGCCTTTCTCTTTCAGCCGTACCCGGCCACCGAACTGGGGGAGTTTACCAAAGAAAACGGTCACATGGTTGGCAGCTTTGAAGATATCGGCGCCATTGCCTGGGATAGTTCCATTTTGGTACGCCAGGAACGGGAAAAAGAGAAAATGGAAAACCTGCAACGCTGGTTTGCCATCGGCGTGGAATACCCCTGGCTGGAGCCGGTGATTCAGCGGTTGATAAAACTGCCCCGAAACAAACTCACCGACACCGTTTACTGGTGGATTCACAAACTGTTCAAGGGCTGGGCCATTACCCACCGGGTGCATCCCATCAAAATCACCCCCAAAGTATTGTGGACCAATGCTCGCCACTTTTTGAAGCTGGAAGCATGACCTGCCAAAAGCTCACAGTTTAAGCTGTGGGCTTTTTTTATATCTAAAAATCTTTGACACTATCTCTGTTTCAATTATAATGAGCAACAATTGCTGAACTCCTCAGTTTTTGGGGTGCTCTTCACGTAATACAACCCGAAACGAGCCGGAGTAAAACTACTATGGCAGTTGTTGTCTTTGGGAGCATCAACATGGATTTGGTGGCGCGCACGCCTCGGTTGCCGGCGCCCGCCGAAACCATTACCGGTTACGAATTTTTTACCGCGCCCGGTGGTAAAGGCGCGAACCAGGCCGTGGCGGCTGCCCGCCTGAATTGCCACACCAAAATGGTCGGTCGGGTTGGCGGCGATGCCTTTGGCGCCGAATTGCGCCAGAACCTGGCCCAGGCCGGGGTTGAGACCAATCCCATTCGTACCGATGCCGAAACCTCCTCCGGTGTCGCCATCATTGCCGTAGATGACTCTGCTCAAAATAATATCATCATTATTCCCGGGGCCAACGGGCGGATAGACCAGACCGATGTTGACCGGCTGGCGCAGCATCTGGACCAGGCCGCCGTGCTTTTACTACAACTGGAAATTCCGCTGCCTGCCGTTCGGGCCGCGGCCGAGCTGGCCCACCGGCACAATGTCACGGTGATGCTGGACCCGGCCCCCGCCCGCGACCTGCCCCCGAACCTCTACTCATTAATAGACATCATCACCCCCAACGAAGTGGAAGCGGCCCAACTGGTCGGCTTTGCAGTAAAAACCAGAGACGATGGCCTGCAAGCAGCCCAAACCCTGCGGGAACGGGGAGTTAAAACCGCCATTATCAAAATGGGCGCGCTGGGTGTGGTTTACGCCACCGCGACCGGTACCGGGTTTTTACCGGCGTTCAAAATAAAGGCTGTGGACACCACCGCGGCCGGCGATGCCTTTAACGGTGGATTGGCTGCGGCCCTGGCCCAGGGCCTGCCGCTACCCGAGGCTGTCCGTTGGGGGGCTGCCGCGGGGGCCTTATCGGCTACAAAAATCGGGGCGCAACCCTCTATGCCCCCCCGTACAGAATTCGACACCTTTTTACAGGAACACACCCCATGAACCTCATCATTGATACCGATTTAGGCATTGACGACGCCATCGCCCTGTTGATGACCCTGGCCCAGCCCCAAACAACCATTACCGCCATTACCACCGTTTTTGGCAACGTGCCGCTGGCCCAGGCCACTCACAATACCGGCGTAGTTTTGAACGTGGCTCAGGCCCCGACCATTCCCATTTATCGCGGTTGCGGCAAACCATTGCTGCAAACCGAACCGGAAACCGCCACCCTCATCCACGGTGAAGACGGGCTGGGCGGCGCGGGTACGGACTTCTCAGACCGGCCCATCGAGGCGGAACACGCCGCCTCCGCCCTTGTTCGGTTGGCCCGCCAACCCCCCGGCCCACTGACCCTGCTGACTCTTGGCCCGCTTACCAACATTGCCCTCGCCCTGCGGCTGGACCCCAACTTTTTCAAAAACATCAAAAATTTAGTAATGATGGCCGGCGCGGTTGAGGCCCGCGGCAACACCTCGGCTTTGGCTGAGTTCAATGTGGGCGCCGACCCGGAAGCTGCAAAAATCGTGTTCGAGTCCTCCCGCGATGTATCCGGCGGGGTGTGGTTGCTCCCGTGGGAAACCTCCATCAGCGATGCCGTTCCGTTTGATCGGTGGGATAACATCATTACCGGTGATTCGTCCACAGCCCGCTTTGCCCAACGTATGACCATCCACATCAAAAAAGTTATGGCCAGGCTTCAGGCCGATGCTTCTTTTTGGCCCGACCCGCTGGCTGCCGCCGTCACGCTCAATCCCGATATCGCCACCGACCAGGAACACCGTTTTGTCGAAGTTGCAATCGGCGACGGGCCGGCCCGCGGCCAAACCATTGTAGACCGTCGGCTCGATACCAGTCATCGGCCCAACATGCACATTGTGAATCACGTCAACATGGAACAGTTTGAGCAGATGTTGAGGCTGGCTGTTCAATAACCACCCCCAGCGGGAATTTTTTGTTGGAAAGGAGGCGGCTGAATTCTGTCAACTAACCAACCAACCAACCAACCAACCAACTAAGCAATCATTTTTGGAGGAGATTGAAAAATGAAAAAGAACATGCTCTTTCTGTTAACTGTATTGATGGTCTTGTTGTTGGTTGCCGCGTGTGGCGGCAGCGAACCGGCGGCAGAACAACCGGCCGCGGACAGCGAAAGCGGTGGAGACGCCCTCAAAGTGGTGATGGTGGTCAATGGGGTGCTGGGTGATAAATCCTTTTTTGACTCTGCCCAACGCGGCCTGGCCCGGGCCGAAGCCGAACTTGGCGTCCAAACCAAAACCATCGAGGCCGGGCTGGACGAAACCCAGTGGGAACCGACCCTGGTTGACGCCGCCGCCAATGAAGAATACGATCTTTTCATTGTCGGCACCTGGCAAATGGTATCATATCTGGAACAGGTCGCCCCTCAATACCCGGACAAAAAATTTGTTATTTACGACTCCTCGGTCAACTACGAAGAGTGCGATTGTGATAATGTGTACTCTGTCCTCTATAAACAGAACGAAGGCTCCTACCTGGCCGGCGTATACGCCGCGGCGATGACCACCCAGGATATGGATGGTATGAACCCCGAACCGATTATCGGTTCGGTGGGCGGGCAGGAAATCCCGGTAATTCTCGACTTTATGGTCGGTTACGAGCAGGGCGCCAAAGACACCAACCCCGATGTAACCGCCATTCGCCAGTTTGCCGATAGCTGGAACGACCCGGCCAAAGGCAAGGAACTGACCAAAGCCCAATACAGCCAGGGCGCCGACATTGTCTTTCAGATTGCCGGCGGTACCGGCCAGGGCGTATTTGAAGCCGCAGCCGAAGACGGACACTACGCCATCGGCGTTGATTCCGACCAGGCCATTATTGTGGAAGAGGCCGACCCGGCCCAGGCCGAACGTATCCTGACCTCGATGATGAAAAATGTTGACAACTCCCTGTTCCGGGCCATCAAAATGCATCAGGAAGGTACATTAGTCTACGGACAAGAGGAATATCTGGGTATTGCCGAAGGCGGGGTGGGCCTGGCCCGCAACAAGTTCTACGATGCCAGCACTCCCGATGAAGTCAAAGCCCTGGTTGACGAAGCCGAACAAAAAATCATTGACGGCGAAATCGAAGTAGAAACTGCGTTTTAAAAAGTAACTTTTCTCTGCCCTTTGCGGGAATCTTGTCAAAATAACGTGTTGCGTGTTTCCTTTGTTTGACGGAACACGCAACACGCATCAGATTGGGGCTGCCTATGCCTCCCATTGTAGAGCTGAAAGATATAATCAAAGTTTATCCCAACGGCGTGGTCGCCAACAAACACGTTAACTTTTCGGTGGAACAAGGGGAAATCCATGCCCTGGTTGGCGAAAACGGCGCCGGCAAAAGCACGCTGATGAAAATTTTGTATGGGTTGGAACAACCGACCGGCGGCAAAATTATCCTCAACGGCGCGCCGGTTGATATTCAAAACCCTCACCACGCCATAGATTTGGGAATCGGCATGGTTCACCAAAATTTCATGTTGGTGCCGTCGTTTACCATTGCCCAAAATATTGTGCTGGGCCGGGAACCTCGCCGCGGCCAGTTTATCAACACCGAAGAATCGATTCGCATTACTGAGCAGTTGAGCCGGGAGTACGGTCTGACTGTTGACCCTACGGCCCGCATCGAGGCCACGCCGGTGGGCATGCGCCAGCGAGTCGAAATTTTAAAAACGCTCTACCGGGGGGCCAACCTGCTCATTCTGGATGAGCCAACCGCGGTGCTTACGCCCCAGGAAACGGACGACCTGTTCGAGGCGGTACGGCGGCTGGTGGATCAGGGGAAAACCGTCATTTTTATCACCCACAAGCTGGTCGAAGTGAAAGAAATCTCGGACCGGGTCACGGTGATGCGGCATGGCGAAGTGACCGGCGATGCCATTTACACCCGCGACATTTCTGAAGAAGACATTGCCCAATTGATGGTGGGCCGTAAAGTGCTGTTCAGAATCGAAAAGCCGGAACAGCAGCGGGGACAGGCCGCCGCCACTATAAACAACCTTGGTTATATTTCTGAAACCGGCCGGCCCCTGTTGCGAGATGTGAGCTTTAATGTTTATGCCGGTGAAATTCTGGGCATTGCCGGCGTGGAAGGCAACGGTCAAACCGAACTGGCCGAACTGCTGAGCGGCCTCAAACCGCCCACTACCGGAGAAGCATTCATTGGCGGCCAATCTGTGTTGGGCCACGGTCCGCGCCGTATCCGGCAGGCCGGGGTGGCCCACATTCCCGAAGACCGCCTGACCAACGGTGTTTCTTTGCCCTCCAGCATTGCCGAAAATTTGGTGGTTGATCGGTACTATCGCTCCCCCTACACCCGGCAAGGGGTCATGTATCCTCGCCAAATCCGGGAACAGGCCAAAGCACTGATGCAGGAGTTCGACATCCGGGCCGCAAGCTATGATTCTCCGATGGGGGCGCTGTCTGGCGGAAATATGCAGAAGGTCATTGTCGCCCGTGAATTTTCTTCGGAGCCGGTGTTGCTGATTGCCGCCCAGCCCACCCGCGGCATTGACATTGGAGCCAGCGAATTTGTCCGTCGCCAATTAGTAGAAAAACGAAACGAAGGTAAAGCGGTGCTGCTCATCTCCGCGGACCTGGCTGAAGTAATGAGCCTGGCCGACCGCATCGCGGTGATGTACAAAGGTCGCATTGCCGGCATCTTTGAAAATGGCCCTCATTTAACCGAAGAGGAGTTGGGTCTCTACATGCTGGGCCTCAAAACCCAGCCCCCCGCTGAATTAGAGAAAATGTTATGACCGAAAAACGCAAGCCATTTCTGTTAGACCTGCTCCGAATTGTGACCGTTATCATTGTGGCCCTGCTGTTGGGTTTTCTGATAACCGTGATGGTCAGCGAAGAGCCGGTAGCTGCCTTTGAGTCGCTGCTGACCGGCCCTTTTCCCAAAATATCCATGGGCGAAGCCGGGCTGCAACTCAAAGGAATCAATCGTTTTGGCAACTGGCTGGAAGACAGCATCACCCTGATTCTGGTGGGACTGGCCGTGGCTGTTGTGTTCCGGGCGCAGCAGTTCAGCCTGGGAGCTGAAGGGCAAATTTACATTGGAGCTTTGGCTGCCGGGATTGTCAGCCTGTTTATCAGCGCCCCGCTGGCTATCCACATTGGGCTGGCCTTGATTGCCGCGGCGCTGGCCGGGTTCATTTGGGGGTGGGTACCCGGCGTTTTAAAGGCCTATGTTAATGCCGATGAAATTGTCAGCACCTTGATGCTCAATGTTATCGCCATTCAGATTTACCGCCTGCTGCTAACCCAATGGCTTAGAAACCCCGACGCCGGTTACATTGCCACCGAATTTTTCCCGGAAACCGCCGTGTTGCCGATCATCATCCCCGGCACGCGGGTCACCATCGCCCTGATTTTGACTGTCGCCGCCATCATCGGCACCTGGTTTTTGATGATGCGCACCCCGCTGGGGTACGAACTGCGGGTGGTGGGTGATAACCTCAAGTTTGCCGAATACGGCGGCGTCAACACCAAACGAACCATCGCCCTGAGTATGGCCATCAGCGGCGCCCTGGCCGGCTTGGCCGGCGCTCACCTGTCGATGGGCCTGCTCAAGCAGTTGACGCTCAACATTTCACTGGGAATTGGCTTTGAAGGGATTGTGGTGGCTTTGCTGGCCCGCAACGACCCCAAAGCCGTCCCCCTTGCCGGGCTGTTTTACGGCTATCTGCGTACCGGCGCCCAAATTATGGAACGCTCCTCCGACGTAACCCGTGAGGTGGTGCTGATTATTCAGGCTATCATCATCATTCTGATTACCGCCGAACGAATGCTGCCTTTGCTGCAAGAGTGGTGGAAAAAACGGCGGCACTCGCCCGACGAGCTGATTGCCGAAGCGCAGGAGGCCGCCGATGTCGTTTGAAACCGTTATCAGCAGCATCTTTACCCTGGCCTTTATCGCTACCGTAATTCGCATTTCTACCCCGCTTATTTTGCCGGCGCTGGGCGGTCTGTTCTCTGAACTGGCCGGTGTGATTAACATTGCCCTGGAAGGCCTGATGTTGGCCGCCGCTTTTTTTGGTGTGGTCATCGGTACGTTTTCGCCGCAATGGTTTCCGGGCTTGCCTTTTTGGGTGCATCCCTGGCTTGGAGCGCTGGCCGGTATTTTGGTGGCGATGCTGCTGGCCTGGATTATCGCCTTTTTTCATCTGGAGTTAGGGGCAGATATCATTTTGACCGCGCTGGCTATCAATATTCTAGCCCAGGGCGGAACCGTTTTTATTATGTTTGCCCTGACCGGCGATAAAGGCAGCACCTCGACCCTGGCCAGCCCGGCCATCCCCAATGTGGTGATTCCCTTTGTCAACAATGTGCCGGGGTTGGGCACCTTGCTCAACGCCGAAAATTTGACCGGCTATAATATTATGACGTACGCCGCCATTATTTTTACCGTACTGGTCTGGATAATGTTGTACCGCACCCCCATCGGCGCCCATTTGCGAGCCGTGGGCGAAAACCCGGCCGCGGCGGCCTCGGTGGGTATCAACGTTAAACGGGTCCAATACATGGCCCTGTTGTTAAGCGGATTCTTTTCGGCGCTGGGGGGCATCAACCTCAGTATGGGCTACCTGACCATCTTTCAGGCCAATATGACCGCCGGGCGGGGATTCATTGCCCTGGCTGCGGTCTTTTTAGGGAACAAAAATCCCATCGGCACGGTCATCGCCGCCATTATTTTTGGAGCGGCCACCGCGCTGGGGGCCCAAATGGGCACCCTCAATGTGCCAAACCAATACATCGAAATGATCCCCCCCTTTGTCACCATTGCCGCTCTGGTTATTTATAATTTACGCCGGCGGGCCCAGATTGCCGCCAGCGCCCGCAAATTTCAGGAAAAAATGCAAACTGAACAGGAAGTAGTCTGATGGAAATGGAACTGGAAACTTTTCTGTACCCCCATATTTTAGGTGGCCTGTACGGTCAGGCTTTGGGCGACGCCTGGGGCATGCCGGCCGCATTGCGCCCGGAACAAACCTGGAACCGCTACGGCGGCTGGCTCGAAACACTGCTCGCCCCCGCGTCCGATCATCCTGTGCATGGCGGATTTCAGGCCGGCGAAGTAACCGACGATACGCAACAGGCGATGTCGTTGGCCCGCGCCATCATTAATGATGGCCAGGTTACGGTCGAGGGAACTGCCCGGGCTATTATGGCCTGGTACGATGAAATAGATGGCGATAATTCGCCCTTTGTCGGCCCCAGCACCCGCCGGGCCGTGACCGCCCTCAAAACCGGCGCCGACCCCCACCAAACCGGTTTGCGCGGCGACACCAACGGCGGCGCCATGCGCATCAGCCCGGTGGGGTTGATCCATCCCGGCGACCCGCAAGCCGCGGCCGAGGATGCCGTTATCGCCTGCACGCCCACTCATTTCAGTGATGTGGCCGTTTCCGCGGCCTGCGCGGTGGCCGGGGCCATTGCCCAGGCCCTCACCCCCAACACCACCCTGGCCCAAATAATTACCGCCGCGGTGGAAGCCGCCGATACCGGCTTGCGGCGGGGGGCGCCCTGGCTGGGGGCCTCGGTATCCCGCAAAATAGATTTTGCCGTCCGGCTGGCTACCGATGTCAGCCAGTCGGAGAGAGACAGGCTGCAAAACCTGTACGACCTGATTGGCTCCACTCTGGCCGCAGCCGATGCCATACCCTGTGCTTTTGGGGTGCTGGCCATGGCCCAGGGCAATCCGGTTGACACCGCGGTTTACGCCGCGGCCCTGTCCGGCGACGCCGACACCGTCGGGGCCATCGCCTGTGCCATTGCCGGAGCCTGGCAAGGTATTGATGCCATTCCCTTTGAGTATATCAAAATGCTCCGGCAGGCCAATCCTCGATATGATTTTGAAGAAACTGCCGAAGCCCTGTACGAAATTGCCAAAAATAATTACTACGCCTCGCCGCCGCCCGCCAATAACGATACTCTCCCGCCGTCCGCCTTCTTTGCTGGACAATAGAGGGTGTATACACCGTTTCGCTAAATCGTCAAATCGCTGAATCGTTGTCCCAAAGGATTGTTTATGTATGATTTAATTATTCGTAACTGTCATGCCCTGATTTTTGATGATGCCGACCGGCCCGAAATCCGGCGCAATCACGACATCATCATTGACGATGGCAAAATCATCAGCCTGCACCCCAGCCGCGATAACGATACCGGCCAGGTCCATGAAATTATTGATGCCCATGAAATGCTGGCCATGCCCGGCCTGATTAATACGCACGCCCACGTGCCGATGGTTATTTTCCGCGGCCTGGCCGAAGATGTCTCCATTGAACGCTGGTTCAACGAATTTATGTGGCCCCTGGAAAGCAACCTGACCGAAGATGATGTCTACTGGGGGATGCTGCTGGGGCTGGTCGAAATGATTGAAAGCGGCGTAACCACCGTGGCCGACCATTATTTCTTTATGGACCGGGCCGCCGAAGCCGTCACCCAAATCGGCAGCCGGGCCGCGTTGGGCTGGGCCGTGTTTGGCGACCGGGGCTACGACGCTCTGGCTGAGACAGCCGCCTTTGTGGAACGCTGGCAGGGGCAGGCCGAGGGTCTCCTCACCACCTGGATGGCTCCCCACGCCCCCTACACCTGCGATGATGATTTTTTGCGGGCCACCGTAGCCCACGCCCGACAGTTGGGCGCCGGCATTCACATCCACGCCGCCGAAGAAATCGGCCAAACCCGGGCCAGCCTCGACAAACGGGGCATCACCCCCATTCAGGTGCTGGCCGAAACCGGCATCCTCGACGGCCCGACGATTATTGCCCACGGCTGCGGCATTTTGCCCGAAGATATTGATGTATTGCGGCAGGCCACCGGCCCGGTCGGGATAACCCACTCCCCCAAAACCTACCTCAAACTGGGCATGGGCCTGACGCCCATTACCGCCCTGCGCGCCGCCGGCATTCCGGTCGGCTTGGCCACCGACGGCGCGGTCAGCAACAACACCCTCGATATCTTCGAAAGCCTGCGCCTGATGGCCATGCTCCAGAAACATGAAGCCCGCGACCCGGAAGTTATGACCATTCCCCAGGCTCTGCACATGGCCGGCCCAGACAGCGCCGCAGTGGTGGGCCTGGCCAATAAAATTGGACGGCTCAGCCCCGGCTATCTGGCCGACATCATTCTGCTGGATATGCAGGGCGCGCACCATCAGCCCTTGCACAGCGTCACCGCCAGTTTGGTGTATAACACCCGTGCCGG
>Ga0180435_10006694_pt1 | contig 11031 bp, 9 predicted proteins | sample SS_ome_3_FD_132467 | JGI IMG/M metagenome (GOLD analysis project Ga0180435, IMG submission 132467) | Hypersaline lake sediment archaeal communities from the Salton Sea, California, USA - SS_3_S_1 metaG | ecosystem: Environmental > Aquatic > Non-marine Saline and Alkaline > Hypersaline > Sediment...
CCACCACGGTCCCGGGTAGAGGCCGATGGCAATCACCAATGCGGCCCCCATCACGAGGGGCACGGCCATCCATGCAGAGATGGCGACGCGCTCCATCGTGCTGCCTGTATGATGGTGGGGCAATACAAAGAGGCGCGCGACGAGGGGTAGATAGTACCCCAGCGCCAGCAATGTGTTGAGCAGAAAGATGGCGAGCCCGACGTAGGCCAGCGGCTCACCTGGCTGCAGGACCTCGCCCAGGATGAACCACTTCGAGATGAAGCCTGCCAGCGGGGGCACGCCTGCCAGCCCGCCCAGAGCCACGGTGAACGTCACAGCGATCAGGGGCAACTGGAACGCGGTCCCCCGGAGGTCGTCGATCGAGTTGGCGTCCAGATAGAAGCGGTGAACCCCTTTGCTAAGAAAAGCGAGGGCCTTCATGGCGGCGTGGGCGACCAGGAGAAAGAAGCCAGCCTGGATGGCCTCCGGGATGGCGTAGTGAAGGCCCACACCGATGCCGAAGATGATGTACCCCATCTGGGCCACAGTCGAGTAACCGAGCAGGCGCTTCGTGTCCGTCTGGACCAGGGCCATCACGTTGCCCAAGGTCATATTCGCTATGGAAACAGGGATTAGAATCCCTCCCAGGGCCCGGGCGGACATCCCGGTCCCGAGGGACACTTTGAGCAGTGCGTAGAACGCGCTCTGGATGATGATTCCTGATAGCAAGGCGCTGACGCTGCTCGGGGCCCTGCCATGGGCGTCCGGCAGCCAGGTATGGAGGGGCACCAGGGCGCTCTTGACCCCCAACCCGACGAGGATGAAGGCCAGCCCGGCGCGGGTCCAGAGTTTCAATGGATTGGCGGGCGCCACGCTGGGGACGGGTAGGGCGATCGTCCCCTGGGCGCGGTAGATGAACGCCACACCTGTCAGGAAGAGGAGCGTGCCTACGCTCCCCATGATGAGATACTTGAAGCCGGCCTCAATGGCTTTGTCGCTGCGTCTCCTGAAGGCGACCAGAACGTAGGCGGCGATGCTCATCAACTCACAGAATAGATAGAGGTTGAAGAGATCGGCGGCCAGCACCGTGCCGCACAGGCCGGTCACCATAAGGAGTAGGAGGGGGTAGTAGAGCTTATGTCGGGGATCGCGGGAGAGATAGCGACCTGAGTAGATCGACGTGAGAATGCCGAGCCCCAGGGCCGTTGCCACGATGACCAGGGCGCCGGGGTCGGATCGCATCCTGACACTTCCCGGTTCTGTGCTTCCCCACGTGGGCAGGGGATTGGAGACCTGCACCGCGTGCCGCGTGCTCAGCGCCAGCGGCACGAGCGTGATGAGGGCGGCTGTGAAGATCAGTGTCGTGCAAAGCGCCAACCATCCATTCCGCTCCGTGATGATGCGCGACACCAGATAGATGATGAATGCCCCTGCGCCCAGCCACACCAGGGGGGCGACCACCCAGACATCGCCGCTCACCAACGTCCTCCCAGGATAAGGGGCAGCTCGCGAACGACCCAATCGAAGAGCATCGCCGGGAAGATCCCCTCAATGAAGGCCAGCGCGGTCAGCAGGGCTGTCGGCGCAACAATGGCCCAATGCGGCTTCTTGACCGTGAGACCCTCCGGCGGCGAGCCGAAGAAGATGCCGATGATCAACTGCGCTGCGTACACGACGGTCAGCAGCGAGCCCAGCAGCGTGATCACCGAAAGCCCGATATGGGCGGTGTGGAATCCGCCGGAGAAGATCATCCACTCACTGTCGAAGATGCAGAAAGGGGGCATCCCGGCAATAGCCAACGCTCCTACGCCGGTACAGAGCGCGGCCCACGGCATCTTCTTCGCCAATCCGCCCAACTCACCAATGCGACGGCGGCCGGTGCTCTTGATCACCCAACCCGCACCCATGAATAGGAGCGCCTTGACGATGGCGTGGTAGATGACGTGGAGGGTGGCTCCGGTGATGCCATCGGCGGTCAGCGTACCCAGGCCGAACAGGATGTATCCCATCTGACTAACGCTGGAGTAGGCGATGATCCGTTTGATGTCCCGCTCGGCGAGGGCCATCAACGCGCCGTAGACCTCCGAGAAAACCCCCGCGATCATCATCGGCAGGGCAAATGACGCCACGTCTGCCCGACTGAAGATGCTCAACGGGAAGCGAAGGATGCCGTACGTACCCATACTGAGCATCGCCGCGGCAAGCATGATGGTGACGGGCATAGGGGCGACGGTGTGGGCGTCAGGCAGCCAGAGGTGGACAGGAAAGACGGCCATCTTGACGGAGAAACCCACCAGGAAGAGGCCGATGACCATCCTGGTCAGGCCCGGGCTCAGCGAGACGCCGGCCCGCAGGGCCGAGAAGGAATCCGTGCCCGTGGCGTCGTAGAGTGCGATCAGCCCCACCAGCACCAGCAGCGAACCGAGATGGGTGAAGATGAAGTACTTGAGGGCTATGGGACCCCGCTCTTCTCCCTCTCCCCAGAGGAGGATGAGGATGGATGACGCTACAAGCATCAGCTCCCAGAAGACGTAGAAAAGGACCATGTCGTCGGCCAGGGTGGTGCCGGACATGCCCAGGCCAAACAGCAGCAGCAACCCGTAGAACGCGCCGCTGCGCTCGTCGCCGCGGTGGTAGCCCCAGCTGTAGGCGATGGCGACGAGGGTCACGGCGGCCTCGGTGACCAGGAAGGGGAGGGTGAGCCAGTCCACGTGCAGGCCGAGTTCGATGCCGGCTGCCGGGATCCACGGCATGCTCAGCGTTGGTACCTCGCCCTGATAGAGCGCCGGGAGCATGGCCAGCACCGCTGCCAGGGATAGGGCGGCGCTCACCCCGGCGATCCATCCAGCGAAACGGATGCTTCGCCCCCGCAGCAGGAAGAGCACCACCGCGGTCGCAAGGGGCGCCGCCAGAATGGTCACGAGTCCTATCGTCTGCGTGTCTATCGGCATGTCTTATCTCCCGTAAGGCTTGTCGACATTGACCTGGCGACTACCAACAGATCGTGACCAGCAGTGCCAGCGTCAGGGTTAGGGGTATCCACAACAGGTTGTGGCGGAGCAGGCCAGTGTGGCGGCGACTCAGCATCTGGCTCAATCCAAGAACCGTCTGCACAGCGCGACGGAGCAACCCCTCCAATCCTTCCTGTTCGACGAGACGGTACGTCATGCGCGCTCCGTCTACCACGACCCGAACACTAAGCACGATGATCTGTTCTAGAAAGCCGACCTCGACAATGGCGCGCAGAGCTCGGGCGGCCTGTGCCAGGCCCTCCTGGAGGTCGTAGGCCATCTCGACCTGCTCGCCGTCCGCCGGTCCGGGCACGTGTACCCGAATGCGGGAGCGGCGCTGCATCTGCCAAACCACCAGAACCATAATCAGCGTCAGCAGGTGCGCCGGGGCTGTGACCAAGTAACGCAGGAGCTCAGTGAGGCGAGGGACCCTTCCCCCCCCCAGGTCCGCGGATTGCATCAGCCAGCGGGCCAGCGGACCGAAGCTCACGGCACCGCCCAGCGTCGCCACGCCCAGCGTTCCCAGTGCCACCCAGCGCGCGGGGAGGCTGCCGGCTTCCTCTCTCCGGTGCGGGCGCGTCGCTTCGCGGATGGTCCAAATGCCGAGCAAGGCGACGGACGTTTCTGCCACGAATAAGGCGTCGACCGGGACACCCGCCTCCCGCGCCGACCAGGTGATCAGTACCCCGGTGCCGGTCAGGGCTAGCCCCGCCAGGGCGAACAAGCCCTGGGCTGCGCGTCCCCCGATGGAGGACGCGCCTCTCTCGGGCGCCTCTGCTGCGAGGAAGAGAAGAAGCTGAAGGGGCGTCGTGGCAAGCAGGCCAAGCCACACGGCGGCCTTGAGGCCGGACACAGCAGCAAAGACCAGGAGGGCACCCCGTGCCGCGGCGATGTAGATCAATGCGCTACGGAGGTCCCGACGGGTGAGGGCGGTGATGACGGCCAGCATCGTGGCCCCCGCGGCCAGCCAGAGTAGGAGGGTCTGGACTGCCAGACCTGGTGCTAGAAGGGGAGCGACGCGGTAGAGCAGGTACGCGCCGAGATTGGGCATGAGGGTGGTGTAGAGCCAGGCCTGCGTACCAGGCGTGAGCCCCCGTCCCCAGCTGACCCACAGGTGAAACGGCCAAAGGCCGAGCTTCACCCAGACGGCCAGCAGCAAGCCGAAGATGACCCAGCCGAGGCGGGCCCCGCCCAGCGTCCCAGCTGCCTCGAGAGCGGGAGTGATCTCCAGTGTCCCGCTGGCGGCGTACAGGATTTTGATCGTGCTGAGCAGACCGATGTCTCCCAGGCGGAGCACCACGTAGACGAGCCAGAATCCTCGGCCACCCTCGTCGCCCCTGAGCTCAACCAACGGCGCCAGGGCGATGGAGAGTGCGACGACCTCCAGAGCCACGTAGCGGGACAAGAAGTGCTCGCTGAGAAAGGCCACGTTGCCTGCTGAGAGGGCCAGCAGGACCAGGGCGAACAACAGGGAGGGCGTCTCTCTGTCCGCCGAGCTGGCAGCGAGGAGAGTCAGGAAAGCGGCCCAGGTGGTGACGACGGCCGCGTAGAGGCTCGTGGCGTCCAGGCCGAAGGTCATTGGTCCGGTTCCGGGCAACCACTGGATGACGAGAGTTGGGTCGTCCCCCGCCCGGGGGATGAGCGCCGTTGCGAGAAGCGCTGTGGCAGCACTGGCGGCTAGGGCCACGCCGCGGGCTGCTTCCTGGGACCGACGGAGGAACAGGGAGATCACGAATCCGGCCAGGAAGGGTAGGGTGAAGAGCGCGACGAGAAGCTGGTTGGTCATACTAGCCACGCAGTCGGTTCAGGTCGTCCACGTCCCCCGAGGGGTAGGACTCGTAGACGTTGACGATCAATGCCAGCGCCACAGCAATCAGGATCGTCTCGACCACGAGAGCAGAGATGACCATACTCTGCACCGTATTCAGATCGCCGCTGATGTGACCCTGGTAGACGAGACCAAGCGTCACCCCCTGAAGCATGATCTTGAGGCCAATCACCTGCTTGATCGTCTCGCGCTGGGTGATGAGACAGGCCATCCCCAACAGGAGTAGGAATCCGCTCCCCGAGAAGAATAGCAGGTCATTCACGTACGGGAGGCTCAGGTTCATTCAGCACCCTCCTTCTCCGGCGGCATGAGGGCGGCTATGCCGAGGGCTCCGGCGAACACGAGCCCCAGATGGACGGCCAGGTCAAGTTCTCTGTGATCCCACCACCACACTCGGAACGAGGTGGGCGGAGGGAGGGCCGTCGAGCTCCACAGCCAACGGCCCAGGATCAGGCCTACTGCCAGCAGCACAGTAAGGAGGAAGGCCCAGGACGAGAATCTAGGACTCATCATTCGCCCCCTGCATCGACTCGGTGAGGCTAATGGCCACGATGAAGAGCACGCTGATCAAGCCGGCTCCGACGCTCAACTCGAACGCGCCGGCATACGGCGCATTCAACAGAAAAAACAGAGCGGCCAGGGCAACGCTGCTGGCTCCCAGCGCGACCGCTGCGCGGAGCAGGTTCTTCAGGAACACCGCTGCCGTACCTCCGACAAGGACCGTCACAATTAGGACGAGAGCGAACAATAGGTCCATCTGCTATCCTCCCCACTCGCGCTCACAACGTACATTGCATGGGTGCCCGTGACACACACGCGCTTCCCACATGACCCCCCTCGGCAAGAGGCTCTACCGGGATGCCTCCAGCACGGGGGGGACGATGCCCGGCAAGGGGACTCGCCCAGACAACACCAAGGTGTGGAACGTGACGACCACGATGGTCAGAAGGGCGGCTGCGGGCTTGTACAAGGATTGCATCCATATCTGTATCTGGCAAGGCTGATCTCAATCTGCGGCCCGGGTATCTTCCCAAAACAAGGCGGGATGGAACGAAGACTTGAGGGGGCATGCCGTCAGCGAGTCCTGTTCCAGCGCACCAACCAGGATGGAAGGAGTCACGTGTGACACAAGAAAGCCCCAGGCACAGGCCTGGGGCCAATACGCCCACGAGTCTGACTCTTCCACCGCCGACGAAGTTAGGGCTGAAAGATGCCCCTCTCACTCCGGGTGAGACTAACCCCAATTTGGGTACTGCGCTTGCCGAAGAATCTGATTTCGCTCGGCAATTTGGCGGACAGCGCTCATCGTATTCTATTGTGCCATTACCGAGCGGAGTTATCGCTGGGCAACGACCCGTCGAAAGGATTATACACGGTGCTGATGAAACCGCAAGTACGAGTGACCACTGAACGCATTCTGTTTGAACAGCGCCCACCGGGCGACGCAGCCGCCGTGTGCTCGCGGGCGGCGCGCAACGCCGCGCGACGTGGAGACACCACCGGGTCCGCCCTGAGGATGCGCCGGACACGTGGCCCTGCGCCAAACGCCTGCGAAACGGGGGCGACCTTCTCTCCCCGGTTCGCCGACCAGCGGGCCATGGCAGTCACTGGAGGGACTGGTGAAGCCGGTGTGGGTATGGCGTTCGAACGCGACGGCGGGAAGCCCCGGAGGGCATACTCCACCGTCTACGGGCTTCCAAGCGCGGCCAGAAGCCCCTTCACGTACTTGGAGTTCTTGCCTCGGCAGACGGGGAAGCGCGCCGCGATCTCCTGCAGACGATCGATGCTCTCTGGCGGCGCCTTGAGTTCGATGACGACGTACTCCTCCATAGGCAGCGGGCACCTCAGGGCGGGGCGGGGGGCGGTTCGTTGGTCACACGCGACTGGGGAAAAGTCGATTGTGGCCCGGATACTTCGATCATACGTCCAGTAGTAGTCCCGTTGATAGCGATTGAAGAGCGTGGGCTGTAGAGCGCCGTGAGCCCAAGTGGGGCACTCCGGTGGGACGACGCCGCGGACCACGGCCAGTATGCTCGGCCACGGCTTTGTCAGGTCGATGGGAGTGGCCGTACGAACGCGCCACTTGCGGCCGACCATGTTCTGCTTCTCTTTCACCTCCACCCACGGGGCGACGCGGTCACCGCCGGGACCATACCAGCGCAGACGGAGCTTCTGCCGGTGGCTTGTCCCGGATAGGTTGTCGTTGAGACTGCCCAAAAGCGGCGTGTCGAAGTAGATATTGTTGACCTGACGGGTGGGGTAGGCGGTCACGAAACCAGCGGGGTGGAGCCGCACCCAGCTTCGGGCCTGGGCTATTTGGCGAGCCTCGCAGACCAGCTTGAGCTCATACCGCCACCCCGACAGCGTGGGTCTCACGGGACGATGAGGGAGGCCGGTGCTCCCTGGCGTGCCGGCGTGAGCTGACGTCCCTCAAGGCCCAGGATGCGGGTGGCGACACTGATCTCCGTGGGGGCCAGGAAGAGACTCTCTCCGTCGAGACGCGCGATCTCAGTGGTGGGAAGATGGAAACGGACGTACCGAGGGGTGGGAGAGGTGCTGGCGAGGAGGACAATCTGCTCGGCCTGGACAGTCACCAGATCCGGGCCGAGGTCGGTGCGGATCCACGCTGGATCAGCCTCCAGGAAGGTGGTTCCGTTGATGTCGAATCCAACCACCTCGATGGGCAGGGCTACCACGCTGGCCACGTCAATCTCAATCGTGGCGCTGACGCCGGCGTTGGCGTCCCCCAGGTAGGCAAAGACCGGTTGGACAGGGGCCAGAGACTGCCGCATCCACATCTGGCGCTCCTCCAGGGCGTCCCAGGGGAGAGCTAACTCGCCCGCAGCGGGCTCCAGGAGCCGCTGGAGGCGCAGGAGCTCCTCCTCCACGTCGGCCCTCAACGCCTCAAGATAGGATGGGTCACTGACGCACTCGGCCTCCCGGGCATAAGCGGCTTGAAGCGCGGCGTCCCCATAGGTCGCGGTCAAGGGCAGGCGCTCCTCGCTGCTCAGGGGATTCCCAACGAATCCAATTGGTTCGACGCGCTCGGTGCCGGGATCGTAGTAGTAGCGCAGGTTCACCACCGAAACCGCCTCGCTGGACCCCCACAGGTCTGCGAGCGACAGAAAGCGGGCGTAGGTTTCGAGGTCGAAGACCTCCGAAGCCGGGATCCGGCCGGCCTGCAGCGCCCGCATGCGACTCAGAGCAGCCTCCCGCTGGCCGGAGCGTGCAGCGTCGCGGTCGATTGCAGCGTCGGAGAAAGCGTCAATCTCTAGGAACGGAAAGGCCGTGCTGGCGAGCTTGCTGACCGGATCCGCATACGCGTGCTGGGCTTCGCCGAAATGGGCGATGGAGCGCCATAGAAAGTCCGTGTCGTACGCGAGAAGAACGCCGGCGACGCGGTTGTTACGGGTCATGAGGGCGTCGCCAAAGCCCTCCTGGAGAGCATACGTGCCCCAGCTCCTTCCGTTGAAAACCACGTCCACGAATACGTACCGCGTGGTCAAGATGCCCGCGCGTTCCAGGGAGTGCGCGAAAGCCCACTGATTGAGCCAGTTGTTATCGGCCGGATCGAGGAGGTAGAAACGGTCCATCCCATCCAGCGTCCGATCGTCCCTGGTGCGGACATCGAACTGCCAGCCCTCGGCTTCCTGGAGGTGCTCGGCTGGCCCGTCACGGAAGCGCAGATCGACCGGGACCGCTGATTCGTTCAGTCGTATCGTCGCCGTGACGAAGTCCGCGTGTGACGAGATGGTGACGCCTTGCCGAAGGGCTTCTTCGCGCTCCTGGAGGAGCCGCCTGTAGCTGTCAAACGGCATGTCGACGGTTAGTCTGGGCAAAGGGTCGACGGCAGACGCGAAGCGGAGCGAGCGAGGCAGGCGCGGAAGCCAGTGCAGCACTGGACTGAGAGGGTCCTGCCCTCCGAGGAAGACCCCGAGGACGAACGCCAGGGCCAGAGCGATGAACCAATTGGCGCTGAGGTTTGGGACGGACCGTTTCTGACCGATCTTCATCGTGGCTAGCCGCCGAAGGTGGTGTCCTGCTCCACGAAGCTGAACTCACAGCCCGGCAGGTTGGCACGGAGGCTGTCCATGAGGCGCGCGAGGGACCCGTCATCGGGCACGTGGAGGAGGTAAGTGGCCCGCAGGTCATCTGAACTGTTGTCGAGACGTCTCAGATCGACCGAACGCGCCTCTTTGAGGAGCAAGTTGTTGATCTCGAGGAAGGTGGCGTTGTCGCTGGGAGCCACCACGCTGAAGTAGAGGTTGTTCCTCCGGCCCTTGGGCGAGAAGAGCGTGCGCGCGAACAGGTACCCCAGGATCACGACGAGAGCCAGGACCGTGGGAAGCCTTTGGTCAGCTCCCAAGCCGAGACCAATGGAGATGGCGATGAAAAGGTAGACCAGCTCCTCCGGCTCCTTGATGGCCGTTCGAAAGCGCACGATTGAGAGGGCGCCTACCAGACCGAGGGAGAGGGCCAGCGAAGACTTGATGATAGAGATGATGAGGACTGTCGTCAGGGCGAGCGGTGGCAGATTGAGTGCAAACTTCGATCGGTTGGATAGGGACTGTCCGTAGCGTGTGTAGAACCACGCGACGGCGCTGGTGAGGACGATGCCCAGAAGCATGTTGATCGCCAGGGTGTCCAAAGGCAGGGGGGCGGCGTTGGCGAGCTCAAGAATGTTGTCCATAGTGCCTCCAGGCTATGCAGTCTAACGGCATGGGATCAAGGAACGACGCGCGGCATACCTGTGGTGACCCCGTCGGAGAGGATACCGAATGAGGCCGGGGTGACCGGAGATAGGCCTCGCGGTTGGGTGCTTGAGTCCGTCGTGGCGAAAGCAATCCCTAAATCGTCTTCAAACCCGGCAGATTCGCCAGGAGCTAGCACGGCTACGTTGTCCCTCACGCCCAGGACGAGCCCGGGATCGGTCGTCGTATCCAGGTGGTCATTACCGACGTAGAGGACCATCTGCCCTCCGTACCAGGGCGGCAGCCGGTCCTCAGTGAAGAGTACGTCGTTGGCAGATGTACGGGTGGCAGCGATGAGAATCGACGTTCCGCGGGGCACCCTGGCCAGCCCGTCCTGTTCGCGGAAGATGAGGGAGCCCTCATCGCGCGCCATCTTGGTGTCGTTGTCAGTGATCCGCCAGTTGCGTAGGTCGAGACCCCCCGGCCGCGCCACGAGCAGCTCCAACCAATCACCTTCGATGGCGCCGTCCGTGTCGTCGAGGCGGACAGCGGTGATGAGGAGGTCGCCAGGCTGCGGAGACTGTTGGTCGGGGGCGAAACGGGGTGCTAGCGAGCGGGAGCTGCTTAGCTCGATCGTCAGATGAGGTTCCTGGGGCAGGCCCTTCGGTTCCCAGCCGGCGAACCGGTATCCCGGCTCCGGCGCTGCCACCAGGTCCACTGTTGTTCCCCCGAAGTAGATGCCGCGCCAGGGAGCGGGCACCAGCGTCCCGTTGACCGCGACAGAGCCCTCGCCGGCGGAGGGAGGGTTCACGGTGAGTGCCTGGGTGGCGTCCAGCCCGAATCCGTCCACCATGTTCTGGCGGAGGGCATCCGGTCGGCGTCTGGCGAACTCCCGAAGGTAGTCGACGTGGTCCTCCCAGCTGCCCTCGTGAGGCCACCTGTCCACCTCATAGGGCATGTCGGCCCGCAAGCCGTCGGCCAGGCGATCGATCTCACCCACCACGACCTCAGGTCTCAGCACGGTGTTCAAGAGGTCGGCGGTCCGCGAGATGAAGAGAGCCCGAAACTCCGGGTTCTCCAGCAACTTGCGCAGAGGAAGCGAGCCTCGGTCGAAGTTCTCTCGCTCGCACGTGTACAGCCAATCGATCATGTTGAACTCGTACGAGCTCTGCCAGGCCTTGCCGAAGCTCCAATCGACGTCCCAAAGGATCCAGTTCCAGCGCCCTCCATGGGTCCTGGGCCGGAATTGCTTGACGTTGTGATGGAGCCAATCGTTGTTCGATGCGTAGATCTGCAAAATGTGGTAGTCCACGAAGTTGTCGATCTCGATCTGGGTCTGGACGTAGGCGTAGTTCTCCGGTTGGCTGAGGTCTGCGGTCTGCAAGAAACGTATCATCCGCTCCCAGATGACGCCCGCCTGTTCCTCGCGGCTGAACTCGGAGAGGGGAGGGATGGGGTCCAGAGCTACGAGTGGGACGCCCGCGTAGGTCGGGGCAAAGGGCGCGTCCAGCAGATCCGCCTC
>Ga0180435_10006696_pt1 | contig 11028 bp, 12 predicted proteins | sample SS_ome_3_FD_132467 | JGI IMG/M metagenome (GOLD analysis project Ga0180435, IMG submission 132467) | Hypersaline lake sediment archaeal communities from the Salton Sea, California, USA - SS_3_S_1 metaG | ecosystem: Environmental > Aquatic > Non-marine Saline and Alkaline > Hypersaline >...
GATAGCGATACCGACCCCGACCCCGAGAGTCGGAATTAGAAGGGACTTGGTGTTTAGTTCAAAATCGGCGTCGGTGTCGGAATCGGTATCGGGTCTCGAGGATAAACGCTGAATCATCATAGCTGTTTCAGCCCTTCCCGGCTACTCGAGCTTCATGGATAACCGCGTTGCACAAAAAGACCGCGATTTGCGTCCCCCAATGCGGGGCAAGGATAACACAACGGGATGATTCGAACAAGGTGCCGAGCCGGTTGGGTTGGTCCCGCAAGCCGTGGAACTGGCAGGCCCAAAGTGCTTGACAAAAGATTTCTTCTGACTATATTAAGGGGCTTCGGATTGACTGGTTGTAGTCAAGTTGCAGCAAAGATGTAGTCATAACGGCATGTTTCCGGCTCACAATGACTACTTTTTTGTGCCTGAATAACTTGGATGTGAAGTCAAACCGGGCGGTTTGTAGTCTATGAAGAGTAAAGGAGACGGTTTATGGCACTACCAAAGGGAAAAATTTCTAAATCAAGGGGAAGAAAACGACGAACCCACCAAACACTGAGAGCCCCCCATCTGTCCACCTGTCCAGAGTGCAGCGAGCCGAAGCTTCCCCATCGTGCATGTCCAAGCTGCGGATATTACAAGGGCCGCGTGGTGATCAAGACTGAAGAGATATAGCGTTGTCGCCGGGCTTTGCATATAGAAGATATTGCAAGTGAACCGGGGTACACCAGACGAGCAGAGAGGAGTGTAGTTTTCATGGCGGTTGGTGAAGTGGATAGCGGGGAATCGGCCCTTTACGGGCTCGATCTCGAATCGAGGAAGATGGTGCTGGATACCTTGCAGTTGGTGAGGGAGCGCCTGCTTCCCAAAGAAAAGATATTGGAGCTGGATAGAGAGGAAACATTTCCAGAGGAGATTATTCGGGAAATGATGGGGCCGGAAATCGGCTTGCACCTCTTGTTTATTCCCGAGGCATACGGCGGTATGGGAGGCGGTGCCAGGGACAGCTGCGCCCTTACCCGGGAAATGGCCAAGGTCTGTCTCGGGGTGGCCACTGCCTTTTTTGCCATTCAACTCGGGGCCGATCCCATCATGTTTTCCGGCACGGAAGAACAAAAGGAAAAATGGCTGGAAAGGATAGCCGAGGGGGAGTCCCTGGTCGCCTATGCGGTTACGGAGTCCGAAGCCGGCAGTAATCTGGCGGCCCTCAAGACCAAGGCGGAACCGGTGGCAGACGAATCGGGCCGGGTGGTTGCCTATGTCCTAAATGGCAGCAAGCAGTTTATTTCCAACGGGGGATATGCCGATTTTCTGACCGTCTTGGCCAATGCCCCCGAAGGCCCCACGTTCTTTATCGTAGAAAAGGGCATGGCGGGGTTCGAGCCGGGTAAGGCGGAAGAAAAGCACGGCATTCGTGCCTCCAACACATCGGCGTTGACGTTCACTGATGTTCGGGTTCCGGCGGAAAACCTTCTGGGTGACCGGCCGGGGTTGGGATTGAAGCAGGCGAACAAGGTTTTCGGTCACACCCGCCTCGTTGTGGCGGCGCTGGGTATCGGGGCCGGAGAGGCCGCCCTGGGCATCGCGCTGCAGTATGCCAAAGAGCGGATCCAGTTTGGTACCCCCCTTTCCGAGAAACAGGGATACAATCACAAGCTGATCGTTTCCAATGCGGTGCGGCTGGAAGCGGCAGCGGCATACATGGAGGTACAGGCGGCGCGGTTGGACAGGGGCGAAGAGGACCTTCAGGTGGAAGGCTCTATCGCCAAGTACTTTGCTACCGAGGCCGGCAACCGGGCGGCCGAGGATGCCGTTCAGGCATTGGGCGGCTATGGCTATATCGCCGAATATGAAGTGGAAAAGATCAAGCGGGATGTGAAGATCACCTGCATTTACGAAGGCACCAGTGAGATCCAGCAAAGTATCATCGGTATGTTTCGGTGGCGGAGCAGCATGAAGTCCAAATGGCGGTTTTATGAAGAGATGGCCGAAGCGATGGACCGCGTCGCCGAGGAGGCGCCGGCGGCCGGTGGAAAGACCGTTGCCAAGGCGGCGCGGGCTCTCAACGGCCTGATTCGGTATTGCCATGAAAATAAACTGACCAAGCAGCAATATGTGATGTTCTGTCTGGCCGACACGATGACCCACGTAGAGATTGGGGTGGCTTTGGCGAAAAAGGCGGCTCAATTTGTCGGGCAAGAATCGGCGAATGCCCGAAAAATGCTGGCCATGTCCAGAATTTTTGCGGCAGACGTGGCCGAGTTGGTGACCCGTAACTGGATGCGAATCGTCCCGGGGGCGATGATCTCCGGCGCTCATGAAGACCCGGTGGCGGCGGCGCCGATGGGAATCGAGGAATTGGCGGAGAGTCACCGAGGGCTGATTCGAGACATGGACGAAGTGGCGGAAATTCTTTACGAAAGCGTGTAAGCCACAAGGAACGGTTACTAAAAGAGATTCTTGAAGAGAGGTATCGTGGCGCAAGACAAGCAAGTGGTTGTCGTTACCGGGGGGTCCAGGGGGATCGGTCGCGTGGTTGCGGTCCGCCTGGCCGGACCGGGGACAGTGGTTTGTTACAACTATCATCGAAGTAATGATACCGTGGCCGAGGAGACGGGACGACTGATTGAACAGGCCGGCGGCCGGGCCTGGGCCGATCGGGTGGACGTTTCCGCCAATGATGATGTCAAGGGGTTTTTTAGTCGCATCGTGGACCGGCACGGCCGTGTGGATGTCTTGGTGAACAATGCCGGGGTGGCCATTGACGGCCTTTTGGTCCGGCTGAAGGAGTCGGACTGGGATCGGGTTATGTCCATTAACCTGAAAGGCGCCTTTAATTGCATGCAAGCGGTGGGCAAACAGATGATGAAGCAGCGTCAGGGGCGCATAATCAATATGAGTTCGGTGGTGGGGGTCATGGGTAATGCCGGGCAGGCAAGTTATTCGGCGTCCAAGGCGGGACTCATCGGATTGACCAAGACCGCGGCCAGGGAGCTGGCGCCCCGAGGGATTACGGTGAATGCCATTGCCCCCGGCTTCATCGACACGGCCATGACGGAAGAACTGCCGGACAAGGCGAAACAGGCCATGTTAAGTCAAATACCGCTGGGCAGGATCGGTTTGCCCGAAGATGTGGCCGGTGTGGCGGCCTTCCTGGCTTCGCCTGAGGCCGGATATATCACCGGGCAGGTGATTCACGTCAACGGCGGGATGTACATGTGAACCGGATCGATATCGGGCTGTTGATGTAGAGAACTGGATTGGGAGAACGGCGGCCGGGTGAGTCTCGTGTCCGCCGGATACGTAAGGCTCACGCAAAAAATAATTTCACACAATGGGCGCTCAGATTTGGTTGAGATGGCAAAATGTGAGATTGTTTTTTGCGTGAACCCTAAAAACGAAGGAGGTGATTGGCGTGGCTGTTGAGGAAAAAGTAAAAAAAGTGGTAGCGGAGAAACTCAGTGTCGAGCCGGAAGAGGTGGTGCCGGAGGCATCTTTTGTGGATGACCTGGGCGCCGATTCTTTGGATCTCGTAGAACTGATCATGGCAATGGAAGAGGCCTTTGACATCGAGATCTCGGACGAAGAAGCCGAGAAGTTACAAACGGTCAAAGATGCTGTCAATTATATAAAATCTCATTCATGATGGTGGGGTAGGGCCGACCGCTACGGGCATGAGGCGGACTTTGCTCTATTCTGGCCAAGATATTAATCTATGATTGCCGAGCGTATTGCGCCGGCTTTGGGATGCTTGGCCCCCAAGCGCTCGAAGCCGGCGATGCGAGGTACGTTGCAATCTTTCGACGTGGACGCGGATTATGAAAATCATTATTGGTTCCGACCATGCCGGGTTTCCCATGAAGGAGAAGATAAAGGGTTTTCTTGAGGAGCGCGGTGTTGAAGTCGATGATGCCGGACCGGTCAATAACGAATCGGTCGATTATCCTGATTTTGGGAAAAAGGTCGCCGCCAAGGTATCCGACGGTACTTTTGAACGCGGTATACTGATTTGTGGCACGGGACTGGGGATGTCAATTGTCGCCAACCGATTCAAGGGGGTGCGGGCGGCGCTGGTCAACGACCTTTTCTCTGCCATAATGAGTCGGCGGCACAACGACGCCAACGTGTTGGTTTTGGGCGGCAGGCTCATCGGTGACGATCTCGCCTTGCAGCTGGTGGAAACGTGGCTGGAAACGCCCTTTGACGGGGGGCGTCACCAGCACCGCATCGAAAAAATGGATACGGAATAGAGGGCACATGGAGCAACTTGGATTTGACATCATAAAGCAGGCGGACCCGGAGATCGCCCGAGCCATCGAGCTGGAACTGGACCGGCAAACCCGTAAGCTCGAACTGATCGCTTCTGAAAACATTACCAGCCGAGCCGTTATGGCCACGCTGGCCAGCGTCATGACCAATAAATATGCCGAAGGGTATCCGGCCCGGCGGTATTACGGTGGCTGCCAGTATGTCGACATCGCCGAGGAACTGGCCATTGAACGGGCTTGCAAGCTCTTTTCCGCTCCGTATGGCAATGTGCAGGCCCATTCGGGAACCCAGGCCAATATGGCTGCCTACTTCGCGCTCTTGAAGCCCGGAGACACCATCCTGGGGATGAATCTGGCCCACGGCGGGCATCTGTCCCACGGAAGCGCGGTCAGTTTTTCCGGGCGTTTCTTCAATTTTCATTCTTACGGGGTGGAAAAAGAAACGGGGGTGATCGATTATAACGAGGTTCGGTCTATCGCCGAGAAATACCATCCTCAAATGATCGTGGCGGGAGCCAGTGCTTATGCACGAGTGATCGATTTTGAGACCATGAGAAGCATTGCCGACGCAGTGGGCGCGTATCTCATGGTGGACATGGCACATATCGCCGGTTTGGTGGCGGCGGGGGTACATCCCTCCCCGGTTCCTCATGCGCACGTGGTTACCTCGACCACCCATAAGACCTTGCGGGGGCCGCGAGGGGGATTTATCCTGGCCCAGGAAGCGTACGGCAAGAAATTGAACAGCCAGATATTTCCCGGCATTCAGGGGGGGCCGCTGATGAACGCGATTGCCGCCAAGGCGGTTGCCTTTCGGCTCGCCATGTCGGAGCGTTTCACCCAAGATCAGCGTCAGACGGTGACCAATGCAAAGGCCCTCGCCGGGCATCTTCTGGACGGTGGGATGGACCTCGTTTCGGGCGGAACGGACAACCACCTGATATTGATAGATCTCTCTCGACAGGAGATTACCGGAAAGGATGCAGAAAGGGCGCTGGAACAAGCGGGCATTACGGCGAATAAAAATGCGGTTCCCTTCGACCAACGGCCGCCTTCGGTGACCAGTGGGATCCGTTTGGGCACCCCCTCGGTAACGACCCGAGGAATGAAAGAACCGGAAATGGCCACGATCGCCGCCCTGATACTCGAAGTCTTAAAATATCCCCAAGACGAAGCCGTTTTGCGCCGAGTAGGCAACGCGGTACAAACATTGTGTGATCAATTCCCCCTTTATCCGTATGACCGATAGACGGTCTCAAACGTATGCGTCCTTCCTGGGAAAGATATTTTATGGATATTGCCTGCTTGGTGGCCAAGCGGTCCACCTGTTGCCGCCGCCGGGTGGGGGCCATCGTGGTCAGAGACAAACGCATCTTGGCCACCGGCTACAACGGTGCCCCGTCGGGTCTTCCCCATTGTGACGAAGTCGGATGCCTCCGTGAGCAGCAAGGTATACCTTCCGGAGAGCGCCATGAGCTGTGCAGAGGGCTTCATGCCGAGCAAAACGTTATCATTCAAGCTGCTTTTCACGGGGTTTGCATCAAGGGTGGGACATTGTTTTGCACCAACATGCCCTGTTCGATTTGTTCAAAGATGTTGGTGAATGCGGGAATCCTTGATATCCGATACCAAGACGGGTATGCAGACCCTATGGCTCAAGACATCTTAAGCGCCGGGGGGGTTCGCTTAACCAAAGTTGATGAGGCAAGACCATGAGATGTCCCTACTGTGGTGAACTGGAAAATAAGGTCATTGATTCCAGAATGGCCAAGGAAGGCAACACCGTGCGCCGGCGTCGGCAGTGCCTGTCATGTGACACGCGATTTACCACCTACGAGCGGGTGGAGCGATTGCCGCTGGTGTTGATCAAGAAAGATAACCGTCGAGAGCCCTTCGACCGAGAAAAGATCCTGATGGGCATGCAGCGCGCGTGTGAAAAGCGAGATATCAGCATCCATACCTTGGAGCGTTTTATCGATGAGTTGGAGCGGGAGCTGCAGGAATTAGGGGAAAGAGAAATATCCGCGTCCATCGTCGGCGAGCGGGTGATGAGGAAGCTCCACGAACTCGACGATGTGGCCTATGTTCGGTTCGCCTCGGTTTACCGGGAATTTAAGGACATCAATGACTTTATGTCCGAGCTGAAAGACCTTTTCGTTCGCCGACGGGCGGACGGGTCCCAGACAGGGGAGTCCTGAAGGTTGCTCAGCTCAACGGTTTGCTTACCACCCGCCTCTCGGTAACATGTCGGTAACATGGTTTTTTTTCCATCTCGATTTCCAATCCCTTCTATTGTGGTCCGGGGACTCAACGTGACATGACGGATGAAACCTTCATGAAAATGGCGCTCGCTTTGGCCGAAAAGGGGTGGGGCTGGACCTCTCCCAACCCGATGGTCGGGGCGGTGGTGGTTAAGGACGGGGTGGTGGTCGGCCGGGGATTTCACCGGAAAGTTGGGGGACCCCACGCCGAAGTCAACGCTCTCGACGACGCCGGACCGCCGGCCCGGGGGGCGACTCTCTATGTCACCCTTGAACCGTGCAATCATGCGGGGCGGACACCCCCGTGCACGGAGGCGATTCTGCGAAGCGGTGTAAATCGGGTGGTGGTTGCCATGACGGACCCCAACCCCCACGTTACCGGAGGTGGTATCGAGCGATTGAAGGGGCAGGGGATCGAGGTGGTCACGGGGGTGTGCGAGACCGAGAGTCGCAGACTCAATGAGGCCTTTGTGAAGCATGTTACCACCGGGACACCTTTTGTCATGATGAAGACCGCCGGCACGCTGGACGGACGAATCGCCACCCGGACGGGCGATTCCAAGTGGATAACCAACGTTCAATCCCGCTCTTTTGTTCACCGACTGCGACACCGCGCGGACGCTATTATGGTCGGGGTGGGAACGGTCAGGTCGGATGACCCCCGGCTGACGACCCGACTGGAAGAAGGGGACGGCGCGGACCCGCTGCGCATCGTTCTGGACACCCATCTGTCCATGCCGTCCGATGCGAAGTTGTTGCATCTTACCTCGGCTTCTGATACGCTGATCGTCGCCAATCCGCCAGTGGACGAGAAAAAACGGGTCCGTCTCGAACAAGCAGGGGCAAAAGTCTTGATCATGGAGGCACCCGGGGCCGGTATCGACCTGAAGGCGCTGCTGAAGGCCTTGGGGCGGATGAAAGTGACGAGTTTGCTCATTGAGGGGGGAAGTCGAGTCAACGGGTCCGCCCTCAGAAGTGGTATCGTCGACAAGGTGTATATGTTTTTCGCGCCCAAACTCTGTGGCGGAGATGACGGCGTACCGATTTGCAGCGGCACGGGTCCGGAACGGATGGACCAATCGACGCGGCTGGATCGGATATCGGTTCGGCGCTTCGACGACGATGTCATGATCGAAGGATACATCAAGCAGGCGTGATGCGATTATGTTTACCGGTATCATAGAAGGGTTGGGTACGGTGGCCACGGTTTCCCGCGGCGGTGCCGGGGTCCGTATGATGCTTCGCAGCGAGTACGCACTGGATGACCTGGGCCTTGGAGATAGTGTCGCCGTGAACGGGGCCTGTCTGACCGTGGTGTCATTCAAAGATCGGACGTTTCAAGTGGATGTTTCTCCCGAGACGCTCTCCAAAACCACTATGGGTCAAGTCCGAGTCGGGGATCGGGTGAATTTGGAGCGGGCCTTGCGGCTGGGGGATCGACTCGACGGCCACATGGTGTCGGGTCACATCGACGGCATGGGTAAAGTGGCGGCCCGACGGTCCACAGGCAACGTGATCATATTTGTCTTTGAGGCTTCGTCGGCGCTTTGCCGATATATCGTGGAAAAGGGATCCGTGGCGGTGGACGGAATCAGCCTGACCGTCAATGGGTGCACCGGTCAGACGTTTGAAGTGAGTGTCATTCCCCACACGGCGGAAGTGACCACCTTGGGATTGAGACGCGTCGGCGATCCCGTAAATATCGAGACCGACATCATCGGCAAATATGTGGAGCGATTTACGCGCCAGGCCCGGGGCGGCTGGCAAGAGGGTGCCATCGACGAGGGCACGCTTGCCGAGGCGGGATTCTTTTAGAGGAGAAACAAGATGGGACTTATTGGGATCGAACAGGCAATCGAAGATATCAAACAAGGCAAGATGGTCATTTTGGTGGATGACGAGGATCGGGAGAACGAGGGTGACCTGACGCTGGCCGCCGAAAAGGTTACCCCGGAGGCCATCAACTTCATGGCCAAGTACGGCAGAGGATTGATCTGTCTGTCGCTGACTCCCGACAAGGTGGAAGGCTTGGATTTACCCATCATGGTCAAGCAGAACACCTCGCGCTTTGAGACGGCTTTCACCGTGTCTATAGAGGCCAGAGAAGGGGTCACCACCGGTATTTCGGCGGCGGACAGGGCGAAGACGATCGCCACGGCGGTGGCCGAGGACGCCAAGCCGCAAGACTTGGTACAACCGGGACATGTCTTTCCGCTCAGGGCTCGACGGGGCGGGACCATCGTGCGCAGTGGTCAGACCGAAGGGTCCGTCGATTTGGCCCGACTGGCGGGTCTGAACCCGTCCGGGGTCATTTGCGAGATCATGAACGATGACGGTACCATGTCCCGAATGCCCGATCTGGAGAAGTTTTCCGAAAAACACAATATCGGCATTTGCACCGTGGCCGACCTTATTGAGTACCGGTTGCGGACGGAGTGTTTCGTCCACGCCGTGACCACGACCACGGTCCCCACCTGCATCGCCGGTGAATTTAAGACCACGGTCTATGAGAACGATGTAGACGATTTGCTCCACATTGCCCTGATCAAAGGGGAAATCGATCCGGATAACCCGGTGTTGGTCCGGGTGCATTCGGAATGCCTGACCGGGGATGTGTTCGGTTCCATGCGGTGTGATTGTGGCGAACAGCTGGAGACGGCCATGAAGATGATGGAAGAAGAAGGCAGTGGGGTATTGCTTTACATTCGTCAGGAAGGCCGGGGGATTGGGTTGTTGAACAAGATGAAGGCCTATGCGCTGCAGGATCAAGGCCATGATACGGTTGAGGCCAACGAGATGCTGGGATTCAAGTCAGACCTGAGGAATTACGGCATCGGGGCGCAAATTTTGGTCGACTTGGGTGTACGAAAGATGCGCTTGTTGACCAACAATCCCAAAAAGATTGTGGGTCTCCAAGGCTACGGCCTGACGGTGACGGAGCAGGTGCCGATCGAAATGAGACCCAATCAATACAATGAGCGATATTTGGGGTGTAAGAAATCCAAGATGGGGCATCTGTTAAAACTCGACACGAAGCGCTAGGAGGGTGTTATGCCGAACGTCTATGAAGGCCGGATCTCCGGAGAGGGCAAGCGGATGGGAATCGTGGTGGGACGGTTCAACGATTTCATCAGCAATAAACTCCTGGAAGGGGCTCTGGATGCGCTGGTTCGTCACGGCGTGAACGAAGCGGATATCGATATCGTCAAGGTGCCCGGTTCGTTTGAGATTCCACTCATGGCGAAGAAGATGAGTGAAAAAGGCCGGTATGATGCCGTGATTTGTCTGGGAGCGGTCATCAGGGGGTCCACCCCCCACTTCGAATACGTCAGTGCCGAGGTATCGAAAGGTGTGGCCCAGGTATCTCTGGAGTCCGGCATCCCGGTCATATTTGGTGTGATTACCACGGATACGTTGGAGCAGGCCATAGAACGGGCGGGAACCAAGTCGGGTAACAAGGGCTGGTCGGCCGCCGTGGCCGCCATGGAAATGGCAAACCTCGTGGCATCGGTGGCGGGCTCATAGGGCTCACAGTGACCGGTCGGTGGTTGAAACGAACGTCAGGACATTTTTGATCAAGTCGTAAAAAGTCAATTTTCGGATGGCTAAGTAAAAAGTTCAAGATCCCCGATAGCGGGATTTCCGCTTCGCTACAACAAGGCGCCGCGTGCTGTTTTCAAGTCACTTCAGTGACGCAATCCTGAGAAATGAGGCGTACTTATCGTACGCCGCAGTGACGAAGGATGAAGCGCAACGCAGATATTGGACTTTTTACGACGCCATCAATTTTAGAAACAGGTCTTTTCCATAGATGGGAAATCGGCGGCGTGCAAGAGAGCTTGCCATGCAAGTGCTCTTTCAAATGGATATTACCGGTGATCGTTCCAGTGAGGCCGTCGAGCTGTTTTGTCGGCACTTCGAGGTCTCCCGCAAGGCCAAACCGTTTTTCGATCAGCTGGTGACGGGGGTGCTGGCGTACCGGGATGAATTGGACCGGTTGATCGAACAATTTTCGGACAATTGGAAACTGTCCCGCATGTCGGGCATGGATCGAAACATCATGCGGGTTGCCGTCTATGAATTGATTTACTGCGAGGACATTCCCCCCAAGGTCTCCATCAATGAGGCCATCGATATCGGAAAAAAATACGGGACCCAACATTCGGCGGCCTTCATCAATGGGATCCTGGACGGTATCAATATCTTCTTGAGTAAGAAAAAGACTACCCCGCCGGTGACCGATTCTACGTCACCGTCCTCGGCGCCTTTCTCCGAGCCTGTTGAATAATCCCCTGCCTCAATCCGCCAGTGAAGCATGTACGCTGCTGTTTACATATGCGGGCTTTCGACCCCGATACCGACGCCGACCCCGAGTGTTGCTATGGTAAGGGCTCGCGCAAAAATAACTTCACATTTTGCCATCTCGGCTTCCGCCCGTCTTTGCCCGATACCTCACTCGCAAAACCTCGACATAGCCTGCTATGCCTGCGATTTTGCTCAATCGGATC
>Ga0180435_10006697_pt1 | contig 11028 bp, 9 predicted proteins | sample SS_ome_3_FD_132467 | JGI IMG/M metagenome (GOLD analysis project Ga0180435, IMG submission 132467) | Hypersaline lake sediment archaeal communities from the Salton Sea, California, USA - SS_3_S_1 metaG | ecosystem: Environmental > Aquatic > Non-marine Saline and Alkaline > Hypersaline > Sediment...
GCCTGAGGCACCTCCGTTTATCTCCGCCGACTCCGAGGAAGAGACTAAACGGATGAAAACCCTGCTCTTCAAACAATTTGACCTGTATGACACGTCAGCCCCGAAACAATCACCACAGGAGACGGACAAGCCGGCTACGAAGCCGACCGCAAAGGAGCAGACACCTCCAACCAAGGACCTCCTGTTTAAAAAATTCGACTCCGCCATGCCCGAAAAACCCCCGAAAAGCCCGTTTGCCAAAAAGGCGGGGAAAAAGCTCCCTGAGGCACCTCCGTTTGTCTCCGCCGACTCCGAGGAAGAGACTAAACGGATGAAAACCCTGCTCTTCAAACAATTCGACCTGTACGGGCACTCGGCTCCGCAAAAGCCGAAGGAAAGTGTTGCCCCTCCTGCCTCCCCAGAAACAACCGAAGGCCCGCCACCGGGCTCTCCGGAAGGCTCCCCCCCGGTATCAAAGGGGATTATCTGGGGAATCGGCTTGGCGGCGTTTTTGATCGCGGTCCTACTGTGGGCAAGTGCATCGAATACAAACAGCTTCTATTTGAAACCGACTGACCAGGGCATTCAGATATGGCGGGGCAAATTCGCTCCAACGGGCTCTGAAAAGGTGGTTACCATTGAGGGTATGCAAGCTCCCAAGCCCATAAAGGAGGTATACTCTAAACAAGAGATCTACCCGTTGGTTTTTGACTATTTTCGTAACCAGGCGGATGCGGCTCTGGCAGCTCAACAAGGACCGGATTTCGCGAAAATCAAGCAGTATCTCCGTCAAGCGATGGCTTATGCCCCCACGGAAGCCAAACGCCGGCAGGTACAGTCACGCCTCCGGGACATCGACTTTATGCTTCTCTTCCACCGGGCTGAAGTGGCTATGGCCAAAGGCACCGAGGAAGGCCTCCAAAGAGCGAAAGAATATCTAAACCAGGCAAACACTATGGCAAGCAGTGACTACCAAAGAGAATTGGTCAAGGAAACCCGGCAAGCCATCAGCCAGGCCGGAGCAACTCCAACAGAGAAATGAAAGACGAAAACGGACTCTACTATTACCCGTTTCCGCAAAACAAGCGGGTTCGTATGTATGTTCGGGAAAAGGACGGCACCATCTGGTTTCGGTTATGGAATGCCGATGATCCTCAAATGTGGGCCGAACATGGATGGGTGCCCTACGGTGCCATTAAGAAGGCAGCGACCATGGCCAAAAACAAGTCGTTTAACCCCGATCAGGCTTACGATATTGACGCCGCCAAGGCACTGTTAAAAGAAACCCAATAAACATGATGGCGTCGTAAAGGCTTTTGCAACGCGTCACCCTCATAGAAACCAATCCGCCGCTGCCGGGCTTCACCCATTTCATCGGTGCTTGGCTTTGCTGCGGCCGGCCGACCATACTGGTCGACGTGGGTCCCGCCAATACCGCAGCATCTTTGATCCAAGACCTGTCTACAATGGACGTACAGCACATCGACTATGTGCTTCTCACTCATATCCACATCGATCATGCCGGCGCCTTGGCCCGGTTCCTGGAACATTACCCCATGGCGAGGGTAATATGCCACGAAAAAGCCGTCAATCATTTGACGGATCCGTCCAAACTGTGGAAGGGCAGTCGACAAACTCTGGGAAAAATCGCGGATGGTTATGGCCCGCCGCAACCGGTGTCGCATACGCGGTTGATCCCCCACACTCAGGTCACAATACCCGATTTGGCGGTCATTGACACACCGGGACATTCAAGCCATCATCTCAGTTTTTCTTGGCGGGAGAATCTTTTTGCCGGCGAGGCGGCGGGCAATTACTATTCCTGGGAAAATGGTGAATACTTGCGCCCGGCAACCCCGCCCCGTTTCTTCCTGGAACTCTTTTTGAGCAGTGTCGACCGGTTGACAGCGTTGGTGGATCAACCCATTCACTACGCCCACTTCGGGAAAGCGCCCAGCTCCCGGGACATGTTGACAAGATTCCGGAAACAAGTTCTACGGTGGTACGAACTGGTCCAAGACACATGCGGCCATCAGGATAAAGACCAGATATCCACATGTGTGGACAGACTGTTGCAAACCGACCCAGAGCTGGCGGCCTTTAATAACATGGAGACGGACGTGCAAAACCGGGAGCGTTATTTTATCGGAAACTCCGTGAAGGGATTTATCGATTTCCTGCGGCGATAGACGCCCGGACTGCACGTTAATATATTACACAATTTCAACGAGTTGAATGTCAAAATTGAGGTCTTTGCCTGCCAAGGGGTGATTTGCGTCCAAGGTTACGTGCGTATCGGACACCTCAGCGATGGAAACGATCAGCGTTTGATCTTCCGGGGTTTTCACTTGAAGCTGCATACCGACTTGGGGATCCAGATCCGGGGGTAGCTGATTTCGTTCAACAACCTGTTTCATCTCTTCATTTCTCGGCCCGTAGGCCTCGTCCTGAGGAATATTGGAGGTCTTTGATTCACCCGGATTCATTCCAATTAACGCCTTCTCAAAACCGGCAATCAATTGCCCGTTTCCCAGCGTGAACTCCAACGGTTCACGACCGTCTGTGCTATCGAAAACCGTGCCGTCTTCAAACTTGCCCGTGTAATGAACCTTCACGGTATCGCCATCTTTTGCTTCTGCCATTACTTTCCTCCTCATTCGTAGCCTAAATTAAATAATCGCTTTCGGCCCCATCCCCAATTTGGGTCCCGGGGCCATCGCCTTCTCGCCGACACCAAGTGCCGATCTCACAAAAAGAAAAGGCATCTTCCCGATAAAATCCGGCAAGATGCCTTTTTGAACTGACAAATGCCTACCAGCCAATGACGATGGTGGATACCCATCGCAACCCGACATCCTAATAATTTAAAACAGGAACGCCCACGTGTCAAGGCGGCAAGGCAGAAAAGCTATTGCTCTGAGGAAAATCTAACCATGACCATCGCCAAGCCTCGCAAACAGGGCGTCCAACTCACTGATGGTGATGGACTCCAGCGTTACGGGGGCTGCCAGAAAAAACCGGCGAGGCATAAACTTGCCCATGCCCCCCACAAACCGCCGTAAGCTTGGGAATGTCGCCTTGTCGTAGCGGATCAGCCGTATGAGACGTCCCTGACGTGGAAACTGAAAAAAAGAATAGGCCTGCGCCTCTTCCAAGAGCCCTCTATATCCACTGGCATAGGACCGCAAAGAAATGAGTTTCACTGAAAGGGCCCCTTTCTGCGGGAGCGGCGGCGCGGATCGACGGAGTTCGCCCCGCATCCGAACAAACCCAGTCTTTAATTTATGAGTGAGAAGGGCGCCGGAATACGAGGCTCCATCCTATTTATCATTAAATGTAACAAAGTCAACCTCCTAAATCCACCGCCAAAAAAAATTGAAAGATGCTAGAACGAAAAACATATCAGGGGGTTGCCGGAAAGCGGTGGATTTGGGACCCCAAGTAGTTCGTGGCCTATCATTACCCGAACAGCGTAATGGCCACTACGCCGACGAACATCAGAGATGCGCCCATAAGGCGGTGACGTATCTCGATCTCCCTAAACACAAGCCATCCGTAAACGACACTAAGAAGGATACTCATGCGTTTTACAGCAATCATGTAAACGGCTTCCACCATACCAATGGCCAGCGTGTGACATAGAACGTGAAAAAAGAGCATCAACCCCACCCACAGACCCGCCGTATACATTGTCAGAAGTCTTTTCCATCGGACTTTTCCCAATAGCGGGAAGACCGCAAGGGTGATCAGATTAAGGGACGTCAAGAATAGGAAGCCGAAAAACGTCGGCGAGGAGTGCAGGATGGCCATTTTCCCCAGAACCGCCATAAAAGAGAACATGACGGAAACAACCAGCATGAGCAGGGAACCCGGTTGGGTGATAATGGCCCCAAAAGGGGCCAGGTATCCGTCTTTTACCTTATTTACATTGATCACATAGCTTCCCGCCACCACGAGAAGTATCCCCAGTCCTCCCCACAGATTGGGCATTTCACCCAAGATAATAAAGCCGGTAAAAAGCATGAAGACAGGAGTAAATGACAAAAAGGGTATACAAAGAGAGAGGGGAGACATCTTGATTGCCTTCATGTACAGATAAAACGCCGTTACGTCGAGGGGCGCCAAGACAAGTACCAACAGCCAGAAAGTGCCGTCCAGTTCAGGAATGGGAATAAAATAGAAAGCCACGATGGCAAACGGCAAGCTGAACAGAGATTGAACAATGGCCATCTCCCGAGGCGAAAAACGACCGAAGAATTTCTTCACGAGCATGTCACCGGTGGAAACAAAGAATGCCGTGGAAAGGGCTAGGGTAAACCAATGCAAGAGAATCTACCTCGGCGGTTTCGCTCCACATAAGCCTTTACCCAAAGGACAGAGCAAGGTAGAGGCCTTCTAAAACCGAGTACGATGTATGCGGTCGCTGTGTTGCTGTGGGTCCGAATAGGCACAGGAACTCGCGGAGAGAAAATCAATAGTCGTTCTTACAGTGGCTGGACTTATAGGTTTTCTCGTCCAATATACGTTTAAGCTCGCGGGCAGTGAAATAGGGATCGTCATTCCTCAAGTAGGGGAGCAAAATCTTCTTTCGTCGTAACGGGTCCTTAGATATCCGTGTAGAAATACTATCGGTTTCATAGAGTCTGGCCTTGGCAATATTCTGGCCGAAGGGATTGATAATTTCGCTCCCCCCCCAAAATCGATACGGATTCTCCCCTTGTAAGGATAATGCGCCTTCTCCCGGCAGCCGCTCGCAGTCGTCTTCGGCACCCAGTTCTCTTCGCTCCGGACAAATCTCTTCACCGACTCGATTGGCACAGATATTATAAATTCCGAATATCCGGGAATAGAAGACGTCAATGATTTGCCAGCTTTCGATATTACTGAACTCGTCGCCCATGGATCCCTGAGAGGAATTAAAAATGGTGACAAAGATGTCTGCCTTTTGAACCACGCCCAGATAAGGCAAAGATGGATGCCACAGATCATTACAAACAAAAACGGCGATGCAGAAATCATGGAGTCTGAACACGGGAATCTGTTTTCCGGAAGCAAAATATTTTCGTTCCTCAAACACCCCATAATTGGGAAGGTTCAGTTTTCGATAGGCAAAAAGTACCTCACCGTCAACCAAAACGACAGCGGAGTTATAAAAATTCATTGATTGGGACTCTTCGATAAACCCCACCACGGCCGCCGTGCCTTTCGTGGCCTTTGCCAAGGACCTTATCTCTTTGGAATTCATCCGGAGTGCAGCCCGGTGGTATTGATGCCCGACAAAGTATCCGGTCAACGCCAACTCCGGAAAAACGATTAATTCGGCCCCGTCTTCCTTTCCTTCGTGAATTTTGGATATGACATCTTCCAAATTGGCTTTGACATCAAGCAGAACCGGACTGGTTTGATAGACCGTCACCTTCATTTCTCGTGTGTACCTTTCGACTATGGACCAGAGCGCCCAATGATGAAACATCCAGGACTGGCCCCAGCGCTGATGGGCCATGTTCGCTCAAGGAATACCCCCGGCGTCTTCAGATGCATGCAAAAAAAGGACCTAAAACTCAGATCGAAGATAGAGCTTGCGGCCACCATCGTCAAGGACAAAGACGGCCCTTTCGACGAAACAAGGGATTGGTTCTAAAAAAGGAAGGTCGTCCCAGAGGGGTGTTACCTAAAAGAGAAAGGACTTTCCCGTGTTTTTCAACGTATGGTCGTCCCTCATATAGTTGGCATTACTTCCATTGCGCCGAATGGCATCAAGCCCCTCGGGATCGTAAGGCTCCAGTGCGTAGTCCGGTGCCTGATCGGCAGTGGTTTCGCGACACAGAACAATGTGTCGTTCCAGCTTGGCGATCGAAAAAGAGATGAGTTCCTTTAAAAAACCAAAACAGTGCCGCATATGGTGAAATCCGTATTTCTTCATCAGGCCATACCCATGAACGGCATCAGTTTCGGCCTGGGGATTCGGTTTTTCCTGATTCGTTGTGCACGCGGTCTGAATGGAGGGGAGCCCCAACTTTTTATTTACCTTTTCCACAAGGAGGTTGGCAACGTTGTGAGAAACCAACCCCAGGTCTACGTTGTAGTTTTTCTGGATATTGGCAATAGAGGGCAAACCGGCGTGAACAACTACGACACCCGGGTTGATGAGCTGAGCCAAAGTAATACCGAACAAGGCTTCCGCATGGGTCAGCGCCAGGAGCCCTGACATGCAGTACGGCGCAGAGAGTCCTGCCATAGGCATTGTGGATACATAGATGGGGATACCCGCTTGCACGCAGTTGATGAATGGATCGATCATGGTGTCAATCACATTCAAGGGCGTGTTGATTATGGAAAACTGCACGGTGATCTCTCCCCTGCTTTCGTGTACCGCTCGGGCCCGGGCAATACCTTCATCGGTGACCGTGGCTACATATATCGGCTTGTCACAGTGTTCAATGATGGCGTCAATAACCCCGACCTCCTGGTTCCTAATCAATACCCCGCGGGCCATGAATTGAACCACATCCGCCTCGTTAACAATTTTTGCAATTCGAACCAGGTGTTCATACGTGGGCTCGATCAGCTCACCGGTATCGTCGTCGTACACAAATGGTGCGGTTCCTCCCACGCCGAAGGCGTTTTCCGGAATCCAATACTGATCACGCTTGGGCGTCGTGGTCAGCGCTTGGTCGACCAGAGGGGAAAGAACGTGAATATGGCCGGTGGACTCATCAAACGCGGCCATTCCGGTTTCTTCAAATATCTGTCTGACTTTCGGCAACGTGCACCGCACCCCGACTTCCTCCAAGATTTGCAGTGCATCGCGGTGCACGTTTTCCAAAAGCTCACTATTTTCTAAGTCCATTACAATCCCCGCTTCCGATATCGACCTAAACAGTTATATTCATGCCGTCATAAGCAAACCGAACGTTTTCAATTTCCTTTTCCAAAGCCACATAGTCGTCGTGACTCCTGTTCCAGTACTCTTCCAAATGGACAAACAGAGTGCGATCAGCATCCAGACGTTTTGCTAGGGCAACCGTTTCCTCAAAGGTATAAAGCGTACGCCTTGAAATATGGTCTTCCTGGTAGACGAAGTCGTGCTTGAGGCCGTCTTCAAAGATCCCGGGCTGAATGATGAGCAAATCCGCCCCTCGCAGCTCACTGCGCCCTTCGGGGAATGGCTTGATGTCACAGGGGGCATAGACCATCTTTCGCCCACCGCTTTCAATAACGTATATGAACGATACTTGCGGCCCGTGATTTACCGAAACAGCCGTAATTTTCACCTCTCCAATTCGTATGTGATCCTGGAAACAAGTCCGTTGGACAAACCCCTGTTGTTCATAAAAATCGATCTGCGGGCCGTAGGCCGATTGGATATTACCCAGCCGATCATGCAACTCGGCCGGCACGGTGACATTGATGGAATGATCCTGATAGGCCTTCCAGGTCCGAAAATCAATGGTCGCCTGCTCGACGACCCGAAACCCTTCCACGTGATCGGGATCCAGGTGGGTAAAAAGGAGATAATCCACTTGGTCGATCCGCGATCGGTTCAACTGATGAGCAATTTCGGCAGGCGTATCGATCAGCAGATTTTCGTCATGAAGGAACGCCGACGGACCGGTCCTGGCATAGGGAACCCCCTTTCGTCTGGCCTCTTCACATACCCGACACCGACAAAGCGGTTTCGGAATGGCCATACATCCTCCAGAGCCGAGAATAGTCAAATCCATTTGTGTTTCCTAAACCTCCAACGCAATCGGCATCAGAAACCCTAACTCCACGGAAAAGGACTGTTGGAAACCGGATGGAGTTCTCCTTTGGCATAGCGGTCAAACCGGAAGGGTTTAAGAAGTTCCTGCTCGTGGCCCAAAACCTCTTCCGCCACCAGCTTGCCTACACCGATCATCTTATATCCATGATTGGAATCCAAAATCATGTAACAATTTTGTTTAAAGACATCAAAAATCGGAAAATTGTCCGGGGTGAAGGCACCGATGCCGCCGGAAGGTTCGTTCTTGTATGCCGTGTATTTGTCCTCATATCGTTTTTGACAGTGGGCCAATGCCGACGTCCACATATGGACGAATTCGGGGGTTACCGTAAAGTCCGGCGAATCAATGCCGTAGGGATCAACTTTCACGTCACCTTCTACGATATACGGCGCAGCCCCCCCCTGAACTCCACCGAAATGAAAGTCCGGCTTATAGTAAATCCCCCACATCTTGTCGGTTATCAAAGAACCATCTTCGCTCGAATATAAGGGGGCATCACTGTCGACATGTATAACGGGCGGCATATTCCCCTGGTTGTCCATGGCATATTCGGGCGGCACACCGAGAGTCCCCTCGACCAGACACCAGTACGTCCACATCTGGCAACCTAGGTGACATATGCCTTGTTGATCCTTTACTTCGATCTTATTGGGAAGCTCAAGCATATCCCAAAAGCCCTTGGCCCAAGGCCCGGCACCGACAATCGCCCAGTCGCATTCGATATCACCTTTGTCGGTCTCAACAGCCGTTACGGCGTCGCCATCGGATCTAAACCCCGTAACCGTGACACCGGTCAAGATTCTCACTCCCTCAGCTTCCGCCTTATCGGCCAAGCGATAGAGGGACTTGGTGTTATGGGCGTACCCCCCCTTCTTTTCATGCAAGACGGAGGTAATATTTTTGGCCTGCCAGTCATGGAAGATGTTTTTCTGCATATATTGGAGGCAGTCCTTGCCTCCCTCGATAAACACGGAGTCGTAGCCGATCTCTTTTTGCTGTTGGTATATCTCCGACACGTTGGAATGCATGGGTTCCGGAGAAATCTGCATATACCCAACCGGGCGATAGCCATACCCTTCGGCATCGTCTTCCCACACCTGTACACTGTGGGCAATCAGCTTGCGCATAGCCGGCTGATAATAGTTGTTTCGGACCACCCCACAGGCGATCCCTGACGCACCGGCACCGATGGCCCCTTTGTCAATCACCAGGATATCCTTGCCGGACCCTTTTTTCTTTTCCTTAAGTGCCACGGCCAAATGCCAGGCAGTGCTTAGCCCGTGTATCCCTGTACCGATAATTACATACGTGGACTTCGTTGGAAATGACATACATTCACCTCATTCGGTAGTGCCCATCCACGCGTGGAGATTGCTGGATGGTACGATTCGACCGGTCTTCACACAGGTAACCGGCTCTTTTCATTGTCGCCACGGGGAATCCTATTTGAATGGATCCCACCGGATGGTTTGCTTTTCATAGGCCGGCGGGAAAAGCCGTAAGAACTCATCATAGTAATAAAGCTCTTTAAATGAGGCAAAGGGCAACCCATAGGCCGCTTTGGGTCTCTTTTCGAATTCACCCGGGTCAATCTTGGCGGCGATGACATCGTCCATGACATCGTCCATGCCCGTTCCCATGGCAAACCGAAGTTTTTCACGGTTGGCGATTTTTTCGGGTAACATGTCCCTAAAGGCCTCTCGAAGGACATATTTTTCTATCTGGTTCTCACCGTATATCTTCCATTTCATGGGAATCTTTTGGCTGAAGGCCACCACTCGGGGATCTAAAAAAGGCGTCCGATATACAACACCGTTGGCCTTCCATCCCCGGTCCAATCGTCTCAAAGCCGTGTTGTAAGCAATCTCCAAAAGCTTTTGCGCCAATCGCTCCCGCTGCTCTTCACTCTTCACCTTCGGGTTCTTAAGGACCATACGGTACCCGCCGAACAACTCATCGGCCCCTTCTCCCACCATCACCAAATCCGAAAACTCCTTCACCATCTTAGAAGCAAAATAATTTGAAATGATGCCGGATATGCAGTCTTCATCAAAACTCTCCATATACCACACCGCGTCGGAGAGAATGTTATCGATATCTTCATCGGTAATTCTGTACACATGGTGTTCCAGCTTGAGAAACTCGGCCATGAGTTTTGCGTTCTCCAAATCCGGCCCCGGCGCTCTGTCGACGGTGGCCGTGAAAAGCTTCAGGTCGGGATCGAATCCCTTGGCGATAGCCGCGACTATGGAACTGTCCAGCCCCCCGCTTAGCGCCAGCGCCTTCACGCCATTCATTCGCTTTCTGACCGCCTCTATCATCAGCTCCCTGAGATCCCGGGCGGTTTGTTTAAGGTCGTCACCCACCTCGGGCGTCTCAGGAGAAAACGCCTCGAACTCCTTCATCCCCTTCTTGGTACTGTAAATACACCCCGGGGGAAGCTCGTGAATCTCAAACTGGACGTGATCGATGAGCCCCTTCATTTCCGAACTCAAGTAGAATACGTTGTCATTTGTACCATAGAATAAGGGTCTGGCCCCCACGTGATCCCGTGCCAGAATCACCTCGTCGTCCTTCTCTACGATGGCACACGAAAAACTACCGTCCAAGCGGGAAAAACATTTCTGCCCGTACTTCTCGTAATACTCCTTAAACAAATCGATATCCGATTGCCCTTCCGGGCGTTCATTGTACAACTCGCCGTCGAGGAGGATAAACGGGGTTTCCTCCAGGGACGTACAATAGGTTTTTCGAGAGGTCAGATGGATCTCATTGGCCCCCAACGCCCCCCTGTCATCCCGCAGCGTTCGCACGATACTGTGGTCCGGGCCACGGTGTCGCATGAGTCGAAGCATCTTTCGCAACTGTTCCGTGGTATCATCTTGGATTCTGCCGTGCTGTGATACGATTCCCGCTAGGCATGCCATGTAACCGCCTCCTTTTCGTCGATATGCAAAAACTTGATCAAATCGTAAAAGTCAGTTTTCGGATGGCTAAGTAAAAGGTTCAAGATCAAGGCGCCGCAAATCCTGCGGAATGAGGCGTACTTAGCGTACGTCGCAGTGACGAAGGATGAAGCGCAACGCAGATTTTGGACTTTTTACGACGCCGTCAAACTTACGCCGCTTTGGCGCCGTCGTCGGTGTTCTCCTTGTATTCATGCTTCAGATCGCCGTCTACGGTACCGCGTACTTGTTCTCTTTCCTCCGCAAAATCAAAGCCCGTCCATATACCAATGGAGCCAAGGATGGAATCCTGGGGATGAGACTGACGGAATATCTTA
>Ga0180435_10006698_pt1 | contig 11022 bp, 6 predicted proteins | sample SS_ome_3_FD_132467 | JGI IMG/M metagenome (GOLD analysis project Ga0180435, IMG submission 132467) | Hypersaline lake sediment archaeal communities from the Salton Sea, California, USA - SS_3_S_1 metaG | ecosystem: Environmental > Aquatic > Non-marine Saline and Alkaline > Hypersaline > Sediment...
CTGTTCCGCGCCCTGGTGTGGCCGCTGATCACCACCCAGACGAAGTCGATGTTCGGCATGCAGGCGCTGCAGCCGGAGCTGCAGAAGCTGCAGAAGAAGTACAAGGACGACCGTGAGAAGCTGACGCAGGAGACGATGAAGCTCTACAAGGAGGCCGGCGTCAACCCGGCGGGCGGCTGCCTGCCGATCCTGCTGCAGATGCCGCTGTTCATCATCCTGTGGCGGGTGTTCGTCAACTTCGAGTTCAACGAGGGCTTCCTGTGGATCCCCGATCTCGGCCTGCCGGACCCGTGGTACGTCCTGCCGGCGCTGTACGTGCTCGTCATGCTGGGGATGTCGTGGTTCTCCGCGCGCGGCAACCCGCAGCAGCTGCGCCAGTCGATCCTGATCAACTTCGTCTTCGTGTTCATCATGGTCGGCTTCCCGGCCGGCGTGCTGCTGTACTTCGTGGTAAGCATGGGCGTGCAGGTATTCCAGTACTGGTTGCTCAACCGGAACCGACCGGCGCCGGCGACCGCGAAGGCGTGAGCGTGCCCGGGTGGCGCCGCCGCGACGGGTGAGGAGCTTCCATGGCCGAACGTGACCTCGACCGCTACCTCGAAGGCATCGGCATCGACATCGACGGCGACCAGGACGCCCCGCGGTCGCTCGGCGAGGACGCGCCGACGAGCGCCGCGCCCGACGACGCCGAGGCCGACGTCCAGGGGTTCGATCGCGACGGCGACGGCGACGACGCCCGCCTCGTCGGCGACGACGGCGAGGGCGTGACGCCCGACGACGATGGCTGGGTCCCGGACGACGACATCGACTTCGAGCGGGCGTTGGCCGGCGTCGGCCTCGGCGGCGTGGTGCCCGACGACCTGGCGCCCGACCAGCGCGCCGAGACCTTCCTGGTCCAGTTGCTGCTCTACCTCGACCCCACCTACGCGGTCGACGTCTCGATCGACCACGACGGCTCGATCCGCGCGGACGTGCACGGCGGCGACGCCGGCCGCCTGATCGGCAAGGGCGGGCGCACACTGGCCGCGCTCGAGTTCCTCACCAACGCGGTGGTCAACAAGGTCGAGGGCGAGACGCCCGTGCGCGTCAACGTCGACGTCGGCGGCTACAAGCGCCGGCGCGACGAGCGGCTGCGCGTCGCGGCGCAGCGCGCGGCCGCGCGGGTGCGCAAGTCGGGCATGCCGGTCGAGCTCGAGCCGATGAGCGCCGCCGAGCGGCGCGTGGTGCACATGGCGCTGGCCGACGACCCCGAGGTCGAGAGCGAGTCGTCCGGCGAGGGCCGTGACCGACGCGTCGTCGTCTACCCGGCCGGGGACGGCGCCTGACGCAGCCGCCATGACCGGCGACGGGTCGGCCCTCGACGCCAGGGACGTCGCGACCGCCGCGGCCACGCTGCGCGCCCGACTGACGAAGGCCGGCATCGCCTCCGCGGCCGCCGAGGCCGCCTGGCTGCTGGAAGCCGCGACCGGGCTGACGCGCGCGGAGCAGGTGCTGGAACGCGACCGACGGCTCGACGACGACGAGCGGGCGCGGCTGGAGGCCTGGCTGCGCCGGCGGGAGGCGCGCGAACCGCTGCAGCTGGTGCTCGGAACGGCCCCCTTCCACGGGCTCGAGCTCGACGTGCGGCCCGGCGTCCTGGTGCCGCGACCCGAGACCGAGTCGCTGGTGGAACGGGTGCTCGCCTCGCTGCGCTACGTGGCGGAGCCGCGCGTCCACGACGTCGGGACCGGCTGCGGGGCCATCGCCCTGGCGATCGCCGCGGCGCGGCCGGACGCGGTCGTCAGCGCCAGCGACGTCGACACGACCGCCGTGCTGGTGGCCCGCGCCAACGCGGCGGCCCTGGGTCTGCCCGTGACGGTGTGGGTGAGCGACCTGCTGGCCGCGCCCGAGGTCGCCGCCGCCGTGGCGGCCGCGCACGTGCTGGTGGCGAACCCGCCCTACCTCCCCGAGGGCGACCGCGGGCACCTGCCGCCCGAGGTGGCCTTCGACCCGCCCGAGGCGCTCTTCGCGGGCGCCGACGGGCTGGCCGTGGCCCGCGTCCTGGCGCGCCAGGCGGCGCCCCTGCTACGGCCCGGCGGCATGCTGTGGCTGGAGCTCGACCCGCGCAACGCCGAGGCCTTCGCCGACGAGCTCGCGGCCGCGGGGACCTGGCGGGAGGCGCGCGTCGAGGCGGACCTCAACGGGCGTCGTCGCTTCGTGCTGGCGCGGCGCTGACGGCGGGGGAGACGGACCGGGCGTCGACATCGGGCGTCTCGGCGTCGGTCGCGTCGATGACGGAGGCGTCGCCGTCGGTCGCGTCGTCGTCGGTCGCGTCGCCGCGGGTCGCCTCGGCGTCCGTCGCCGCTCGCGCCGGCTCGCCGTGCGGCCCGGCGCCCGCGAACAGCGTCGCCAGCAGCAGCCCGGCGGCGCCCAGCGAGATGCCCATGTCGGCGACGTTGAACACCGGGAAGTCGAACCAGCCCGCCTGCGCGTGGACGAAGTCGACGACGTAGTGCAGCCGCCAGCGATCGATGCCGTTGCCGATGGCGCCGCCCATCACGGCGCCGAGCGCCAGCCGCGTGCCCCAGCCCAGCGTGCGGGCGCGCAGCAGCCACACGGCCAGCACGACGGCCACCACCAGCGACACCAGCCCCAGCAGCTGCACGCCGTCGATGGTGAGGCCGCCCAGCGTGAGCCCGAAGTCCCGCAGCAGGCCGAAGGCGGCCCCGCTGTTGCGCGTGTGGGTCAGGTGCAGGAGGCCGCCCCACGAGGCCACCCGCGCGCCCAGCGGCACCTCGGCCACGACCCAGGCCTTGCTGAGCTGGTCGAGGGCGACGACGGCGGCCGCGAGCGCGAAGGGGAGCCAGCGGAGGAGCATCGCCCGCGAGTCTATCGCGGGCCGCGGGCGGGACCGGAGGCCCCGGAGACCCGCGGTATGCTCGCCTGAAAGCCCCGCATGCCGGTGGAACGCAGGCGCGCGCTGGCCCGGCGCCTTCCCCGCGCAGACGAGTGCGAAGCCGACGCACGAAGGGATGTCCATGGCCGCTACCCTCTCCCAGGTCGAAGCCCGCATCCGACGCCGCGCGGGGCACGAGGTCGAACGCCTCGTGCCCTTCGCCGAGCAGCTGTTCCGCAAGGCCGACGAGAGCTTCCTCGAGGCCTTCGACGCCGACACGCTGTTCGCGCTGACCAAGGACAGCCTCGCCTTCTTCGACCGGGCGGGCCGAGACGGCGCCCCCGCGACCGTCGAGGTGTTCAACCCGAGCTTCGCCGCCGAGGGCTGGGAGTCGCCGCACACGGTGGTGCGCCTGGCGCTGGTCGACCGGCCCTTCATCGTCGACTCGCTGCGGGCGGAGCTGCGCCGGCAGGGGTTCACGGTGTTCCACGTGCTGCACCCGACCTTCATGGTCCGTCGCGGGCGAGAGGGGGGCATCCTCGAGATCGCCCCGCGGCGTGGCCCGGCGCCCGAGGGCGCCCGCGGCGAGGCCTTCGAGCTGTGGTTCGTCGACCGCGAGGACGACGGCGAGCGCCTCGATCGCCTGCAGGCCGCCATCGAGCACGTGCTCGGCGACGTCATCCTGGCCACCGACGACTTCACGGCCATGGTCGAGAAGGGCCGTGAGGTCGCCGCCGGCCTGCGGGAGCTGCGCGGCCGCACCGCCAAGGGTCGCCTCCACGACCGCGCCGAGGAGCTCGAGGAGTACGCCGCCTTCCTCGAGTGGCTCGAGGACGGCCACTTCATCTTCCTCGGCTACCGCAGCTACGACCTCGTCGACGTCGAGGGCGAGAAGGCCCTGGTCATCGAGCCCGACTCCGGCCTGGGGCTCCTGCGCAAGGTCGAGCGCAGCAACTACCGCGAGCCCGTCCCGCTGTCGCGGATGCCCGACGAGCTGCGCGACCGGGTGGTCGCCGGCCGCACCCTCATCGTGACCAAGACCAACGCCGAGTCCACCGTGCGCCGCGAGGCGCGCATGGACTACATCGGCGTCAAGAAGCTCAGCGACACCTGGCAGGTGCTCGGCGAGCACCGCTTCCTCGGCCTGCTGAACACCAAGGCCTACACCGAGCCCGCCGAGGAGGTGCCCATCCTGCGCATGAAGCTGCGCCAGGTCCTCGAGCTCGACGGCGCCGTGCCCGGCTCGCACGACTACAAGCAGATCGTCGTCGTCTTCAACTCGCTGCCGCGGGTCGACCTCTTCTGGGCCGACGCGGCCGCCGTGCACCGCGAGGTGCGCGCGATCATGAGCCTCGAGCAGGAGCGCGGCGTGCGCCTGCTGGTGCGGCCCGATCCCCTGGGGCGCGGCCTCTCGGTGACCGTCCGGCTGCCGCGCGACCACTTCAACGCCGAGGTGCGACAGCGCGTGCAGCAGCACCTGACGCGCGTGCTCGACGCCGGCCACGTCGACTACCAGCTGTCGCTCGGGGAGGACGAGGCGCAGGCGCGCCTGCACTTCTTCCTCACCACCGAGCGCCGCTTCGGCGACGTGGACGTCAAGGGCCTCGAGCGCGACGTCGCCGAGATCACCCGCACCTGGGAGGATCGCCTGCGCGCGCGCCTCGTGCAGGTCCATGGCGAGCGCGAGGGCCGCCGCCTGGCCGACCGCTACGCCGGCGCCTTCGACGCCCGCTACCGGGCCGACACCAGCGCCGCCAGCGCGCTGCGCGACATCGAGCAACTCGACGAGCTGGCCGACGACGACGTGCGGGTCGACGTGGTGCAGCCCCTCGACGACCCCCGCGGCAGCGAGGTCAGCCACGTCCGCGTCTACCACCACGGCGAGGGCATGGTGCTGTCCGAGGTGCTGCCGATCCTCGAGGACCTCGGCTTCCGCGTGCTGGAGCAGCTCTCGTACCGCGTCCACCCCGGGCGCCGGCGCCTGGGCATCGACGTCTACAAGGTGCAGGACCAGCACGGCGCGCCGATCGACGTGCGCGCCGACGGGCCGCGCCTCATCGAGGCCGCCGAGGCGATCCTGCGCGGCCAGGCCGAGCACGACAAGCTCGACCGCCTGGTCCTCGACGGCGGGCTGCGCGTGCGCGAGGTGGCGCTGCTGCGGGCGCTGCAGATGTACTACGTGCAGCTCAACGCGGTCGCCAGCCGCCGCTACGTCAGCAACACGCTGGTCGCCTACCCGCGGGTGGCACGGGCGATCATCGACCTGTTCACCGCCCGCTTCGACCCCGATCTCGCCGACGACCGTACGGAGGCCGAGGCTGCCGCCTTCGAGACCTTCGTCGACCTGCTGTCCGGCGTCGCCAGCCTCCCCCAGGACCAGGTGCTGCGCGGCCTGGCCGACCTGGTCCGCGCGATGGTGCGCTGCGACTACTACCTCGGGAACCCGGCGATCGCCTTCAAGATCGAGTCCGCCAAGGTCGGTCACATGCCCGACCCGCGCCCGATGTTCGAGATCGGCGTGGCCGCACCACAGATGGAAGGCGTGCACCTGCGGGGGGGCAGGGTCGCGCGCGGCGGCATCCGCTGGTCGGACCGCCCCGACGACTTCCGGACCGAGGTCCTCGGCCTCATGAAGACGCAGATGACGAAGAACGTCGTCATCGTGCCGGTGGGCAGCAAGGGCGGCTTCGTCGTCAAGCGCGCGCCGAGGGACCGCGACGAGCTGCGCGCCTTCGTCGAGGCGCAGTACCGCGGGTACGTGCGCGCGCTGCTGGGCCTCACCGACAACCTGGTGGGCGGCGAGGTCGTGCACCCCGAGGGCCTGGTCATCCACGACGGCCCCGACCCCTACCTGGTGGTCGCCGCCGACAAGGGCACCGCCACCTTCTCGGACACCGCCAACGCGGTGGCCGCCGAGGTGGGCTTCTGGCTCGGAGACGCCTTCGCCTCGGGCGGCTCGGTCGGCTACGACCACAAGAAGGAGGGCATCACCGCGCGCGGCACCTGGGCCGCCGTGACGCGCCACTTCCGCGACCTGGGCCTCGATCCCAAGCACGACGCCTTCACCGCCGTCGGCATCGGCGACATGTCGGGCGACGTCTTCGGCAACGGCCTGCTCTACACGGACCGCGTCAAGCTGCTGGCGGCCTTCGACCACCGCCACGTCTTCCTCGACCCCGACCCCGACCCGGTCGCGTCGCATGCGGAGCGCCAGCGGTTGTTCGACCTGCCGCGCAGCAGCTGGGCCGACTACGACCGCAAGCTGCTCTCCCAGGGCGGTGGCGTGTTCGAGCGCGGCGCCAAGCGCATCCCGCTGTCGCCCGAGGTGCGCGCCGCGCTGGGCGTGGACGCCGAGGCCCTCTCGGGCCAGGACCTCGTCAAGGCGATCCTGCGGGCCCCCGTCGACCTGCTGTGGAACGGCGGCATCGGCACCTACGTCAAGGCCAGCACGGAGCGGCACGGCGAGGTGGGCGATGCCAGCAACGACGGCGTGCGCGTCGACGCGACCGAGCTGCGGGCGCGCATCGTCGCCGAGGGCGGCAACCTCGGCCTCACGCAGCCGGCGCGCATCGAGTTCGCCCGCGCCGGCGGCCGCATCCACACGGACGCCATCGACAACTCCGGCGGCGTCGACCTCTCGGACCACGAGGTCAACCTCAAGCTCGCGCTGCAGCCGCTGCTGCTGACCGGCGAGCTCTCGCCGGTGCAGCGCGACCGCCTGCTGCGCGACGTCACCGACGAGGTCTGCGACCACGTGCTGCACAACAACGCCCGCCAGGCGCTCGCCCTGGCGCTCGCGCAGCGGCGCAGCCAGGCGGACCTCGCGCTGTTCGACTCGCTCATCGCGTACATGACGTCGAAGGGCACGCTCGACCCGGTGGTCGAGCAGCTCCCCAACCACCGGCAGCTCGCGGAGCGCGAGAAGGCGGGCGAGGGGCTCACGCGGCCCGAGCTCGCGATCGTCATGGCCTACGCCAAGATGGGCCTCTATCAGCGCCTGCTCACCACCGACCTGCCGGACGAGGCCTTCTTCCGGCCGATCTACCTCGACCGCTACTTCCCCGGCGCCGTGCTCGCGGGCTTCCCGACCGCGGTCCGCGGTCACCCGCTGCGCCGCGAGATCGTCGCCACGCAGATGACCAACCGCGTCGTCGATCTGCTCGGCATGACCTTCGTGCACCGCTCCATCCGCGACACCGGCGCGACCACCCTCGAGGTCGTGCGGGCGGCCCTCATCGCCCTCGAGGTCCTCGACGTCGCCGGGCTCGAGGCGCGTCTCGAGGCAGCCGCGCTCGCGGTGCCCGGCACGGTCGAGCTCGACTCCCTGGACGCGCTGGTTGGCAGCGTCGAAGGCGTGGTGCGCTGGATGCTGCTCAACGACCTCTCCGGTGTCGAGATCGAGGGCTTCGTCAGTGGCTACCGCGGACCCCTGGCGGCCGTGCGGTCGCAGCTCTCCGAGCTCCTCCCCACGCCTGAGCGGCGCCGCTTCGCCAGCGAGGCCAAGCGTGCGACCCGCCTCGGCCTGCCCGCCGAACTGGCCACCGAGCTGGCGGCCCTCACCTACCTCCCCTCCGCGATGGGGGTCGTGGAGGTCGCCCATCGCACGGGCACGCCGCTCTCCGAGGTCGGCAGGCTGTTCTTCGCCCTCGGCGAGCGCCTGCGCCTCGGCTGGCTGCGCGACCACCTGCGCGCCCTGCAGGTCGCCGATGCCTGGTCGACGATCGCCGTCGGCGGCCTGGTGATGGACCTGCGCCAGGTGCAGCGCGACCTCACCGAGCGCTACGTGCGCGCCCGCGCCGACGAGCCCAAGCTCGCGGTCGACGCCTTCCTGCAGCGCACCCCGAACGTCATCCGCCGCTACGACGACGCCATCGCCCGCATCGAGGCGGACGAGGCGCTGTCGCTCGCGTCGGCGGGGGTGGTGGTGCGGCTGCTCGCGCAGGCGCGTTGAGGCGTTCGGAGGGCGGTTCGGTATGGCAGTTCGGCGCGGATGGACCCACGCCGAACTGCACCCGTTGATCCGTCGGTTTCACCGCCGCCTCACCCTTCGGCGAAGAACCCCCGCAGCACCGCGTTCAGCACCCGGACCCCGGCCCGCGTCGCCCGCAGGCGCGGGCCGTCCAACGCCAGGAGCCCGTGCCGCAGGGCGGTGGCGAGCGCGTCGGGGAAGGTCGTCGCGACGTCGATCCCGGTGGTCGCCCGCAGCCCGTTCAGGTCGACCCCCTCGACGGTCCGCAGCCCGGTCATGAGCTTCTCGAGCGCGAAGCCGCGCCCGTCCAGCGGCGTGCGCTCGGGCGGGTCGCCGCGCAGCCAGGCCTTGATCGGCGGATTCATGGTTCGGACGGAGACGACGTCGGGCGCGGCGCCTGGCGCCGCCGGCAGCAGCCCCGCCGCGCCCGGACCCAGCGCCAGGCACGCCCCCCCGCGCCAGTAGACGGGGTTGTGGCGCGAGCGGTGCCCTGGCCGCGCGTGGTTGCTCACCTCGTAGCGCTCGAAGCCGTGCTCGGCGAGCACGGCCTCGGCGAGGTCGAAGTCGTCGGCCGCGCGGTCGTCGTCGACCGTGACGCCGCGACGCGCGAAGGGCGTGTGCGCCTCGACCGTCAGCGTGTAGACGGAGACGTGATCCGCGCCTGCGGCGGCCACCGCGCGCAGGTCGCGCTCGGCATCCTGGCCGGGCACGGCGGTGATGACGTCGGCAGAGACTTCGAGGCCCGCGGCGCGGGCGTCGGCGATCGCCTGCAGGCCGTCGCCGCCGCGGTGGCTGCGGCCGAGGAAGCGCAGCACGTCGTCCTGCGTCGACTGCAGGCCGATCGACACGCGTGTGATCCCCTGGGCGCGCCAGCGCGCGGCGCGTGCGCGGTCGAAGGTGAGGGGGTCCGCCTCGAGCGTCGTCTCGACGGCGCCCAGGCCGTCCCAGCCGCGCGCGATCGCGCCCAGCACGGCGTCGAGCTCGGCGTCGGAGAGGTGCGACGGGGTGCCGCCGCCCACGTACACGGTGTCGAGCGGCCCGGGCCATCGCGCCGCGGCGGCGGCCTCGTCCACGATCCGGGCGACGTACGCCTCCACGAGTCCCGCGGCGCGCCGCATCTTGTGGAAGTCGCAGTAGGGGCACACCTGCGGGCAGAAGGGCACGTGCAGGTAGAGCGCGCGTGGAGCCGCGAGCGGGTCCGTCGGCGGGGGGGTCAGAGGCGAGGCGACCGGGCCGGTCATCGCGGTCACGCTACCGCGGGCGGGCGGGCGCTCGCATGGCGGCGCGGTCACCCGTCGCCGGGCCGGCGCAAACAGACGGGCGCCGCGACCCGAAGGCCGCGGCGCCCGATCATGCTTCGCGCGAGAAACGTCAGTCGATCTCGGCCAGTTGCTCGTCGAGCAGTGCGTTCGCCTCGACGTTGGCCGCGGCAAGGGTGGCCTCCACGTCGGCGCCCTCGAGGATCGCGGCCATCTCGCCGGCGATGAGGTTGCGCACGAAGTCGTAGCCGGGCACGGGCGGCTCGGCGACGCCGAACTGCAGGAAGCTGAAGGCCGCCTCGTAGGCCGGGTCGGCCTCGAAGTAGTCACCGAGGTCGTCGGCGACGCTGGCGCGCACCGGGAAGTAGTTCGACGCGCGCGCCCAGTCGGCCTGGACCTCGCGGCTGGTGTAGTACTTCAGGAACAGCCAGGTCGCCAACTCCGTCTCGGCGCTGTGGCCGGCGGGCATGCTGACCGACGCGCCGTAGACGTTCATCACCGGCTCGGGCGTGACGTGCGGGATGGCGCCGACGCTCCACTCGAAGGTGGCGCCGGCCTCGATCGCCTGGCGGTAGAAGGGGAAGCCGGAGCTGGAGCCGACCGTGAACAGCGTGCGGCCCTGGCCGAAGTTCGTCTGGTCGCCGAAGCGCTCGGTGACGATGTCCATGCAGCCGCGCTCCATGAGGTCCTGCAGGAAGGTCATGGCGGCCACGGCGGCGTCGGAGTCGACCGAGAAGCGGTTGGTCTCGTAATCGAAGATGTCCCCGCCGAAGGCGAAGGTCCAGCTGGCGAAGCGGCTGGCGTCGATCGAGATCTCGTAGCCGAGGCTGCGGCTGCCGCCGGTCGCACCCGAGTACGGCTGCTCGACGGCCTTGCAGGCCATCTCGGCGAACTCCTCGGGCGTGGTCGGCGGGCCGTCGTAGCCCAGCTCCTGGAGCCAGCTGATGTTGTAGTACAGCATCTCCATCGAGCGGTTCGGGGGGAAGCCCAAGAGCGCGTTGCCGAAGGTCGGGTTGACGTCGGACTGCAGGAAGCCCTGGAAGAAGTCGCCGAGCTCCTCCTCGGAGTAGCCCCACTTCTCGGAGCGCACGAGTGGCCACATGTCGATGAGGCCGTCGACCACCTGGTAGGTGGCGGCCTGGTTCTGGTAGGCGACCACCAGGTCGGGCGTCTCGTCGGTACCGAGCAGCACGAGCATCTTGTTGAAGATGTCGCCGTAACCGCCCTGGTTCTCCTCGACGACGGTGATGCCGTACGGGTTGGTGGTGTTGAACGCGTCGACGATCTCGACGAGCATGTCCTGCCGGATGCCGGAGTGCTGGTGCCAGAAGGAGACCGTCTGACCCGTGGGGTCGACGTTCTCGTAGTCGCGCTGGCCGAACGCCGTGGCGGCGAGCGCGAGCGCGGCGAGGAGGACGAGGGTGCGCTTCATGGTGGGGCTCCTTCCGAACGGGGACGATCGGGGTCGACCACGGGCGGTGTGCCCGACGGGTCCAGGATACGAGGTTGCCGCAGCGCGGTCATGCGGTCGTCAGGCTTCCGTCCACGGGACCTTCACGCGCCACCGTCACCCCTTGAGGCCCGAGGTGGCGATGCCCTCGGTGAACTGCCGCTGGGTGAAGAAGTACAGCACCAGCACGGGCACGATCGTGATGACCGACCCCGCCATGAGCAGGTGCGTCTGCGGGCCGGCGTCGTCGATGAAGTTCGCCAGGCCGACGGCCAGCGGGCGCCAGGTGGGGTTGGTCGTCACCAGCAGGGGCCACAGGAACTCGTTCCAGGAGGCCACGAAGGTGAGCAGCGTGCCGGTGATGAGCACGGGGCGGCTCATCGGCACGACCACCGTGGTGAGGAAGCGCAGGTGCCCGGCGCCGTCCATGCGCGCGGCGTCCCACAGCTCGGCGGGGATCTGGGCGAAG
>Ga0180435_10006700_pt1 | contig 11019 bp, 5 predicted proteins | sample SS_ome_3_FD_132467 | JGI IMG/M metagenome (GOLD analysis project Ga0180435, IMG submission 132467) | Hypersaline lake sediment archaeal communities from the Salton Sea, California, USA - SS_3_S_1 metaG | ecosystem: Environmental > Aquatic > Non-marine Saline and Alkaline > Hypersaline > Sediment...
GCATGCTCAATCGGAAACCGCCCGGGCCATGTTTAAATTCATCCATACCGCCGACATCCACCTGGACAGCCCTCTCCATCGGCTGGCTGTATACGAGGGCGCCCCTGTCGAGGATGTCCGCCGCGCTTCCCGAGGCGCTTTCGAGAATCTTGTCGACCTGGCCATTGCGGAACCGGTGGATTTTATCCTGATTGCCGGCGATCTTTTTGATGGTGACTGGAAAGATTACAACACGGGCCTGTACTTTGTCGCCCAGATGCACCGACTGAAAACCGCCGATATTGGGGTCTACATCGTATCCGGGAACCACGACGCGGCCGGCCAGATGACCCGTCGCCTGCCCTATCCCGACAATGTCCACGTCCTTGACCATCGCAAACCGGACACCCGCCTGCTCGATCATCTCAACGTCGCCATCCACGGGCAAAGCTTCACGCGTTCGGTAATCAGGGACAATCTTGCGCGCCGATACCCCGAGCCCGTCTCCGGCTATTTCAATATCGGTCTCCTACACACCAGCCTGACCGGACGCGAAGGGCACGAGATCTACGCCCCTTGCACTGTGGCGGATCTGATCTCCCGGGGCTATGACTATTGGGCCTTGGGTCACGTGCACCAGTTCGAGATTGCGGCCCTCGAACCGCCGGTTGTTTTCTCCGGTTGTATTCAGGGGCGGCACGCGCGGGAAACGGGTGCCAAAGGGGCTGTCATGGTCAGCGTGACGGAGGGGCCGTCCCCCGACATCGTCCATCACCCCCTCGATGTTATCCGCTGGGTCGCCCTGACGGTAGACCTGGATGGCACCATCACACGCCAGGACGGGCTTGACCGTTTTGTTGCCGCACTGGGACCCGAAACCCATCGCCACGCCCCCTTGCCACTCATCGTCCGGGTCACATTCACAGGCGAAACAGCGGCCCATGGCGCCATTGCCGGGGATCTGGCCTATTGGACGGAAGCGGTAAGATCGACCGCGGTCGCGCATTTCGGTGAAAAAGTCTGGATTGAAAAAGTGAGGGTCGCCACCCGATATCCACAGGCCGCCGATAACCAGACGATCGAACCGGGACCGCTGCGCGAACTCAGAGAACTGGTGGATGAAATACGGGCAGACGACAACCAGCTGGCCGCTTTGGGCGATGAGCTGACCCCTCTCTTGCGCAAACTGCCCGTCGCCTATCGACAAGGCCGCGAAGCACTCGACCCGGCCAATACCGACCAGATGGGTCGGATCGTCGAAGAGGCCCAGGCCCTGCTCGCGCGCGGGCTGCGCAAGGAGATCCGGCGCGCATGAAAATCAATTCGCTCCAGCTCATCGCCTTTGGGCCATTCACCGATACGATCCTGGATTTTTCCGCCCCCCACGCCGGTTTCCACATCGTCTACGGGCCGAACGAGGCCGGCAAAAGCACGGCCTTGCGTGCCCTGCGCAACATGCTTTTCGGCATTCCGGCCCGCACGCCGGACAGTTTCCGTCATCCCCACCCCAAACTGCGCATCGGTGCCGAACTGGTCCGCAGCGATGGCAAAACCATCCATTTCGTCCGCCGCAAGGGGCTGCGCAAAACCCTGCGGGCAGCCGATGACCAATCCGTGATGGATGACGAAGACTTGGCATCGTTTCTGGGAGGCCTCGATCGGGAAATCTTCGAGCAGATGTTCGCCATCGATCACCATGATCTGGTGCAAGGCGGTGAAGAGATCATTTCCGGGGGTGGCAGCGTCGGGCAGGCGCTGTTCTCGGCCGGGGCCGGATTGATCCAACTCCAACGCTTGCAGGGCCAACTGGATGAGACGCTGGAGACCCTCTTCAAGCCCAGCGGGTCCAAGCCCCGCATCAACCGAACGGTAGCGTCGCTGAAAAACGTGTTGAAACATCAGAAGGGCGTTCTGCTGCTTGCCAAAACGTGGGAAATCCACAACCAGGCACGAAGGGAGGCCGAAACCCGCCTGGCAAGCAACCGGCAGCAATTGGCCGACTGCCGGCGCGCGCGCGGAAGGCTGGAACGCATCCGGGAAGCCCTGCCGCTCATTGTCCGGCGCAAAGAAATTCATGCCGGTCTGTTGGATCTCGAGCCGGTGCCGGACCTGCCCGAAGATTTCTCCACCAGGCGGCACGCGGTGGAAAGCGCCATGATCGTCGCCACCAACGACACCCGGCGCCTGGCGGAGAGCATCACCGCCATGCGCAAACGGATTCAAGCCCTGCCGCCGCCGGAAACGTTGCTGCAGCATGCGCCGATGGTGGAAACGCTGCTGCAGGACCTCGGCAGCTTTAAAAAGGCCGCGAAAGACCGCCCCGCGCTGGAAGCCCGCATGCGCGCCCTTCAGAGCCAGGCGGCTGCTAAACGCGCCCAGGCCGGCATTGCCAAAGGCAGATCCCTGCGGCTGACGACGGCGGCTATCGGCGCGATTCAGGAACTGGTGAAAACCCGCGAACGCCTGGATGCACGCCTGGAGTCGGCCCAGAACCAGCGCCGACAACTGAAAACGGCGGTCATGACGACCGCGGAGCAGAAGGGTAAACTGGCCCGGCCGGACGACATTACCCCCCTTAAATCCAAACTGCGCACCGTGGAGGCCGCGGGTCCCATTGAACGGCAGTACACCGCCATGGGCAGGGCCATTGAACAGCGGGAAACACAACTGGACAGCCAACTCAAGCGCCAGAGCCTGTGGATTGGAACCCTGGAAGAGCTCGAGACCCTTGCCCTGCCCACCAGGGAAAGCGTGGATCAATTTGAGCAGCGGTTCATCGCATCGGCGCAGCACATCGAACGGTTGCAGTCGAATGCGGAACGGGTGGAGCGGGAACTTTCAAAAATCGAAACGGATCTTCGCAAAATTGAAACCGGCCATGACCTCCCCACGGAAGAAGGACTGCGGCGAGCCCGCCGGCGGCGCGACGACGGATGGCGCCTGGTCCGCGGCAGGCTTGATGGTCACCCGGGGGACCCCAAAGAAATCACCGCCTTCAAATCATGCTTTCCGGGGATGACATCTCTTGCCGGGGCTTTCGAGAAAAGTGTGGGGCACGCCGACCAGCTCGCCGACCGTCTCCGACGCGAAGCCGACCAGGTGACACGCAAAGGCTTGCTCGACGCCGATATGCGCCAGTTTCAAACTGAGGGCCAAAAGACGAACAGGGAACTGGACAAAGCCCGGAAGCGCCACCACACCCTGGAGGACGAATGGCGCCAGCTGTGGGATCCCTGCGGCATTCTACCCCGCTCGCCGGTGGAAATGAGGGGCTGGCTTGCGGACGTGGTCAGCGTCCGCGAGAAAGCCACGGATCTTCGTCTGGAGAAAACCGCAGCCGCTGCCCTTTCATCTGAAATCACCGCGTTGCAAAAAGGACTGATCGAGGCACTGACAGGCAGCGGGGGAGCACCTGAAAAGGATCAATCTCTCTCCGGACTCATCGATAATGCCCGTCAACACGTGGAATCCCAGGAGGTGCTGTGCACCCGCATCACGACCCTGGACCAGCGAAGTGAACAGCTGCAACAGGATCTGGTGGCGATCGAAACGGAAATTGACGACCTGGGTGAGCGGCGGCAGCAATGGCAAGACAGGTGGCTCGGGCAGATCCAGCAAACGGGGCTCGAGGCCGACACCGGTCCGGCGGCCGCCCTGGCCGTCATCGAAACCATTCGTGAGGCCGAAACCCAGCAGGACGAAGCCGACATCCTCTCCAAACGCATTCAGGGCATCGACCAGGACGCGGCCGCCTTCCACCAACGTGTCCAACAGCTTGGGCGCCATCTGGCCGAAGATATAGCGGGTGCGCCCCCGGAAGAGGTGTCTTTACGTCTCAATGCCAGACTCAATGAAGCGCGGGCCGTTCAATCCCGGCGCCATGACATGGAACGTCAGCTGGAAGCCGCTTTGCGCGAACAAACCCAGAACGAGAAGCGGCTGCAGGATGAAACCGCCCGCATGCAATCCCTCTGCCTTGCGGCCGGCTGCGATGATCCCGCCCTGCTGCCGGATATCGAAAAACGCGTCCGCGAACACCGGAGCCTATCAAAGGAATGCCGGAACATTGAAACCCGGCTGCGGCAACTGAGCGGCGGCGCCGCGGTCGACACTTTCGCGGCCGAGGCCGAGACCGTCCAACCGGATGCCATCGAGCCGGAACTGGTGCGGTTGAAGGAGGATATTCACCGGCTCGAACAGGAACGATCGGTCCTGGATCGGACCATCGGCACCGAGAAGTCGGAACTCAAGCGTATGAAGGGTCAGGCCGCCGCCGCCGAATACGCCGAGGAGGCCGAACATTTGCTGGCCGACCTTGAAACGGATGTGGCCCATTACGCCCGGGTCAAAATCGCATCCGTCATCCTGGCCAGGACCATTGAAAAGTATCGGGAAAAGCACCAGGCGCCGCTGATCCAGCGTGCCAGTGCCCTGTTTCGACAGATGACCCAAAACGCCTTTACAGGCCTCCGGGCCGAATACGATGAAAAGGGCCAACCCGTCCTGGTGGCCCTTCGGAACGGCAATGGTGAAATGGTCAGGGTCGCCGGCATGAGCGACGGCACGGCCGATCAACTCTATTTGGCCCTGCGCCTGGCCAGCCTCGAACAATATCTTTCCGGCGGCGAGCCGTTGCCCTTTATCGTGGATGACATTCTCCTGCGGTTCGACGATGACCGGGCGGCCGCGACCCTTGAAGCCCTTTTCGCCCTTTCCCGAAAAACCCAGGTCATCTTTTTCACCCACCACCGTCACATGCTGGGTTTGGCGGACGCGACCCTGGGCGCAAAAACGATCCAGGTTCACCGCCTTGAAAGCGGGGAGGTCGGTGCCTCGAATTGACAGACGACCACCGACGTTTCTCAGGTTTTGGCATCCTCGATCCGACATACTTGACAAGGAGGTCTTATGAGCCACGCCATTATCATGCATCAGACCGGGGGACCGGAGGTCCTTCGTTGGGAGCCGTTTGATCCCGGCGAACCACAGGCGGGTGAGGCGCTTGTTCGCCATGAGGCCGTGGGGCTAAATTTTATCGATGTCTACCACCGCACCGGCCTCTATCCCATCGGTGATCTGCCGGCTATCCCGGGCATGGAGGCCGCCGGGACGGTTGCGGCTATCGGGCCTGATGTTACCGACGTCGCCGTGGGAGACCGGGTGGCCTATGCGGGGTTGCCTCCCGGCGCATACGCCCGGCAGCGACGCATCCCCTGCCACCGTCTGGTCAAACTTCCGGCCGCCATAACCGCCACCCAGGCAGCGGCGATGATGCTCCAGGGCATGACGGCGCGATATCTCTTGAAAGGCTGTGCCACCATTGGTCCCGGCGATACCATTCTCCTGCATGCGGCCGCCGGCGGTGTTGGCCTGATCGTCAGTCAGTGGGCCAAACACCTGGGGGCAACCGTTATCGGTACCGTTGGTTCGCCGGCCAAAGCCGATCTGGCCCGCGCCCATGGCTGTGACCACACCATTCTCTATGCCAGGGAAAATTTCGTCGATCGCATTCGGGAAATCACCGACGGCCAGGGCGTCGATGTCGTTTATGATTCGGTGGGAGAAACAACCTTTCGGCCCTCTCTGGACTGCCTCCGACCCATGGGCGTAATGGTCAGCTTTGGCCAGTCTTCAGGCCCCGTGGCCCCCATCGATCCGGGTCTGCTAGCAGCCAAAGGCTCGCTCTTTCTAACGCGGCCCAGCCTGATGACATACACCGCGAAACGTGAGGACCTGCTGGCACATGCCGAAGACCTTTTTCGTGTCGTCCTCAATGGCGCCGTGAAAGTGGACATTCGGCAGCGCTACCCCCTGTCCGAAGCCGCCGACGCCCACCGGGACCTGGAAGCCCGCCGAACAGAAGGGTCCAGCGTCTTCACTGTTGACTAAACCGGCCATCGCCGGATATGCATGCGGCAGCCCGGTCGCACCAGCTAGCGGGCCATCCTGTCCACCCTGTGGGTTTCGATCGGAGAATCCCCATGACGACATTCTACGCTCCCGAAGACGCATTAGCGGTATTTCGCACGTTGCTGCAGCAAGGCGTGGGGGTCACCATCGAAACCGGTGGCAGCCTTGAAGACCTCCTTTGCCGTCAGTGGCAAATTGATCGCGACTACGTCATGGGACGCATCAGTACGCTGTTTCTCGATGGCAAACCCGTTGATGATCTGCCCGCAGCTATCGTACGGGACGGCGCCGTGCTGGCGCTCTCAGGCGCAATGCCCGGTTTGATCGGCGCGACCATGCGGCGGGGCGGCATCCTGGCCGCCTTTCGCAGCGGCATTTCCTACGAGGCCGATGCAATTGAAAACCAAAGCGGTAACGGCCGTATCACCCTCAAATTGTTCAATCTGCTCATCGATGAACTGGGTCCCCGGTTTCTGGCCCGGGGCATCTGGACAACCCGCTCCCGACTCGCTGCGTTGTTTCCCGACCACCCCGAACTCGATCATCCAGACGAGCGTGACATTCGCGTGCTCCTGGCCACTTCCCCGGCAGCGCCCAAATGAACGTCCCATGGGTTCCTGCACGGCGTCATCGTTGATCATTGGCCATGTTTTCGCCGTGCCCATCGCCTGGATTGCGCCACCAAGATTCGGTTGACACACCCATCTGAATTTTATATTGTCGTTCCGGATAGTTAGCACATCTACGATGGGACCACCCGGTTGTCGTTATCAGCGCTTTAGGCTCGCAAATGGTAAGGCAAATCCTTCAAAGCAAAATGTAATCACCGAAAACTTACACATATCGACCCAGGATAACAATAAGGAAACGACCCTTTGGTCCCCATTGATTTATTGATGGCATGCAAACGATTGATCATCGCGATTAACAACGAAGGAGGCGGACGGTTATGGACAAAATTCTCAGGATTGATGTAGGTGCGGAAGGCGGACCCAAGGCGAATGTGGAGTCCTTGGGAGATTATGAAGGCATGGGCGGGCGAGGCATGACTTCCATGGTGGTTCTCAAGGAAGTACCGGCCGACTGCCATCCCCTTGGACCTGAAAACAAACTGGTTATCGCACCCGGCATGCTGACCGGTTCGGCCGCCTCGACTTCAGGACGCATATCAGTTGGCTGCAAGAGCCCGCTGACCGGCGGCATCAAAGAAGCCAATGCCGGCGGCCAGGCCGGCCAGACCCTGGCACGTCTGGGGTATGCCGCCGTCATTATCGAAGGCGCTCCGGCGGGTGATGCCCGCTACAAGGTCCTGATCAACAAGGATGGCGTACAGATCAGTGATGCCGCGGACTATAAAGGGCTGATGAACTACGACCTGATCGAGAAAATCAAGCCCGTCTATGGCGAGAAAATCGCTGTCATGTCCGTGGGCCCGGCCGGGGAAATGAAGATGTCAGCCGCCACCGTGGCGGTCACCGATCGCGAAATGCGACCTTCGCGACATGCCGGTCGCGGCGGTGTGGGGGCCGTGATGGGATCCAAGGGCATCAAGGCGATCATCATCGACGATGCGGGCATGAAAATGCGCCAGCCCAAAAACCCCGAAAAGTTCAAAGCCGCCAACAAGACGTTCAACCAGGGTCTGCGCAGCCACGCCGTCACCGGCGAGGGTTTGCCGGCCTACGGCACCAACGTTCTCACCAACGTCATCAACGAAGCCGGCGCCTATCCGACCTATAACTTCAAGCAGGGCCAATTCGACGATGCCGCCAAGATCAGCGGCGAAGCCATCGCTGAACTCGAAACCCAGCGTGGCGGTAATCCAACCCATGGCTGCCACGTCGGTTGTGCCATTCGTTGCTCGGGAATCTTCGTGGACAAGGACGGCAACTACGTTACCAAGCAGCCGGAGTACGAGACCGTCTGGTCCCACGGCGGCAATTGCGGCATCTGCGACCCGGACGCTATTGCGCGACTGGATTTCCTCGATGACAACATCGGTCTGGATACGATCGAAATGGGGGCCACCATCGGTGTGGCCATGGAGGCCGGGCTATGCAACTTCGGTGATGCCGAAGGCGCTATCAAACTGGTGGAAGAAGTCGGCAAAGGCACCCCGCTGGGGCGTATCCTTGGCGGCGGGGCGGCGCTTACGGCCAAGGCTTTTGGCATCGAGCGGGCGCCGGTCGTCAAGGGCCAGGCCATGCCGGCTTACGATCCGCGGGCCGTCAAAGGCATCGGCGTGACATATGCCACCACCCCCATGGGGGCCGACCACACGGCCGGCTACGCGATTGCCACCAATATTCTCAAAGTCGGCGGTGATGTGGATCCTCTGAGCACGGAGGGTCAGATCGAGTTGTCCCGCAATCTTCAGATTGCCACGGCCGCCTTGGATGCGACAGGGTATTGTCTGTTTATCGCCTTTGCCATCCTGGATCAGGAAGAAACCTTCAACGCGATGGTCGAAACGATCAACGGCATGTATGACCTTAGCCTGACCGGTGACGATGTGGTTGCCCTGGGGAAAAAGATCCTCAGCATGGAACGTGAATTCAACCAAAAGGCCGGATTCACCAAACAGCACGACCGTTTACCGCGTTTTATGCGTCGCGAGGCCATTGCCCCCCATAATGTCACTTTCGACATCGAGGACGAGAAACTGGATACCCTGTTCAACTGGTAACTTCAGGAGGGAAGCGATATCCTGACAGCGGGAGGGTGGCAAAAATGCCCCCCTCCCTTTTTTTGGCACCATTCCGGAAAATGGATGTCAGGCCCCGTGCGGGTATGATCAGGCACCGCCGCTGGTTGCCACGCCAGGGCAGGCCGCTTGGTATCGACCCAAAAGCGGTTGGGCCCGGGGCATGGTGCTAGTCGAAAAGATTCTTGATGCTGCGCAGGACCCGCTGGTCGAATCGCTTGTTGACTTCTTTCTGGAGATCCAGCAGGCGTTTATTGTCGGGGTCGATATCCAGGCCGGTCGTAATGTAGCGACGGGCATTGTCGTAGTCGAAACCGTTCATTTCTTTCTCTGCCAGAACGGCGTAGCGGTCGGCAATTTTCTCGCGTCCCCGGCGGGCCTCCTTGTTGCCCGGATCAAGCTTTTCAACCTCACGGTAATAGTGCAGGGCGTTGTCGTCTATCGGCCGGGTAAGCTTGTAGGCGTTCAGAGCGTCGTTGGCCTGTACCAACAACCGCTGTATCTTCCGTTGCCGCTGCTGTTCGGCCTGGCGGTTGATTTCTTCTTTGAGAGACCATAGCCGCCGGTTGTCGGCATCCACGGACAGACCGGTGGCGACGAAATCCAGGGCCTTTTCGGTTCGCGAACGCTTCATCTCCCGCTCGGCGAGTTGCGCGTAGCGAGCGGCGATCGTTTCAATGCCCTTAAGCGCGGCAGTATTGTCCGGATCCCGTTTCAGGACCGCCAGGTAAAAATGGTGCGCATTCCTTCCTTTCGGCTCGGTCAGGTTCCAGGCATCGAGGTTGCTCTGCGCTTTCTCGAGCCATTGGGCAATCTGAGGATCCGTCGTCTGCGGGGCCGGTGGTGCCGGGGCTTCCCTTTTGGTGGCCCCGTCATGCGGCGACGGTTCCTGGGGAGCAGATGAAATCGGCACCCGAACAACCACCGGCTGCTCCTCCGACGGCGACCGCAGAAAGTAAAAAGCGCCCACGGCCACGGCAAGAAGAAGGAGGAGCATCAAGGGCCATAGCCATCGTTTTGGGCGCCCACCCGCTTCGGCCGCCAAGGCTTCGGGGGTCAGGATCATGGTCTCCTGATAATCCGGATCGGTCTGCCCATCTCGCCCGGGCGCCGCTGGCTCCGGATCAACCCGCCTAAGCGCCCATGCCATGGAGGCTTCCTCGGTCTTTAATTCACTGTCGAAAAGCCCTTTCATGAACTGCGACAGTTTCTGCCCGTTGGGCCTGAAGTTGAGATGATAAATACAGTCTTCAAGATCGGAGAGCATGTCCCCGCAGGAATCATAGCGATCATCCGGGTTTTTGGCCAAGGCCATATCCAGGACGACCACCAGGCACTCGGGCAAATCACGAACGACGCGTTCGGCTCGGGTAAATCGCGCCTCACGGGCCTGGGATAGGATGTCCATGGCATCACCCTCGTACATAAACCGGCCCGTCACCATTTCGTATAGCAATATGCCGACCGAGAAGATATCTGAACGATGATCAACTTCATGGCCTTCGGCCTGTTCCGGCGACATGTAAGCGACCTTGCCTTTGATCACCCCGGAGCGTGTATTGGTAATCCGACTGGCGGCTTTGGCAATGCCGAAGTCGATGATTTTCACCTGTCCGTCATAGGTTAGAAAGATGTTTTGAGGGCTTACATCACGATGAATGATATTGAGCAGCTTTCCCTGCAGATCTTTCATCTTGTGGGCATAATCCAGACCGGAACAGATACCCGAGGAAATGTGCAATACATTTTCGAGGCTCAGGGGCATGCCGCGCTGCCCGGCGGAATGCAGGACCGTTTTGAGATCCTTACCGAAGAGGTACTCCATGGCGATGAAATAGGATTCTTCCAACCGCCCAAAGTCGTAAATCTGAACAATGTTGGGATGCTGCAGCAAGGCCGCCAGGCGGGCTTCATCGATAAAATAACTGACCGCTTCCTGTTCATCCGACAAATGCGGCAGAATTTTTTTGACGGCCACCGCCTTTTCGAACCCTTCCTCGCCGGAAATCTTGCCGCGGTATAGCTCGGCCATTCCCCCGACCGCGATGCGGTCCGTCAGCCAGTATTTCCCGTATTTTAGCGGTGCCGTTGTATTCATGCGTGTATCAGCGGACCCAACCTGCCAGGTCATTTAAAGCCGGATGGACCAAGTCGGAAGCGTGGTCGTTATACCCAGAAGTTATTAGATTAATTGGACAAGGATATCAAAGCAAACACTAAATGACAACTTAAAGTTAGTAATTCCAGGCGGTATGCGCATCCAGAAGCCTGCGGCAGGAGAGCCCGCTGGGCGATGGGTGCCGCTTCCGCCCGGAACGCAATGCCATGGCGTTTTGGGACGGGAGCGAACCCAGGCATATATAGCGACGGATGAAATCCGAGGGTCTTTTGGTTGGCCACGGCCCCAGCACGCCCGGGACAAACGA